>Ga0163144_10017512_pt1 | contig 14586 bp, 17 predicted proteins | sample OliLak19BULKMAT1_FD_123175 | JGI IMG/M metagenome (GOLD analysis project Ga0163144, IMG submission 123175) | Freshwater microbial mat bacterial communities from Lake Vanda, McMurdo Dry Valleys, Antarctica - Oligotrophic Lake LV.19.BULKMAT1 | ecosystem: Environmental > Aquatic > Freshwater >... | reverse complement strand
TAAATAGTGTTTTTCATTTTCAAAAATTATAACTAACCCGAAGGGTTAACAAGAAAAAAGATTTGACTTAGTCTCCATTGCCATATCTTGTGATTCGGCAAAGACTTTTGAAAAACACTATAGGAGAATAGATATCCTATAAAAGTTACTGCAAAATTTTAGCTAAACCTCCCTTAATTGCTAAATATTTAACCCCTATACAATACCTTGACCGATTCGGCTCATAACCTAACTTGAACAATCTAGTTTTAGCGGGGTATTTAAAATGTCTGATATAATTAAAGGTTTTAAAGTTTCATTCCTTAGTTTAATGCTCTTCTCAATCGATGCAGCAGCAATTGTAATCGGCCCTACTCCATCTACTCCAGTCCAACCTCCTCCAAGTATCGTAGAAAAGACCTTTTCCGGTCAGTGTGCCTCTGGAGAGCGTAGGTGGGAAAATTCAATTTCTAATCCGCAATTAGCTATCGATGTTAAGGCATGGTGCAAAGGGTTGAAGGGAAGCGGCTGGAATTGGGATCCCGCCACCTCAAATAGAGAGGGATCTTGCTCAATGATTTGCCACTGCGCTGTTCCGCATTATGCTCGAACTGGATCGGGAGGATTCGAAATATCCGACCCGATAAGCGAATAATAAAATAGATTGCTTGCATCAAGCTAATGTCTCGATCGATAGAGGTACTAAGAAGTAAAAAAGTTTCTGTGTTTTCTTTGCCCGATACATCTTGAAGTCTATTGTTCATACCCTTCTCTAATAAACTCAATCACTGCTTGGAAACACTTTACATTTTCCCTCACAATCGACCAAGAGATGTGGCACTTGATTATTTTTAAGAAGAAGACTCCCCCTCTTTTCACCATACAACATAGTAATTGTCGCAAGACTGCCTGAGACAAGGCAGGATTCACCGAAAATCGTTACTGATTGTAAATCAGAGACTGGCCAACCTGTTTTAGGATTTAGGATATGACAATATCTTTTACCGTTAACTTCAATAAACCTTTCATAATCACCACTTGTTGCAAGCGCACCTTTAAAAAGTTTAACATAGTTCAGAATCTTATCTTTCTGTCTCGGATGTTGTAGTCCTATAATCCAAGCTGATCCATCAGGTCTTGGACCTAACACTCTTAAATCACCTCCTAAATTAACAAAGCCACTTTTTACACCAGCTTCAAGACAAAGTGCCGCGCATCGATCTACAGCAAATTCTTTACCAATCCCTCCAAAATCAATTTCCATACCAATTTTAGGCAAATGAAAATATGGATTATTCCACTGCACTTGATTCCAACCAATAAGTCCTAAAAGAGATTCGATAGATTTCTGTTCGGGAATTTTCTGAACTTTAAAATCCCAAACTCTTCGTAAAATTCCTGAAGTGATATCAAAAAGACCACCACTTTCTTTAAAGCATTGATCAGCATAGTCAAGTAAGGCTGAGGTTTCTGCATCTACTAATATCGGATCTTGTCCAGCAGCAGCATTTATTTGGGAAATTATACTTTTAGATTGATAACGAGAAAATTTTGCCTCTATTGTTTTTACTTCGGCTATAACTAATTCTGAAATCTTATTAGAAAATTCTTCAGTTTCAGAGAAAATTTTAATTTGATTTATACTCCCTAGGGCCGGAAAGCTATACTCAAATAGTTTCTGCATTGTTAAAACTTTTTATGCAATCCAAAAGAGAAATAGCTAAGATAGAGATTATCAATGTTGGGCGAACCCTGAGAAAGAATTGTCCAACTGCTATCGTTGATGACAAAGTCATAACTTAGGCTCATAGAAAAACCATCATCAAAATCTCGAATTAATTTAACTCCGGCCCCGAGACTTCCAAAGCTGCTTAAGCGTTGATCGGCAGTATAGAAACGATCATCTGTAATATCTATTGGATCCAGATCATTATAAAAAATGGCTTCTTCTTGAGAGTAATACCGAATCCTTGGCCTAAACATCCATCTCTCGTTCTCACCAAATGGTTTATACCAGGCCATTTCAACGGTATGAGAATAGATATCCCAACTATCTAGGTAAAATCGATAATCTAAATGTAAGGAAGAGGCGCTAGATTCAAGATAACGAACGTAACGAGTAAGCCAAGCAAAACCATCTCTAGATTCTGGACGATTATCACCTAATTTATAAGGATCTTCGAGATACCCATCATTATTTTTAAATGTAAAATTCGATTGAACTAATGAGTTTTTATTAATTACTTGAGTTACTCCAAAAACAGCACCATAACTATCTCGTCTTTCATCAAGTAATGGATTATTATCTGAAGTTACTTTGTCATCATTTCCATTTATTCCAAATAGAAAAACTGTATTTTTATCTGAACTCCAAAATCTAGAAGAGAGATTAGCTCCTATTGAGTCATAATCATTTTCGGTAGAATAAACACCACCAAAACTCAGATTAAAACCATCAAAGTATTGAGTAAGAGTTGCATCGGCACTGTATCGCTCATCTTCGACACCCTTACCCGAAGCCCCAGTTAGAGTGTCGTGATAAAGTGGCGAGGCACCGCTCATGCTATCAAAAACAAATCCCACTTCAACTTCTGTTTTTTCCGATATTGGTACATTAAATAAAACCATGGGAGCATTAACAGTCATTCGATCTTCGCTGCCTGCTTGCCAATCCTTAAAATAAGCATACTGAAATCTAATGGAAGCAGGCTCAGGTTTGTTTTGAGCACAGACAGAAGAACATAGCCCTAACAACGGAATAGCAGAGGCGGCGGCAAATAAAGAGCCCACTTTATTTAAATTTTTAGGTTTATTTCTAGTTTTTTTAATGCGATTTTTTTGAGCCACCAATCCCCTTTTCTAACTTATCCGCAGCCACATCCACCACCGCCAATACCATAGCCACCGGAACTTCCTTCACGGGAATCTTCAATGTGACGATGGAAACGGGACTCTAACGGATCGGGATTTATACGCATGTGCGACTTGGACAGATTTCCTTTCTCCCAAGGAGCCACTGCTGTACAGCCTAAAATTGTTATCGAAAGAAATATAAATAAGAAATATAATAATTTTGGATATGATGGCTGGTTATGTATCCAGGTTTTTCTTAATTTGTTGTTCGATTTCATCTTGTTCTTTTTTCCCAATGCCTTCGTGAATAGCAATCACTTTTCCATCTCTACCGATGAGATATGAACTCGGAATTCCCCCAACTTCATACTTTGCTGGGGTAATACCTTCTGGATCAAAAGCAACCAAAATCGAAGATTCTAATTTTCTAAGAATTTTTTCGGCAGCGTTTCTTTCTTCATCAACATTTACGGCAATAACCTGAAAAGAATCGCTGCCAAACTTATCTTGAAGCTTCTGCATCCAGGAAAGTGATTCAGCACAAGTACCACACCAAGATGCCCATATGTCAAGGTAAACGATTTTGCCACTAAATTGTGATAATGAGATTTTCTCTCCAGTTTTTCTATTAGAATTTAATGAAAATGCTGGCGAATTGTCCCCTGGATTTAAAGCACATACTTGGGAACTAAAGAGCAAAATACTCAAAATTGTTAACAGATTAAAAATGATCCTAGATTTATAAAATACTTTTCGCATAAACCTTAATTCATTGAATTTAAAAATTGAGCTAATTCTGAATAATCTGTAATTGCACTTTTGGTTTTTTTCTTCTTTTTATCATCTTTCTTCTTATCTGGAGTGCTAGAAGAGCATTTATAAACTGTCTTATGTATGCTTTCCCAAGCTGCATTTCCACATTTTGGATTTCCATTATAGGAATGACAGCTTACACAAAGACCTGTTTTATATTTATCATTTCCATTGATTGGATTATTTTGAGGAGTCTTTTTGGGTGTTGGCCTAGGAGTAGGGTCCTCGAGAGCAGGATCGGGCACTTCACCATTCTCATCATCTAATGGAACAGAAGCAGTGCTACAATCATAGATCGATACGTGATCTTTTTTCCATGTTTCTAATTCACACTGTGTTTCAGCTCTAGGCTCATGACAAACTCCACAACGAGCTGCTGTAAAAAGGCTGGCTGAAGGTGGTGGTGGTTTCACTTCTCTTTCGGTAATATCTAATGAAGATACGGCTGCGGATAATGTCAGCGTATCAAGAACAATCTGATAATCGATACTTTCTGCATTTGCAGGAATACCTTCTAAAATAACCTCTAACCTTCCCCAATTTCCAACAATTTCTAAAACTACATCGCCAAAAAGAGATCCTGCTTGAAATTGACTCATTCCATTACTGTCAGTAGTTGCGGCTGCCCGCACACCCATGATTGTTACAATGGCTCCGGAAATTGGAGTTCCATCTACATTACGTAAATAGCCGTTATACGTTTGAATATTACTAGAAGAAGATCCAGCCCCTGAATCAGAGGATTTTGCCCCACAACCTAGAATCAAGAACAAGACTATCGTGTACATTATTTTTTTTACAGTCCACGATTTATAAAACATTTCTGGATACACGATTGAACCTTGTTCCGAGCCAACTCCAAATAAGGGTGCATAAAGAGTGCCAATCGTATGTTTTTCCAAGTTTTAAGAGGTAACTATCTGATAAGTTGATAAAATTACATATGACAACGCTGGGTTATACGTTGATCTGGAAAAGTATGAGTTTAATAGAATCAGATATTTGCGGAGTAAAAAACTATGAAATCCAAGCTTCTAAAATTACTAAGCCCAATAAAACAGGCAAGTAAACAAGACTCGCAACTACCACCTTTCGAGCAGTAACTCTGTTGGCAGATTTATAAAACTCAAGAGTCGAGACTAAAAAGTAGGCACCTGCAAGGATAGATCCAATAAGATAACTAGTCCCAGCCAATCCAAACCAAACAGGCAAAATAGAAGCTAGAATTAAATGATGAGTATACCAACTCATCTGTCTAAAAGTTGCCTTCCCAGTTTTATCAACTACGGGCAACATCGCATGACCTCCCTTTTCGTAATCGTCTTTATACATCCAGGCAATCGCAAAAAAATGCGGGTGTTGCCATAGAAACAAAATTAGAAATAAAACCATAGCTCCTAAATCTATGGATCCAGTTACTGCAACCCAACCACCCACTGTTGGTAAGGCACCGGGAATTGCGCCAACTGTGGTATTGATCCAGGTGATTTTTTTTAATGGTGTATAAACCAAAACATACAAAAAAGCTGTCAACAAGCTCAAGAACCCAACAAGTAAATTCACACCCACTACAAGAATAGCCACACCAAAAAGAATCGTAATAAGACCAAAATAAAGAGCAGAATCCGCGGCGAGCTTTCCTGATGGTAAGGGTCGTCGCGCAGTCCGATCCATTAATTTATCGGAATCTCTTTCTATATACTGATTGAGAGCTGAGGATCCGGCTCCAGTAAGAACAGTACCTAGAACTGTCATTGCAAATAGAGCAAAACTATTAAAAATATTACCACCAGCCAAGATAAAGCCGAGGGCAGTAATTACACAGACCATAGCCACTATTCGTGGCTTACAAAGTTCATAATAAAGACCACAAGAATATGAAACTCTATTAAATAGAGTCACTTCCTCTTTCAATGCTACAGAGCCAGCAAATAATGAATTCATGACTTAAATTAAAAACTTAATATCGAAATGGATTATCAATAAAAACGCCAGCAATTAGAACAATCAACAGAAATATCGGAATAACTGCGTAGATCCAAGTAAAGGGATCTTCGTATTTTAAATGCATAAAAAATAGTGCCACAATCGTGGCTTTTACTGAAGAAACAAGCATTGCAACAATAATATTCCAATTTCCGAAATCCACCTGAGCGATAGCAACAGTTATAACTGTCAGAATAATTAAAGCTCCTAATACCAAAGCATAAACTGACTTGGGAATTATATGCCCCAAGCCATTTCCATGTGAATTATCGTGAGAATCTGTTTCGTTATGTTCATGATGTGACATAAAATTTCCTATCCAACCAAATAAAGTAATGGGAAAAGGTAGATCCAAATTAGATCCACTAAGTGCCAATAAAGAGCACCAACTTCTACCGGTGTATAATATCTCTCTGAAAAACGATTCTTTCTGGCTTTTGAAATAACCCATCCTAAAATTGCCATGCCAAAAATTACGTGCAATCCGTGCAGAGCAGTCATGCAGTAATAAAGACCAAAAAAACATTTATAAGCTGCATTAAATTCAGGAGAATTAAATTCAACATTTAAAGGAGAGAGACCGTGATGATATTTTGAGCTGTATTCAAAATATTTTATAACCAAGAAGCCAACTGCGCATAACATTGTAATAGAAAGATAAGTAACAATTTTTTTATTATTACCATGTTGTGCCGCATCAACTGCTAAAGCAGCAAAGTAAGAGCTGATAAGAAGTACTACAGTGTTCGTAGCCCCCATCCAAACATTTAAATGCTTACTAGCCTGATGAAATTCCTCTAAATATGTCCATCTAAAAAGAGCAAAGGCACAAAAAAGCCCTCCAAATAGAAGAATTTCTGTCGCTAAGAACAACCACATGCCAAGTTTTGCAGCACCATAAGCTGTTGTTGCATCCATATGGTGAACATGTGGAGGTCCCTGAGGATCCATTGTTTCTGCTTTGTGAGTCACTGCGAAAATCTCCTTAAGTAAAAATTCTCTGACATTTTATTTGTCAGATTAACTATAACTAGTGATGCGTACCGTCTCTCACTGGTGTGCCATATCCATAAGTCCATTCAGTAATAATTGGCGTTGTTTCAAAATTATCATGAATCGGTGGCGAATCTGTCTGCCATTCAAGGGAAAGGGAGTCATAGGGATTTCGTGGAGCTTTAACTTTGCCAAACAGACCAGTAAGAGCAAGATTAAAAATCGCCATGGCATATCCCAAGCCATTCATAAAGGCACCAATAGTAGAAACGAAATGTAACGATTCAAACTCAGGAGGATAGTCAAAATATCTTCGAGGCATACCATGCATTCCAAGAACAAACTGTGGAATGAAAGTTAAATTAAATCCAATAAAAACTAAGACAAAGCCAATTTTTGCAATATGCTCATTATACATCTTACCTGACATCTTCGGGAACCAAAAATGAAGTCCTGCGATTAAACCAATCACAGCCCCGCCCTGCATGGTGTAATGAAAGTGGGCCACAACGAAATAAGTATCATGATAAAAAACGTCCACTCCCAAAGTAGCTAAGTATATTCCAGTTGTTCCAGCCACCATGAAGATAAAGATAAATGATATGGCATAGAGCATCGGAGTATCTAGTCTGATCGATCCTCTGTACATGGTGCTCACCCAGTTAAACACCTTTACAGCAGTTGGAATCGCCACACCAAATGTAATGATAGAAAAAGTAGCAGCTGAAAAATCAGAAATTCCGGATACAAACATGTGATGAGCCCAGACAAAGAATCCAAGCAAGGCCAAGGAAAAGCTGGCTATCACAACTGCCTTATACCCAAATATTGGCTTGCGAGAAAAAACGGGAATAATTTCTCCGATAATACCAAAAGCCGGCAAGATCATGATGTAAACAACAGGATGAGAATAAAACCAGAAAAGATGTTGAAAAAGAACCGGATCGCCACCCAATTTTGGATCAAAGATTCCAATGCCCATGGTTCTTTCCATGATCAAAAGAAGAAGATTAATTCCAACTACAGGAGTCGCTAAAACTTGAATTCCTGCTGTTGCATAAGTTGCCCAAACAAAAAGTGGCAGTCTCATCCAGTGCATTCCAGGTGCTCTTAACTTATGAATTGTAACTATGAAATTTAAACCAGTTAAGATTGAAGAGAATCCGAGCACGAAAGCTGCCGCTGTCATTAGAACAACTCCTTGTCCAGTTTGAATGCTGTATGGAGTATAAAATGTCCATCCTGTATCAATAGGATTAAGCAGTGCTACTAGAGCCATAATCGCTCCGACTATATATATGTAGTAGCTCAAAAGATTCATTCGAGGAAAAGCTACGTCTTTTGCGCCAATCATTAATGGCAAGAGAAAGTTTCCCAGTGTTGCTGGAATACCAGGCACAATGAAGAGAAACACCATCATGGCACCGTGTAGGGTGAAGGCCACATTATATTGCTTCGGAGTTAAAAGACCGCTTGCACCTGCATGCATAAGCTCATAGCGCATCGTCAGGGCAATCAATCCAGCAATAAAAAAGAATGTAAATAAAGAAACTAAATACATAATCCCGATCCGTTTATGATCGAGCGTGTAAATCCACGACCAAATTCCAGTGTGATCGTTTAGGTAGTTCTTCTTAACCTCAGGGGCTGTACTTGCTGCTGTGCTCATATTCATTGACCTTACTTAACTGTCTTTAGATATGCGATAATGTCATTGATATCGTCATCGCTTAATTGTCCGGCGTATGGTGGCATTGCTGGTGCGTAACCATCAACTACCTTTGCCATTGGATTAAGAATTGATTCCTTAATATATTCATCGGTTACTTCGTAATCTGCACCTCCGACAAGCTTGCCTTTTCGCCCATAGATACCTTTAAAAGATGGGCCAATAACCTTTGAACCATCTATGCTATGACATGAGATACAAAGCTTTTCTTGAGATAAAATTTTACCACGCTCTTCTGGTTTTAGCTTACTACGATCAACTGGAGCTACTGCTACAGCTTGAACCGCAGCTACAGGAGCTACTTCTGTTTTCTCAAGACCTTTAATGAATGCAATTAGTGCTTTAATTTCATCAACACTTAGTTGTCCTTCAAATGAAGGCATAATAGGAGCATATCCTGCTACAACTTGAGCGTTTGGGTTTACAATAGAACTTTCAATATAATTCTCATCTACTAAAACTTCTGTGCCATCAACAAGTTTCTCTTTTTTATTCCAAAGTTTTGCAAAGCTTGGACCAATACGCATGCTGCCATCAATAGAATGACAAGTATTACATGTTTTCTGTTCATAAAGAGCACGTCCTAAATCCTCAGCGTTCATTTTGCTCTTCATGAATTCAGTTGAATCATCTGTTAACCAGCGATCATATTCTGCATCAGAAACAACATTTACTTTGAACAACATGGCTGAGTGTCCAGCACCACAATATTCAGTACAGAAACCCTGATAAGATCCTGTCTTAATTGGTTCGAACCAAAGAGTAGTGAACATGCTTGGTAAGACATCTTTTTTAACGCGCATAGCTGGAATAAAGAAGCTATGAATAACATCCTTAGAGCGCATTATGAACTTAACAGGGTGACCAACCGGAACGGTTATATCGTTTGTAGTTTTTTTACCATTTGGATATTCGAATGACCAATTGAATTGTTCGGCAGTCACGGAGATATCAAGGGTGTTGGCCGGAGGCGTGCGCATATCTTGATAAGAAACTAGACCTTTTACCGCAACGAAAACACAGATCAATGTTGGAACAATTGTCCAAATAGCTTCGAGTTTATGATCGCCTAAAATCTGTGGGGTGGCATGATCTTTTCCTTCACGCCTACGCCATATTATGGCAAATAAAATTGCCGCTCCAAAAATAGCAACTGTGAAAAAAACTGAGATGTCAGTTATCCAGTTATGAATCCAATCTACATCTGCTGCGAAAGTCGATGCCTGCTCAGGCAAAAAACGAAACATATCTAATCCTTATCCTGTTGCAAAATCTCTTTGTTTAGACTCGGTATCGCCTCCAAAGGGTAGCAAATAAAATCGCTAAACCAATCAAAGTTAGTATTCCGCCAATCCTCATAATTCCTACTGCTGCCCAGGTATACTTACCTTGGGTCGGATCAAAACGAAAGCAGTAAAGAAGCATATGATCGACAAAAGTCCCAACTATTCCATTGGAAGCATCAACTAATGCTAATCTTAAATCACTCGGGTTAAATTCGATTCCAAGAAAGTAATGGGTAATCTCTCCCGCAGTATCAACCAGCATTATGGCAGCACTATGTGCAAAGTCAGTATCTCCATCAGGCTTGTAATGAAATCCCAGTGATTGCATTACATTTCGAACTGGATCCACGGATCCCACAAGGAATTTAAATTGGACACTTTCAATCCCTTGATCCTTTAAGACTGCCAATCTCTCAATCTTTTTTCTTTGAGCTAACTCATGAGTCTCTCGTGCATCCATACTAATAAAAACCAAGCCATAGTCGTCGCCGAGCTTAAGAGGAATCTTTACCAAAGATTCGAACACGCCAGCGGTAACTAGCCCACACAATCGGGGACACCCATAATATACAGGAACAATAATGTTTGGTTTTCCAACAACTAGAAATGAAGAAAGGCTTCCAGAAACTCCAGAGCTATCTGTAAACTGTTGAGTAAGATCTACTTTTTCAGAAATATGAGGTGTAATTCCAACGAGTTCTGTCATCTTCGCTGGATCTTCAATTGAAAACGAAAGACTAGGATAGAAAGAGAGTGTTATCAAGAAGACTACTATACTCTTTAACATAGTGAAATCACTAGTAAATTAAGTTAAAATTTGCTGGTATTCTTGAATGTTACTCTATTCGTAAAAGAACTCAAGAATGCAATCTTTGTTTAGATAACTATCTGATTTTACTTGAAAACCTTGCTTTACAACTATTAAAACTTAGGGCTGATTTATATGTTGATTAAATGGATGAGCTTGATTGATTGGCATTTGAAACCGCTGCTTAGTTTCTACTTCGGTCCCAGCAAAACCAAATCCACCATCTCTATATAAAGTGCCTTCTATTTTATATTCAAAATCTTTCGACTCAACTAATTTTTGAATATTGCTCATCATGGAAAGATTACTGATATGAACTTTTACTTGTTGAGTAGCCGAGCCAAATCTAGGAATACTTAATTTTTGATCACTTGTTCCGCGACCAATCTTAATTCCATTTATTTCAATATTGTAAGAAGCTCCATTGATTAAAAGAGTATTCGGTTGTTGATTCTCAACTCTGACATCGATTACGGCAGTAGTTTCAAAGAATGTCACATCGCTAAATTCAATATTTACTAAAGAAATTTCAGGACTAGGTCCACTCATTGAAGCGCAGCCACTTACAAACAAAATACAAAGAGTGATTTGAAGGAGTAACTTTTTTTTAATCATTTTCATTAAATCTCTTATTAAGTTCAATTTTTCTATGGGAAAAAATATCTATCAGCTTCTTTCTTATTAATGGATGAACAATTCTAGAAAATGGATCTCCGGGCAGTGCATAATGAATAATATCTTCCATAATCACGCCCTGCGCAACTGAGTTAAGGTGGTGCTGATGGTGCCAGAACTTGAATGGCCCGAACCGTTGTTCATCTACAAAATACTTTGGAGAGTCGACATGTGTAATTTCCGTAACCCAAGAAAAAGAAAATCCATAAAAAGGCTTTACCAGATAAGTTATAATCTGTCCGGGGAACATCTGAGAAATCTCTTGAGTCGAATTGATCTTTAGATTTAAGGATTTAGGTGTAATCAGAGAGAGATTTCTAGGATCAGAGAAAAATTTCCAAGCTTCTTCTATTGAAATCGAAAGGGATTGTTTTTCTTTAAACGAGTGTAGTTTCATAATTTATCAGTAAGAGTTGATGGGGTAAACAAATCTAACAAATCTGAGTGATCGAAAGATCGTCTTTGGCATATTGTGTTGCCAAAACCTATTCGGATCAAGAAGAGGCAGTGCAATATCTTTGAATACTTAAATTCCAAATCCAGATCGTCAGGGCAGAAAACCCAAGGCTAAACAAAACTAAATAACTTACCATAAGCAAAGGAAATCCTTCAAATAAACAGTAAATTGGAAATGAATATATAAGACCGAAGGGCAAAAAACTAAGAAGTATAAAACGTGCTGCTTTATTTAAACTTCGATGTGGCATCTCGGCCAGAGGTATCAGCTCCCAAAAAGCTGCCCAAACATACTGAGAGGAGATTGTCCAAAAAGTAATGCTCGCAACTAAAATTCTAAGAGATATATAAATTAAAAATCCGAACAATAAAAGTAAAATGAAACCTATGCCCTCGACTAATCCAACACCCGCTCTGTGCCAAAAATAAACAAACGATGAGAATGTAAAAACAAGATTCACAACAGAAGCTGCGTTAAATTGCGAAAGAAGTGATAAGAAGAGAGTATTGCATGGTTTTAAAATAATAAAATCAAATTTTCCACTTTTAATCTTCTCTACCGTTGAGCTTATTGCATCTGTTATAAAGACCATCTGAATGCAATCAACTAATAAATTTGTTGATATAAAAAACAACATCTGATTCGGAGTTAATCCAGCAATAAGATCTGTGTGAGAAAGAACACTGAGCCAAAGTCCGTAAACTGCAGCATAAAAAAGTACATCAGAAAAAATCAATGAAAAACTGTGGACTTTAAAATTAATAGCTTTTAAGAAGCCTGTCTTTAATATTTCTTTGTAAATTCTATAATAATACTTCATCAAATTCCCCGAGCAGTATAGGTTTTCAAGCCACTTCTAATCATAAAGCTAGCTAACAAACCTAAAATAGCGAACCATAAAAGATATGTAGGAAAAATTCTAAGAAGCTCAGAAAATCCGCTTTTGTATACTTGTACCGGTGCACTAGCTATTAAATAAAAAGGTAGAAAAGAAAACAAAGTTGCTACAAATGGAGGCAATAATTTTAAAGGAATTGTTTCACCGGAAAAAATTCGTACGACAAACATCATGCTAATAGTAAAATAGTCAGTTTTCTCAACCCAAAAAGAGAGGAGTTGAACAATAAATCGACTCAGATAGTGAATTAAAAAACCTAAGATCGCACAGAGAAAAAAAGGAATAATATTAATGTTTGGAGAAAATCCGCAAATAAAAGCTGAAAAAGCAAGAACCGGAAGTTGAATTATCAGCCTAGCAAAAAAATCAGCAAGTCCCTGGAAAAGATAAAAAGATAATACTGAATGAGGATAGAGTAACTTATTACTTAATCCTCCTTCATATATTTCAAGATCGATAATATGAAAACTAGAAAATGTTAATTTATAACAACAAACTGAGAGAAAGAAATATTCAACACTGCTCAGACCCACAAGTGTGCTAAATTTATCACCAAGCGCAGAGCTCCATATTGAGCTTAAAGCAAAAGTTGCAGCAACCACTGATATGAGCGCTCCAAGCAAAGTATCCCAAGGAAATGCTAATTTTGATTTTAGAGATTGAATGTAAAATTGATAAAATAAGTCCACAATTAATTCCGTCTGTTGGTAATAATTTTCTCAGCAATCGATTCGAAACTCTCTGGATTAATACTTAGATCGCTTATCTGTTCATCCGCTTTTGAGATCAAACTTAAAAGATTATTTAGCTTAGTGGATTGCAGATCAAACTCGATCACATCAGAGTTAAGTAATTTTAAAGAATTATTCTCTGCTTCAGTTTTAAGCTTCTCAATTAATTTTTCACTTGGAATTGAATCAAAGGCAATTGTAATTTTACGGATATCTCCGGTTTGCTTAACTAAGTTTGAAGTTTCACCATCGTAAACAATGGATCCATCTTTAATTGCGATAACCCTTTTGCAGGCCTGCTCAATGTCATCCATATAATGAGAAGTTAGTAGAATTGTAGCTTGATTATCACGAGCATAGTCCTTAATAAAACTTCTAATTTGTTTCTGACTTGAGATATCTAAACCTAAAGTTGGCTCATCAAAAAGAATAATTTTAGGTTGATGCAGTAGTGAAGCAATGATTTCAACTTTCATCCTTTCACCAAGACTAAGCGTTCTAACTTGTCTCTCAATTAGATTTGTTACACTTAGCTTCGTGCTAAGTGCATTAATACGATCGTACATTGTGTTTAAGTTAATATCGTAAATAGCTGCTAAAAGTCGGAAGCTATCAAGAGCGCTGAGATCCCAATTTAATTGCGAGCGTTGACCCATGACTAGGGCAATTGCGAACTTAAATCCTTTTTGTCTTAGTGTTGGATTAAATCCAGCTACGTTTACATTTCCTGTCGTAGGATAAATAATTCCAGAGAGTATCTTCATAATGGTGGTTTTGCCTGCACCATTAGCACCTATTAAACCAACGATCTCTCCCGAAGTAAGCTCGAATGAAATCTGATTTAATGCCACCTTATTGAGATACTCAGGTCGAAAGATACTTTTGAAAGCACTGCTTATGCCAGAAGATTTTTTTGCAGATTTATATATTTTCGATAAATTAGAAACTGAGATCATTAATTACTCTAAATAATTATAGTGAGCGCGATAAATACCTAAGGAAACAACTCTAGACAACTAGCACTCGCTATCGTGCAGACCAGCGAGAGGCAAAACAATAAATGCCAGGTGCCTTAAGAAAAAAAGGTCTTTAATCAAGAAAGTATGGATACTTATCATAGTGCCTGTCCAGTCAGGATTTCGCTTTGCTATCTTGACACTTGGTCCGGGCTTAATTCTTTCTTTAAACTCTCTATATGTTAACATTAGGACTTTTTTTTGTAAGCGAACTTTTGCCAAATATCTGATACGGATTTTATTATAGTAACTTTCAAAAGTCTTTGCCGAAAAGCAAAGGCTTTAGAAAGTTACTATCCCCCGGAGGGATAATAAATAGTGTTTTTCATTTTCAAAAATCATAGCTAACCCAAAGGGTTAAC
>Ga0163144_10017511_pt1 | contig 14586 bp, 13 predicted proteins | sample OliLak19BULKMAT1_FD_123175 | JGI IMG/M metagenome (GOLD analysis project Ga0163144, IMG submission 123175) | Freshwater microbial mat bacterial communities from Lake Vanda, McMurdo Dry Valleys, Antarctica - Oligotrophic Lake LV.19.BULKMAT1 | ecosystem: Environmental > Aquatic > Freshwater >... | reverse complement strand
GGCGCCGGGCCGTTTGCGCCCGCGGGAAAATACACCGCGCAGCTGAGCAAAGTCATCGATGGCGAAAATTCGGACCTGACAGAACCCGAGCCGTTTGAAGTCGTCGAACTGAATCAGGCGACATTCGCCGCGAAAGGCGAGGCGCGGGCGGCCCGATTCGAGTTTGAACGGCAAGGCGCGGCGTTGCTGCGCGCGGTGGAGGGCGCGTCGCGGCTTGCGGGCGACACGCAGACCCGCATCGCGCTCCTGCGCAAGGCCGCGAACGACACGCCGGCGCTCGGCCCGGACGTTATCAAGGAACTCGAAGCACTGCGCATCCGGCTTGAAGACATTCGCATGCAACTCGACGGCGACAACACCGCGAGCCGCCGCGTCGTCGCCGCCGGGCCATCCATCCGCGACCGCGTTTATTCGGTCACTGGCGGCCTCTCCCACAACACGCAGCCGCCAACGGGGACCTCGCGCGAGCAGTATGCGCTCGCCGCGGATGAGTTCGAGAAGGCGCTGGCGTTGCTCAAGACGCTTGTTGATGATGTTGCAAGCGTGGACAAGAAAATGGAAGCGGCGGGAAGCCCCTGGACGCCGGGGAGGATGCCGGAGTGGAAGGGGAAGTAGGAAGGTGTGAGCGCCGGTCAACGGCGCTTCACTGGGCCTTCTTTTCCTGCACGCGGCGCTTGATCGTTACACGCACCGTCTTGTTAGCGGTTTCCGCTTTCAGTCCTTCGGGCAAGTCCGCGAAGGTTGCTTCTTTGCTTGCGATCCCGCGCTCGAGTTCCTCGAAGGAGAGCGAGATTGTTGCAAGCACGGAAACGGTTTTGTCTTCGACGGCCTGCACCTTGTCGTTGGGTCCGGTGATGGTGACATCCGTAAGGAATCGGTCCTGTTCAGGGATTTCGATTTCCCACTTGCCGAACTCGCCGGGGGCGAGGCGGAGGTGAACCGGGACGCTGGGAATCTTGATCGAGCGGGTTTGAGTGCGGAGCGTGAGGGAGACATCGGCGGTGCGGGTTTCGAGCCAGGCGTGGGTGGAAGAGGCGAGTTCATTGGGCAACGCAAGAGGAACACCCGGCAGCGTCTGGCGGAGGCCGCGCGCCAGCGACTCGAGGACCGCCGGCTCAATCCGCGCGGTCGCGTACGAGTTTTCGGTGAGGAGTTTGGCCTGCGACGTGGGCAGGTGCAGTTTGACCGTGGCGGGGCGGATTTCGACCGCGCCATCGAGATCGCTCAGGGGGATCGAGGCGAGGACCTTGATCGCCCGCGTCTCGATCTCATCAATGAAGACACGAACGTCCTGCGGATCGACCTTTTTAATCGTGATGCCGTGCGAACGGATGTCGGGGTGGTTGCGAAGTGCATCTCGCAGGTTGACGACACGATCCCCCGGCTCCCGCGGCACAGATTCCATGCCCGGCGACAGATTCACCGGCTTGCGGAGAATGCGTTCGACCGCGTCGATCGCGGAGGCCGAACCTTCGATTTCCACAAGGATCCGCACGCGAGCGATCTGTTGCGTGGTATCTCCCGCATCGACCAGATCGATGGTGCGGTTGCTCCCCGCGTCGGATGAAAAGACAATCTCGGCGGGGCTTTCGATTGTGCGGAGACTCTCCGCCTCGGCGAAGAGCCAGATAAGGCAGGTGATGAAGATCACGGCGGAGATGGTTTTGAGAGTTCCTAGCACGGGGAGAATCTTGGCTGGCGACCGCGAGGTGTGTTGTTACGCCGCGTTTTGGCGGGCGTCGATGTCTTCGGAAAGGCCGGGATGATCGGCGACGGAAGCCTGGTTGGGGTCTTGGGGGTCGTGGGGGTCGCGGGGAGAAGAAGAGTTCTCGGAGTGGCGCCCCGCCGAGTTGCGGGAGGCACGGGCGGCTGCGTTGTCCGCGGCGGCGGTACGGGCCCTGCGCATCGCGCTGGTCAAGCGGGCTTCGAGTTGGGTTTTCAGTTCTTCATGCGTGAGCCGTTCGCTCAGCCGCCCCCGCTCGGCGACTCGGATGCTTCCGGTTTCTTCGCTGACAACTACCACAATCGCATCGCACTCTTTGGTAAGGCCGACCGCGGCGCGATGGCGCGAGCCAAGGCCCTCTTCAGGCATGTCGGCGGGTTCGGCCAGGGGCAACTGCACTCCCGCGGCGTAGACGGCGCGGCCGCGCACGACCACGGCGAGGTCGTGAAGGGCGGAGCCGGGGAAGAAGATGGTCTGCAAAAGGCGCGAGGAAAGTTCGGCGTTGAGGATCGTGCCACCCTCGATGATTCCGGTCAGGCCGATCTGGCGTTCGATGGCGATAATGGCGCCGAACTTGGCGCGGGAGAGGTAGTTGGCTGCGGAGGCAATCTCGGAAACGGTGTGCTTGATGTCTTTGGGCGTGCCGCGGAGGAAGGGCGTTTCTCCGAGTCGCACCAGGGCGCGGCGCAGTTCGGGCTGAAAGATCACGATCAGCGCGATGGCGAAGAGGGCGAGGAACTTGTCGTACAGCAGACCAAGGCGCTGAAACGAAACGCCGGTTCCGGCGAGGCGGCTGGTGATAGTGACGACAGCGAGCAGGAGCAAGAGGCCTTTGAGCGCGCCCGCGGCCCGCGTCCCTTGTACGAACCGCAGGATCAGGTAGACGACGATGCCGATGATGAGCAACTCGACGCCGACCTCGAGGGGCGAGTAGGTCGCGATGCGGTTGAGCAGGCTTTGGAAACGCTCGGCAAAGTTCACGGGGACGGTTGCTCCTTTGTTCTAAAGTTTATCGCCCTCGGGGCGGGTGTAAGGTCAAATCCGCCGCGATGCTCATAATTGTGGGTCCGGTTCTCCCGCCTCGGCGATGATCCGAGTCGCGAGAGTCGCGGCGGCGGCCAGGTTCCGGGCGTTGACCTTCGTTGTATGGCCCTCGTTCTCGATGGTCTTCACAAGCAGTTCGGTATTGATGTTCCCGGGCGCGCGCTTCAAGGGCGTACTCGCGTAGGGGCAGCCCCCGAGGCCGCCCACCGACCCGTCGAAAGAAAGCAAGCCCATTTTGAGTGCTTCGGCGATGCACGCCGCGGCGTTGCCGAGGGTATCATGCAGGTGCAGCGTGATGGGGAAGGCATTGGCGGGAGGTTGATTGCTCCTGATGAAACGCGCGGCGTGGGCGGAGGTGGTGAACTTCGCGGCCTCTTCATCCGAGATTGTGGCACTGAGCACGTTCTCGACGCGTATCGGAACGTCGGCCCCGCTCGTGCTGTCGCCGTTGGAGCCTTTTCCCTTGGGGAGCATCTTTTCAACTTTGAGCCGTACCTCGCGGAGCATCTGCGTGACCGCGTGCGACGTGGGGGAGGGTGTGTAACGTGAGAGGATCGGTTCGAGCAAGTCGCGCGTCGTTTGGGGCGTGGCTGCGCCGATGGTGTCGCCCAGGTCAATCTCATCAACGCCGATCGCGATGAGCCGCCCGGCGACTTCGTGTACCTTCGCGGGGGCGATCGGCCCCTCCAACGGGCACGCGATCGCGCACGAGATGTAACCCCGCACAAAGAGCGCGTTCGCGCGGGCCGCCGCGATGACGGGCTTAAATCGCTCGATGGACTCGGCGATGGTTGCGTTGGTGTTCCGCTTGCTGAAAGTTTCGGAGGCGGCGGTGAAGACCGAAACCTTTTTGATGAGCGCAAAGCCGGCCCGCTGATTTACTTCGAGGGCCGCGGTCATCCCTTTCTCGTTGGGGACCAGGGCCGAGAGCATCGGGCCGGATTCGAGCGTTTCCCGCCCCAAGGCCAAGAGCGCGGCAAACACCTCCGCGGCGTCGCCCAGTTGCGGGATCGACTTGGCGCTCACGAAACTTGAGACTTCGATCTCATCAAGCCCGCACAGAAACAAGCGCTTGACAAGGGCCACTTTGTGCGCGGTGGCCACCGAGTGGGGTTCGTTCTGCAAGCCATCCCGCGGCGAAACATCCGCGATTCGGATCAAAGCCATAACCGCCTCCTAGAGCAGTTTCTCATCAAGGAAAGTTACGACCTTGTCAAGCCCGATGCGCTGCTGTGCTCCGCTGTCGCGCTCCCGCACCGTCACGGTCTGGTCCTTGAGGGTGTCTCCATCGATCGTGAAGCAATAGGGGCACCCGGCCTCATCCATGCGGGCGTAGCGTTTGCCGATCGATTGCTTTTCATCGAACTCGATGAACCCGATCTTGGCAAACTTCGCGCGCACATCTTCATAGAGTTTCTCGGCCACCTCGGGCATGCCGTCTTTGGCGACGAGGGGATAAATCGCGGCCTTGATGGGGGCGATGCGCGGGTGAATCTTCATGATCTCGGGGCTGGGGCGGGATTCATCTTTCATGTAACCCTCGCAGAGGATCGCCAGCACGCCCCGGTCAAGGCCGGCGGACGGCTCGATGACGTGGGGGATGTAGCGCTCGCCGCGGCGTTGGCCGTTGGGGAGGAGTTCGCCGCGTTCGGTGTCGTTGTAGGACATTTTGACGCCGCTGAACTTTTCGTGCTGGGAGAGGTCGTAGTTGCCACGGTATGCGATTCCTTCAAGTTCACCGAAACCGGGGGCGGTGAAGGGGAACCTGTACTCGATATCGCTGGTGGCCTTTGAGTAGTGTGCGAGTTCATCCTGGGCGTGCTCGCGGAGGATGAGGTTCTCGCCGGCAAGGCCGATGGACTTCCACCACTCCATGCGCCAGTCGCGCCAGTAGGCGTACCACGCAAGGGCATCGCTCTCGTGGCAGAGGAACTCGATCTCCATCTGCTCAAACTCGCGAGAGCGGAAGGTGAAGTTGCGGGGCGTGACTTCGTTGCGGAAACTCTTTCCGGTCTGTGCGATGCCGAAGGGCACCCGGATGCGGGTCGTATCCCACACGTTCTTCGCCTGCGCGAAAATTCCCTGTGCGGTTTCGGGGCGGAGATAGGCCTTGTCATCCTCGGTTGCGTTGGCGCCGACGAAGGTATGGAACATCAGGTTGAACTGGCGCGGCTCGGTGAGGGAGCCGGGCTTGCCGGTAAAGGGGGAGGGCACCTTGGCAGTCTGTTGCTTCAACAGGTCGATGGGAACCTGTGCGAAAATGGCGATGACGGCCTTGCCCTTGTACGTGAACTTCCACTCTTCGCCTGTCCCGACCTGTTCAAGTTCATCGCCAACGCCCATCATCTTGCGCAGTTTCTTGTCGCCGGTGAGGAGCGACACGGCCTCGCCGACGGTGCTGGAAACGATGGTAAACGCGGGAACGCCACTCTCACTGATGGCGGCCCCCAAACCATCATCGAGTCGGCAAAACGCGCCGATGAGGTGATCGGCGCGAAACCGCTGCTTGGTCTCCTTGTCATCGCACATGGGGTCGTTAAACCCCGCGATGTGGCCGCTGGCCTCCCAGGTTTTTGGGTGCTGAATGATGCACGTATCGACCGGAACCATCTCGACCGGCCTGCCGTTTGGCCCCTTGCGGCCCCATGCGGGATTCATCACGACATCCTGCCACCACGCGTCGCGCAGGTTCTTTTTGAGTTGGGCACCCAAGGGGCCGTAATCCCAGAAGCCGTTGATGCCGCCGTAAATCTCTGAAGTCTGAAAGACAAAGCCGCGGCGCTTGCACAGCGACATAATCGCATCCATCGACTTCCCCCCTCCCTTCGCGGCGGCGCTCGGCGCGGGTGAGGCGGGCAAGGGAGAGGGTGGTGGGGGGGCCGAGGGGGAGTTGGATGCTGATTCGTTGGACATGTTCGTTCGTACTCCGGGAAAAGGGCGTTTAGTATAGAAGGCGGCGGGAGTCTGTTGTAAATTGCCGGGCAGGAAGGTCGGAAGACACCTGTGTTGTGACGGGCGATACCGATTGGTGAGACATCTTGAAGCGTCGGAGGTGGCGGCATCCTCCGACACGTAAAGCGGGTTGGGGTGGTCGTCACAATTGCCTGTTTTCAAGGGGTGTTGCTGCATGATTTGGTCTGGACGGGCATTAAGTGTCGGCGGTTTTGCAATGCGCCCGCACAGTTGTTGGTTATTAAGACGTTGGTAGGTGTACGAGGCAACAAACGGGACATGACAGCGAGACGAGCCGCGGCGTGAAGTGGCGTATCGCGGAAGCAAACGTGTGACCGTGCGGTGCTTGTGCATCAATTTCGCTCCTCCATATACCCCCCCCGCGCGGCGCGTTTGTGCGCTCGATTTTGAGGTTTTCGCTGGGTGAATAAGTGCCTTTTGGTCTGTGATTCTCGGAATGGAAAATGTATTGAGAAAAATCTGAAGGCACCGAGTTACGGGGCAGTGGGTGTGGCACACAAATGCGCCTTTTGGGGGGTTTGCGACGCGAGTAGCGGCTTTCAAAGACAATGGCCCATTCGAGAGAAATTGGCTCCGTGTGAGTAAGAGTGTGATGCGGTTTCGCCGGGTCGGGACGATCAGGCCACCCAACCGCAGCGGCACAGTACCGTTGCACCAGTTTGGACTTCAGCCGAGTGCTCATTCGGGCAGAAGGGACGTTCGTAGATAAACTTGCGCCTATGCCGTCGACAACAGAGATGATTGTGATCGCCGTCGTGGTCTTGGTCAACATTCCGCTCGCCGCGCCCCTGGTGTGGGTGGGTTGGAATCGGATGACGGGGCCATTTCCCCCGCGGCCGCGCGGGGCCAACGGAGTCCGCCGCGAGTTTCAGTCGATTGCCATCGATATATTCAGCTACGGATACTGCGTCCACCTGACCGCCGATGAAGAGTGCCTGCATGTGGAACCCGTGCTGTTGCTGCGAAGTTTGGGCGTGAAGGAAACGGCGAGCATCCTGTGGAACGCGATGACGATCAAGGCAGCAGGGCGGTGGTCTCTCAAGGTGCGCGCGGACAAGATCGATTTGCAACTGCCGGTGTGGTGCAGGCCGTTGATCGCAACCTCAGGTGCGTAGCCGGGGAGGAAATGGCAAATAGGTAACGGGAACGAGGAATCGGCCGTATTCTTTCAGCGCATGGCCCGACCCGCAAAGGTATCATCATCATCGCGAACGTCCCGGCAATCAACGTACATCGCGCTGCTCCGGGGTATCAATGTCGGCGGAAACAACATGCTCCCGATGAAAGACCTTGCCGCGATTTTCGGGGAGGCCGGCGCGGCGGATGTCCGCACGTATATCAACAGTGGCAACGTGATTTTCTCGGCAAAGGCGGCGACAGCGAAGGTGATCCCCGGACTCGTCGCCGAGATGATCGCGAAGGGCTTTGGCTTTCGTCCACCCGTGGCGCTCCGCACGGCGGCGGAGATCGAGCAGGTCGCGGCGAGCAATCCGTTTCTTACTGCCGATGCAGATTTAGCCATTCTGCACGTCTCGTTTCTTCTTGACCTCCCCGACGCGGCCGGGATCGCAGCGGTTGAGGGGAAGCGTTCGGAAAACGATTTCTTCGAGTTTCGCGGCCAGGAGATATACCTGTATTTTCCCAATGGGGTGCTCAAGTCCAAACTCACGAATGCGTTTCTTGATTCGAGGCTCAAGACGATTTCGACGAGCAGGAACTGGCGGACGGTTGTGAAACTGCGCGACATGGTGCAAGGCGGAGGATAAGTTCGGATCGCTCCCGGAGCGTGCGGCTGTCGCAGATTGGGGAAATGAAGAGAAAACTCGTTTGGCGCTCAAGCGACCCTTGACTCCGGGTTGCGACTGTGTATACTCAGTATACTCACATGCACAGTGACTTCGTCATCTCCCAGACCGATGGCCGACCACTTTACCTCCAGATCATGGAGCAGGTGAAGCAGCGGGTTGCTGTTGGCGAGTGGAAAAAGGGGGACGAAATCCCGTCGATCCGGCAACTCGCGGCGACGACCCGCGTGAGCGTGATCACGATCAAGCGGGCGTATCTCGAACTTGAGCGCGAAGGTGTGATCGTTACGCAGCATGGAAAGGGGTCGGTTGTCGCCAATACCCCGACTCTGACGCCGCGGCTGCACGAGCAGGAACTCGCCGCGCACCTCGAACATGCGGCGCGGATCGGCGCGCTGCTTGGCCTCACGCCCGACCAACTGGCTTCCCGGCTGCGCGACGCGGCGGCCCGATTCAAGGAGGATCGCAAATGAATGACCTCGCCGTCAATCTCGAAGGGGTATGCAAGAAGTACCCCCACTTCACACTTGATAATGTCAGTCTTCAACTGCCTACGGGCGGCATCATGGGGTTCATCGGCGCGAATGGTGCGGGGAAGTCAACCACCATCCGCATTCTGATGGGCCTTGTGTATCAGGATCGCGGTACGGTGACGGTCTTGGGCCACGTTATGCCCGCGCAGCAGGCGGCCGCGAAGCGTGACATCGGGTTTGTGTCGGAAGACATGCGGCTGTTCAAAACGGCGACGCTCGCGTGGCACATGGAGTTTATCCGGTCGATCTATCCCGGCTGGGATGAGGCGCACGCGCAGGTGCTGGTCAAACGCTTTGATCTCAACCCGGCGCAGAAGATCAAGGGCCTTTCGCACGGGCAGCGCGTGAAGGCGACGCTTCTGCTCGCGCTCGCCCGCCGGCCGCGGCTGCTGGTGCTCGATGAGCCGACCACGGGGCTTGATCCCGTTGCGCGGCGGGAGGTCCTGGGGGCGCTCATGGAAGTTCTTACCGACGACAGGCGCACGATTCTATTCTCTTCGCACAACACGCTGGATGTCGAGCAGATTTCCGACCGCATCACGTTCATTGACCGGGGGCGAATCATCGACTCGGGCGACAAAGAGGCGTATCTCGACCGCTGGCGACGGATTCGGCTGGATGTGCCAGCGGGGGTGGTGCTGCCTTCGTTGCCGGGAGCGGTGGGGGGTGTCGGGAGGGGGGGAGCGAGCGGCGGGGGTGAAGGGGGGCGGGTAGCGGTGATTACCACGGGCCAGTTCGATTCTTCGATGACCGCCGCGTATCAGCGGGCGGGCGCTGTTGTTCACGCGATTGAAAGCATGACGCTCGAAGAGATTTTCGTCGCCAACGTCATGAGCAGAAGGGAAGGGCCGGCCCTGTGAACACGCCCATCAACACGCCCATCAGCACGTCCATCAACACGCCCATCAACACGCCCTTCAACACACACATGATCAAACGCCTCGTCGTGAAGGACTGGTACCTTCAAAGAGGGGCGATCGTTCCATACCTTGGATGGGGCGCGCTGGCGCTGACACTGCTTGCGTTGGGCGGGGAGTATTGGTTCTTCGCCGGCAGTATTCTGCTTTTGACGCTTTTGATCGCCAAGGGCATTCACCTCGCAATGGCGACTGTGATCGAGGAACGAACCGGGCAGACCCTTTCGTTCGTGATGAGCCTGCCGATCTCGCCGATGGAGTACACCATAGCGAAGGTTCTCGCCAACATGCTGCTCTTTCTCACCGCGTGGATGGCGCTCTCGATCGGGACCATCGCGGTAATCGCGGGACGGGAGGCGGTGCCCGACGGGCTGATCCCCTTCACCGCCGTCATTCTGGTCGACATCTTCGTCGGCTATTGCCTCATCCTCGGGGTGGCGCTTGTGACCGAATCGCAGGCGTGGACGATTTGGTCGATCGTCGTCACCAACCTTCTCTTCCAGGCGGTGCTCTACTACGTCTCTCACATTCCGACCGTCGCGATTGAAATGAAGGGCGCCGAGGTTGTGTGGAGCCGGCCTGTGCTCCTGGTGCTGCTCGCCGAGGCCGCGGCGATTGTCCTGACACTGGCGATCACTTTTTACTTGCGGTCTCGCAAGACCGATTTCCTGTAAGACCTCAAGCCCCGCGCGGCAGGCCGCGCGTTCCACGCCCACATCTGTTGTCGCTTCGATGGCCGTTGGCCCGGAGCCGCGCCCGTCCCGCGCTCATTGCGCGCTCACTGCGTATCACGTTTGCTGTTTGCGCCTTTTACGGAGTCTTTTATGTCACTCATCGGTCATTCGTCTCAACCTGTCCCGGCTCTTGAGGATCACACGCGGAGCAGTGGGATCGGCGTACTGGAAAGGGGCGCGAGCGAGGATCGCCGGGCGGAAGCCCTGTGCCACGGGCGGAACATTCCGCTGGGCTACCTTCGCACGTTTCTGACGCTGGTTGTCGTGGCCCATCACGCCGTCCTGGCGTATCACAACTACGCGCCGCCGACGCCCCACGCGCTGGCGGACGTCCCGATGATGTGGATGGCATTCCCTGTTTCTGACTCGGCGAAGATGCCGGGCGCGGACCTTTTGGTCGGATTCAACGACATCTTCTTCATGTCGCTCATGTTCATGGTGTCGGGCATGTTCGCGTGGCCGAGCCTGCAGCGCAAGGGCGCGGCCCGGTTCATCAAGGACCGCGCCATCAAACTGGGTCTGCCGTTCATCCTCTGCGCGTTGTTTCTCGCGCCGCTCGCGTACTACCCCACCTATCTCGCGGTCGCCAACGCTTCCGATTCTCCGACCGGCATTGCCGATTTCGTTCACCAATGGCTTGCGCTGGGGAGGGAGGGGGGGGTCTGGCCCGCCGGACCCGCGTGGTTCCTCTGGGTGCTGCTGATGTTTGACCTTCTCGCCGCGGCGGTGTACGCGGTGGTGCCGGGTGTTGGCGCTGCTTTGGGCCGCGTTTGCGGCAATCTGTCGCGCCGCCCGATTCTGTACTTCGTGGCGCTCATCGTCGTGTCCGCGCTGGCGTACCTTCCGATGGCCGCGGCGTTTGACGCGCAGGACTGGCGCAGTTTCGGCCCATTCTGGGTGCAGATCAGCCGTCTGGCGCACTACGCCGCGTACTTCGTTGCCGGAATGGGCTTGGGCGCGGCCGGCCTTTCGCAAGGCCTCTTCGCTCCCGCGGGCAAACTCGCCCGGCGGTGGCCACTCTGGGTGCTGGCCTCGTTGGGCGGGTTCGTGATCGCCATCGCCGCGTTCCTCATCATCATGTCAACATTCAAGACCGGCGGGCCGGGGCCGATCCTGAGCACGCTGGGGAACTTCGCGTTTGTGCTGTCGTGCGCGTGCAGTTCACTCGCCTGCATCGCGCTCTTCGTGCGGTTTGCGGGCAAGCCTAATCGCTTCTTTGACTCGCTCAGCACCCACGCATATGGCATTTTTCTGCTCCACTACGCGTGCGTGAGTTGGCTGCAGTACGCGCTGCTCGGGAGCGACCTGCCCGGCGCTGCGAAGGCTGCGCTGGTTTTCATTGGCGCGGTCGCCGCGAGTTGGGGCGTGATGGAAGTGCTTCGACGGGCGCGAACGTTCCGAGCGATCGGTCCTACGGGGTCGCTCCGCGAACATCCGATCGCCTGATAGACGCTCGGGTGCGGGGGTGATTGGGGCGGGGTTCCATGTTGAATCCCCCCCTCCCCCCAGTTCCGTTCAGCGCCCATCGGTTGCGAATACCGTTGACTCTTCCTTGTCCTTGGGAGTTTTCTTCTCCCATTTCTTCATGTATTCTTCGCGCTTGTGCTGGATGCTGGGCGCGTTCTCAACCGCCCACAGGCGCGCCTTGTCGGAGTTCTCATAAAGCGCGCACGACCTGTTCCACCCCTCGAGGCGCGTGCCCTTGGGGTCCTCGGTGCGCACGGGCTTGAGCGAGAATCGCGCCCGCCACATCCCCATCCGCGGTGTCACCAGCACGTAATACGTCTTGTTCGCATCCAGCGTCGCTTTCAAGAAATCCGCGGCCTCGGAAACGACCATGAACATGTGCTCCCCGGGCTTGGCCCGGTATTGCACCTTTGCGCCCGATGAGACGATCCCGATGAACTCGTTCTGGCTGGTGGTCGCGTCAAAGACCGAGGATTGAATCCCGCCGCCAAACGATGATGGCCGCAAAAACACTACCACAGCGGAATCCGCCGTCGGTGACATCATCGCCGCGGAGGCGCCCTTTACCATCTTGCTGCTCTTGCAACCCGCCAGCAGCAGCACGCTCGACAAAAGGACAAGCCACAGAGTCACGGTTCGCATCATCAGGCTCCTTACCCGCCCCACCCCACCACATACACGCTCGAATGAAAGTGCAACGCGGCCAATAATACCCGTTCAAACGGCGCAGAACGCAGGCCACCGACGTTTTCGCCTCGCGGAGATTCGGCGTGGAATGCAACACCAACATTGTGATTCACCCGCTCACGCCATCTCCGTCCGCTTTCCTCCACCCCGTACCCCCTTGACAGGCTTGGGCGGTCTGGGATTTTGTTCCTCACCCTTGTCCCCAAGCCCCATCCCCGTCCGCAGCGCATCGATCATCTCCGCGTGGCGTCTGCACACGGTCGATTTATTTTTCCCGAGTTTCTTACCGACCTCGGCCATGGACTGATTCTCGACATAGAGCATCCGCACCAGAGCCGCGTGTTCCTCCGGCAACGATTCAATCGCCGTCTTGAGCCGCTTGCGAACCTCTTTAACTTCGATCCCCGCCGGCGCTGATCGGCGGTCCTCGGGATCTACGGACTGGTCTTCCTCCCGCAGGTTCGAGAGCAGAAATACCGCGCCCAGCCGCTCAACCGCGTCGGTGAACCGCTTGGCGAGGATTGGCCCCACTTCGGCGGCGGTGGTAGAGCGTCCCTTCTCTCCTGGTCCTTCCATTCCGCCCGATGTTTGCGATACCTCATCCGCGGCGGCGTTCTCGGTCACGCCGCGCCTCGCCGCAGGGGGCAGCCACGTCATCTTGCGCAGGCCATCAAAGATCGCGCCGCGTATGCGGTAGTGGGCGAAGGTGGTGAAGGAGACATTGCGGGTAAAATCGAAGGACTTGGCGGCCTCGGCAAGTCCGATCTGCCCGAACGCAACCAGTTCCTCGTAGTCAACGTGCTGGGGAAGCGTCTTGGCGACGTTGCGCGCCAGGGCCTTGAGATAGGGCTGCTGATCCATGATGAGGCGGTCGGTTGGGGTCATGCGTTGGTCTTCTACTATAGAACCGGCAAGGCACGTTCGTTTTGATTGCCACGCTCCCCTGCGCCCGCGACTGCCTTTTCCACTTCAACGGGGGAATCACTTGCTTGGGCCTTCGCCCGCAAAGGGGTAACTTGTGAAGGCGCTCGGGGCAAGCGCCGATGAAGGTATCGACAGCCATACCAAGATACCCAAGATTCCAGGAGTGCGCATGAGCGAGCCAGCAGAGATCACAACCGGCAACAGTCTCCTCGGTTTTCACGCGGCGGACTTTCCCGCGTTGAACGGCTCGGCGGCCCGTTCGCAGATCGCGCCGCAGGACGCATGGTTGCTGCGAGTCGCCTGGCTCTCGGATCCCTCCCCGCCCGTCCCGCACTCCACGGGTGTCGCCCATTCTTCATGCACCCTTCCCGCGCCCGAGCGGGTTCGCACGCTTGGTATGCTCGCCGCGATGGGCTGCGAAGTGCATGAGGCTCGCGAGGCCCGCGAACTTGTGTACCCGGTCGGAGAGCCTGGGAAAGCGATGCGTATGCACGTCGCCTTGATCGAGCAGACTCCTGATGAAAACGTGTGGACCGCGCGGTGGCGGGCGCTGCGTGCGGCCCGGCCCGATGTTCTCGGTGTGCTCGTGACGGCTCGCCCTTCGCCCGAATCCTTGCGGGCCGCTATGCGAGAGCGCATGTTCGATGTCGTGTGCGGGGCCGACCTGAACGAAATCCGCGTCAGCATTCAGCGCTGCCGCAAGCTCGCGGGAGAGTTGCTCACGAATGCAAAGCGCGCCAAGCGATTGCGCAACAGGTGCCGGAACCTCGAGGCTTCGCGCACCGAACTGCTCCGGCAGGTCGGCGCCCTTTCCGAGGGCGTGATGCAGACATACAAGAACGTCGCCGACAACATGCGGATGGGCGCGCTCGCGGCAGAGTTTGAAGCGATGATCCGCCAGGAACTCGACATCGAGGGTCTGCTCCGCACGACGCTCGAGTACACTTTGAAGAAAACCGGCCCCACCAACGGCGCGATTTTCCTTCCGACTTCCTGCGGCGATTTCTCGCTCGGGGCGTACATCAACTACGACTGCCCGAAGGACACCGCGGAAACGCTGATGGGCAACCTCGCCGATACGCTCGCGCCGGCGTGCGATGAAATCCGGGCGCTGCGCTTTGAGCGATCCATCACCCGTCTGCGCATTCCGAGCATTGATGAGAATCACTGGCTCGCCGGGTCAGCGGTCGCGGTGCAAGCCATCTGGCGGGAGGGTGAGTGTCTTGCGGTCATCGCTTTCTTCCGCGACAAGCGTAATCCGTTCACCGAAGATACCCGCACCGTGCTCACGATGCTCCACGACCTTTTCGGCACGCAGTTGGCGCGCGTGATCAAAACACATCATCGTCACAAGCCCAAGGACCAATGGGGCTGCGGCGGGTCGATGGCGGCTTGAACGAACAAAAAACGGGCCGCTGAGCAAAGTATGCCCGCGGCCCGTTTGTGTTTCAAAGAAGCCGATCTCAGTCGTTCTCGCCCGCGTTCTGAATCTTGAAGACAGCCGCCGCCGCGGCCGCCGCGATAATCTGGCACACCAGGTATACGGCCAGGCTCGTCGCCGCGCCGCCGATCTTGTCGAATGAAGTACACATCCCGCCCACCAGCACCGCCGGGTTGAACGCCCCGCCGGAGATTCCGCCCACGGCGTACGCGCCCGTCGTTACCGTCATCCCGATCGCCAGGCCGTAGTATGAGTTACCGCTGGTCTTCTTCGTCGTTGCGACGTTGAGCACTACGAGGCACAAGGCGAACGTGAAGAGAAACTCCGCCAGCCCCGCG
>Ga0163144_10017510_pt1 | contig 14587 bp, 13 predicted proteins | sample OliLak19BULKMAT1_FD_123175 | JGI IMG/M metagenome (GOLD analysis project Ga0163144, IMG submission 123175) | Freshwater microbial mat bacterial communities from Lake Vanda, McMurdo Dry Valleys, Antarctica - Oligotrophic Lake LV.19.BULKMAT1 | ecosystem: Environmental > Aquatic > Freshwater >... | reverse complement strand
GGGCGCAATGGGTTCCATATCGAGCAATTCCCCTCGCCCCGGCGTGGGAGCGGGGTCAGGGGTGAGGGGCCAATATAACGCGATTTCTGCATAGGAGCCATCCATGGGTGCCAAGCCCGCATCTCGGCTACAGGGTTCTCACCAATTGATGATGCGTCGATGGAGCGCATTAGAACAAACAGATCGGCAACGTATCCTCCTGCTGATGGCAGCGCTGGTTGCCATTGTCGCCCAGGCAGAAATTGCCAATCGCCTGTACTGGCTTGGCATTGCTAGCTTCGCGCTTGCGCTTGGCTGTACCGTGTTTGGCACATCCGCGCTGCCTAGCGTGGCATTCACACAACGGCCAGTTCAATCACTTCTGGCGAGTTGGCGCATCTGGCTGCTGATTCCAGCATGCCTGGTCGGCGGGCTGACCTTCTGGGCCAGTGGTGGCAATCGCTATCGGTGGGAGAATGTTGTACCCTGGCTTGTGAGCATTGTGCTGTTTGGGCTGGCCTGGGCCGAACTACCACCCGGCTGGTGGCGGGTGCGCCTGGGTGATCGATGGCGAAAGCTGACGCCTAGGCGCATTGGGGTGTTGCTGATTCTGCTGGCGATACTCGCGCTTGGTGCCGCATTTCGGTTTGTTGAGCTGCGCCAGATCCCGCGTGATATGATCATGGATCACGCCGAAAAGCTGCTTGATGTCAACGATGTACTCCAGGGCATCCCACATATCTTTTTTGAACGCAACACCGGCCGCGAGCCATGGCAGTTCTACTGGACGGTTGCGCTGATCAGGCTCTTTCATCTGCCGCTCGATTATATGGCGCTGAAACTCGGCACCGCGCTGATCGGTTGGCTGATGCTGCCAGCCATATTCCTGCTTGGGCGGGAACTGTTTGGCACACGCACCGCGCTGCTGGCCACACTGTTTGCTGCTGTCACAAGCTGGTCCGTGCTGGCGACGCGCTATGGGCTACGCTACCCGCTGGCACCCTGTGCGGTGGCATGGACGATGTATTTTCTGGTTCGTGGCCTGCGCCGCGATCGGCGCAACTCCATGATCGCCGCTGGGATCTGGCTCGGCATTGGGCTCCAGGGCTATACCGCCTTCCGCTTCATGCTGCCGGTATTTGGGTTGCTGGTCGGCTGCTGGGCGATGTGGCAGTACTGGCAGCGCGAACGGGCCGCTGCCGTGCGAACACTGGTGACTGGTGGCCTGGCGCTGCTGCTGGCACTGCTGGTGATGATGCCACTCATGCGCTATGGCATCGATCATCCAGATAAACTGTTCTATCGGGCAAGCACGCGGCTGACAAGCCTGGAGCGGCAGATTCCGGGCAGTGCGCCAGAGATATTGTTCAATAATATCGGTAATGTTCTGCTGATGTTCAACTACACCGCCGATGATACCTGGGTGGTGAATCTGCGCTTCAAGCCGTCGGTCGATAGCATCCTGGGTGGCCTGATTGTGATTGGTGCAACAGGCGCAATCGTGATTGGCATTCGGCGGCGCGATCCCTGGCCGATCATGCTGCTTGGTGCTGGAATTCTCATGTTAATCCCCTCTGCGCTGAGTATCGCCTTCCCGCGTGAGAACCCGAGCCTGGTACGAACGGGCGGTGCCATTCCAATGGCCATGATCCTGTGCGCAATTGTTCCAGGGATGCTACTCGAACGGGCACGCATTCAACGCATATGGCTACATATTCCAACAATGGCGCTGATTGGGTTTCTGGTCAGTGGAACGATCCTGATCAACCGTGAACGGATCTTCGTAGAATACCCGCTTGGTTATTGCCAGAATGTGTTGCACTCTGCCGATATGGCCCACGAGATGCAAGCATTCATTGATGCTGGCAATCCGCGTGAGAATGTCTGGTTTGTCGCCAGGGATGGCTGGGTCGATTATCGAGCGGTTGGCATTGAACTTGGCCAGATTCAGTATCAACAGGTTGTGGTTGGGCCAGCATCTGCCATTGGAGTGGATCTGCATGGCAAGGCTGGGTTATTTGCGCTCAACACAAACGATGATATGACGCTCCTGGCGCTCATGGCAACATACCCACACAGTACACTCCGGATCATGAAGGTCAGCGATTGCAATGCCCACTACCTGCTGCTGGTAATTCCGGCCAGTTCCCCGCCTCGCGGCTGAGCACACCTATTGTAACGTACCCAAACCTAAAGGATTGGGCTTTGCTCTGGCGCTACGGGAAACGCGGTTCCCGCATCCGAGCAGTATGGCGCAGTTACGAGCGCCCGACGAGCAATATTGCCCGCCGCGATCACATCTGCTGGCCCAGCGAAGCCGCATGCTGTGCAGACAAACAGGGCTTGCGTTGTGCGGTTGGCCTTGTCAATACCACCGCATTGGGGACACGTTCGACTGGTATTACGCGGATCGACGGCATGCACCGGAACACCCGACAATCGCGCCTTATAACCGATACACCTACGCAACTGAGCAAACGCCCAGGAATGGAGTGTTGCGCGCTGCGACCGTCGAGCCCTCACCCGCGTGCGAATATGGGTCAAATCTTCAACCGCTATCGCCCGCTTTGTGCGTTTGGCCTTCGCAACCATCCGTTTGGAGAGATTGTGGTTTACCCAGGTGGCAAACCGATATTCCTGCCCTGCCAGCCGCTTCAACCTACGACGTGTTCCCAACGTGCGCTTCTTTTGCAGCTTGGTTCTGAGTCGGCGGTGTCGATACCGAATCTGTTTGATCGCCGTGCCCGAATGCGTTTCGCCGTCCGAGTCAACCGCAATGTTCGTCACGCCCATGTCGATACCCAAGACGCCTTCAATATCAATGGGATCGGGTGCATCGACATCACAGACGGCAAACAAGTACCATTGCCCACGCACGCAGGCCAGATCGGTTTCGCCCTGGTGACTCGCAAGCAAAGCCCGTTGGCGTACTCCACACACAAACGGGATCGATTGCCGTTTGTCCAATGTCCAGATCGACACCGACGAGTCGGGCAAGGCATAGGAAAGGATACGATCATCATAGGCAATGGCAGACGTTGGGCGAAACGACCGTTGCACGTCCCGATCCAGTTTGTAGGCATCCGCAACCTTGGCAATACAGCGGATGACCATTTGTGCGCCAAGGCCAAACTGTTCTCGCACCGACTCATAACACAGTTTTTGAAGCGGGAACTTGCCGAACGTGCGACTATCCCACGCAACCTGACTAATAAAGGTGCAGGCGGCATTCGCCCGTTCAAGCGTCTGCATCAGCAACAACGCTTGTTCCGGCGTAGGTTGGAGTTTCAGTTGTGCCGTTATCTTCACAATGTGAAGTATACCACAGTGCGAACGTTTGTGTACGTGTCGCTGAAGCGGGCTAAAGCGAGGTGTTTCCTCCCACCACTGAAGCTGGTGAGCTTCCACGCCTAAAGGAATTATTCGTGATGATCTCGAAATGTTGTTCCTCCGCATCTGAACCTATAGTATCAGCAGGATTCCGCCATCTGTAGCAACGCAACAGAAAGGGCATGCTTCATGATCCACCATCGTCCAGCGCGCTGGGATTGGCTGATCATCCTGGTGGCCGTGGCTACTGGCAGTTTCTTTGCCCAAGAATTGCTGTTCGCAGCCGCCAATTACGCCACCTATCTGCCATTTGTCACGAAGGCTGGCACTGTGGCAGGCCCGAGCAACCCAACGCATACAGGCGAAGCGACCTACTATACCGAAGCCGATGGCAGCGGCAACTGCTCATTCGATCCATCGCCACAGGATCTGATCATCGGCGCGCTGAATCATACAGATTATGCCGATTCTGCGCTGTGCGGCGCGTTTCTAGAAGTCACTGGCCCGCGTGCAACAATCACGATTCGCATTGTGGATCAATGCCCTGGCTGCCCGGTTGGCGATATTGATCTGAGCCCGCAGGCCTTCGCCGCAATCGCCGATCTCTCCGCAGGGCGGGTACCAATCACATGGCGAATCGTCAGCCCAGCCATCAGCGGGCCGATTCGCTATCGCTTCAAGGAGGGCAGCAGCCAATGGTGGACGGCCGTGCAGGTTCGTAATCACCGCAACCCAATTGCCAAGTTTGAATATCGCGATGGCACAGGCCAATTTGTCAGCGCCGCACGCCAGGATTACAACTATTTTGTGGCTTTTAGTGGCATGGGGCCAGGGCCATACACATTCCGCATCACCGACATCTATGGCAATGTGGTGACGGACAGCAACATAACGCTCTTGGTTGGTCAGGAAGTCCCCGGTAGTGGGCAGTTTCCCAAGGGGCCGTAACCAGCATTCAGGAGGCAGGAGGCAGAATTCAGGAGAGACACGAGGGTAGAGACGCTCCGCTGGAGCGTCTAACAGCAGCCGTTTTGATGATTGAAAGCAACTGCAGCGTCTAACAGCAGCCGTTTTGATGATTGAAAGCAACTCGGTGGCTAATTCCTGCTCCATGCCGCTCTTTGACCCAATGTGCTGATTCCACGCCGCCGTATGCTGCTAGGCTGGGGTGCCTGGTACACATCCAGGGCAGCTTCTCGTTGGGCAGACACATGGGTCTGCACCCTACACAGGTTCTTGCTCTTCTGACTCCTGACTCCTGGGTTCTTGTTCTCTTGTTCTCTTGTTTCGGTTCTTGCTTCTGCGTGGGCAGACACATGGGTCTGCACCCTACACAGGTTCTTGCTCTTCTGACTCCTGACTCCTGGGTTCTTGTTCTCTTGTTCTCTTGTTTCGGTTCTTGCTTCTGCTTGGGCAGACACATGGGTCGGCACCCTACACAGGTTCTTGCTCTTCTGACTCCTGACTCCTGGGTTCTTGTTCTCTTGTTCTCTTGTTTCGGTTCTTGCTTCTGCGTGGGCAGACACATGGGTCTACACTCTACACAGGTTCTTACTCTTCTGACTCCTGACTCCTGACTCCTTATCTTCGTGGTAAGATGGCGGGCATGCCATTTGAACGCAGCACCCTCTTTCTAATTGCGCTTGCCGCTGTTCTGCCACTGATTGCTGGCGGTGCATTGCTATGGCGGCGTTTCTATCACGATGATCCGAATAATACTGCTCGGCGCGTGCTCAAGAATAGTGCTGTGCCATTGGCATTACGCATGTTCGTGCGGGCGCTGGATATGGCCTTTTTTGTCATTCTGCAACGAACACTGCCTGGCGCACAGATTGGCCCATATGATCTGGCGACACTGTATGTCGGCCAGTACCTCGCTACGATTGCCGAATTTGGGTTGGGTGTGTTGCTAACCCGCGAGGCAGCCCGTGATCCAGCAGCGGCGCGGCGTCTGTTTGGGGTGACACTGGCTATGCGGTTGTTGTTGGTTGTGCTGGCTTCCGCACCAGCCGCGTTTCTGCTGATTAGTGGCTATGGGCTGCTTGGTAGCCTGGGCTATGGCGAACCAATCTCGCCAATCGGCCAGGCGGCGATCTGGGTGCTGCTGCTGACACTACTACCAAGCGCCTATTCTGGTGCTGTCACTGCCCTGTACAATGCCAATGAACGAATGGAGATCCCGGCCCTGGTCGAGGTTGCGACAGGAGTGCTGGGCTTGGTGGCGCGCTTGGCGGCACTGTGGCTCGGCTTTGGCGTCATCGGCCTGGCATGGGCCAGTGTGCTTGTCACAACCCTGACTGCGGGGCTGTTTCTTGTGTTGCAGATCCGTGATTTCTACCCGCCAACATTGGTCTGGAATACTCCTCAGATGCGCCAGATCAGTGTGATCGCGCTACCATTGATGCTCAACAATCTGCTGAATGCCGTGTTCTTTCGCTTCGATATTCTGATCATCAAGGCCTTTGGCGGCGGTCAGGGCGATCTGCTGGTCAACCAGTATAGTGTGCCATATAAGGTTCTGGGGATCGCCATGATTCTACCACCAGTCGTGACCTTCGCCGTCTTTCCGTTATTATCGCGGCGAGCTGGCGGGGATCGCGTGGCAATGGCCCAGGCTCAGAATGGCACATTGCGCCTGTTGTTGCTGGTGGGCTTTCCACTTGCCGCCGCAATCAGTGTATTGGCCGCCGATCTGATCTGGCTGGTCAATGGCCGCAATACCGCCCAATTCCTGCCAATATCTGCGGATGTGTTGGCCATCCTGGCCTGGTTTCTGCCATTTTCATTTGTGAATGGGTTGCTGCAGTATGTACTGATTGCGCTCAACCGCCAGACCTCGATCACCCGTGCGTTCTTGATCGGTGCCTTCTTTAATCTGGGGGCAAACCTGATCTTTGTACCACGTTATGGCCTGTATGCTGCGGCAATCATCACCATTCTATCGGAAATTGTGCTGCTGGCGGTGTTCCTGCCGATTCTGCGCCGTGATGGGCTGCTGCCGCCATTAGTAGCGCTGGCATGGCGGCCATTGGTTGGTGCGCTAGCCATGAGTGCGGCCATGCTTGGCGCGCATTGGCTGGCAGGGTGGCCTGCTGCGGTGCTGGTTGCAGCGCCGATCTATGCGGGAGTGCTATGGATACTTGGAGCAATCGGGCCAGAGGAGCGCAGATTACTGCGACGTGTCCTAGGGCGAGGGTAACATTCGAGCCAGATAATTGTAAAATCACTCTTGCATTCTTATTAAGCCTATGCTAATATTTGGTTATCTCCTTCTCCTCTCTTCTCTTACCGAAGGATCCGAGCAATCGGATCCTTCGGTATTTTTGTGCTTCTATTCATATGGTAGGATATTCTGTGGAACCGCGTTGAACTGGAGCCATGCTGCATGAAGTCGAATCTGTTGCTCACGCCAAAGATGTTCTATTTTTTCTGGTTTACGGCATTGGGCGTGTATGCGCCATTTATCACACTCTATTACCAGGAGCGCGGGTTGGATCTGGCACAGATCGGGTTGCTATTGGCGCTGCCTGGTATCACTCAGATCGTTGCCGGGCCGCTGTGGGGCCTGTTGGCCGATGCCCTCCACATCCATCGTAGGCTGCTGCCACTGGTGATCATCGGGACGATCATTCCAGTAACACTCATTGGCGTGATGGATAGTTTCTGGCCGATATTGCTGCTGGCAGCCTGTTCTGCGGTGTTCAGTGTACCAATCGCAGCCCTCTCCGATACAGCAACCCTAACCTTGCTTGGCGAGCGGCGCGAGCAGTATGGCGCTCAACGGGTGTGGGGCGCAATCGGATGGGGTATCAGCTCGATCATCTCTGGCGTGATTGTCCAGCAATTCGGGCTGGGAATCATGTTCTGGATCTTCCCGCTGGTTGGTGCCTGCGCCGTATTGGCATCGCTGCGGCTGCCCGGTGCAGAACTGGTTGAATCGCATGTGCTTGGGACAGCCCGCACATTACTTCAGGATGCACGCTGGGTGCGTTTCCTGTTCTGTACATTGCTGATCGGATGTGCTGGCTCACTCATGCACGGATTTTTGTCGATCTATCTTGCCCAATTAGGGGCGGGCAAGGGCCAGATCGGGCTGGCCTACACGATCGCCAGTATCAGTGAGTTGCCAGTCATGGCATTGGCACCTGTGGTTCTGCGGCGCTGGGGCGCAAGGCCACTGCTCGTCTGCGCTGGTTTGGCCTATGCACTACGGCTCACCATCTATATTATTGCGCCATCACCAGAATGGGCATTGGGTGCCCAGTTGCTGCATGGGTTGTGCTTTGCCGCAATCTGGACCGCAGGGGTGCATGAGGCACAGCGGCTGGCGTTGCCTGGGTTAGCAGCAACGGCGCAGAGCCTGTTCAGCACCGCACTATTTGGCGTGGCCGTCGTTATTGCCAATAGTGTCGGCGGCGTGATCTATCAGAATATGGGATCTACCGCGCTGTTTGGTTCTGCTGCAGTGTTGGCATTGGTTGGGGCAGTTGGGTTCATGCTGCCATTTGAGGAGCGCAAGGCCGTATCGGTTGCGGTTGGGTGAGTATGCAGAAGTCAGAAGTCAGAATTGCCACCAGACGCTCCGCTGGAGCGTCTGGTGGCAGACCGACAAGGCCCTCACCCAACCCTGAATGTGTACCAGATACCCCAACCTAGCAGCATACGGCGGCATGGAATCAGCACACTGGCAATATCAGCAGTATAGAGCAGGAGTCAGCCACCGAGTTGCTTTCAATAATGAAAACGGCGTAGCATCGGCTAAGGCTTGTCAGATCTGGATGCATATGCTTTTCATGATTCGCATATTCATCATCTCGTCGCATATTTGCCAAAGACCTGACAGATCTCATCTATTCTGACTCCTGACTCCTGACTCCTGGCTTCTTGTAGCCATTCACACCGATGTGGGCAGCGTGCCAACAAATTCGTGCTGTTCAATCTCGCGCAGGGTTTCGCGTGCAACATAGATCAGTTCTTTGAGCCAGCCCTGCAATTCAGCGCGGCTCAGGTTGGTGGCCACATCCAATTGGCCAACCGATGCATAATCATGCAGCAGATCCAGACGCAGCAATAGCTCTTCCATCCCTTCTGCGCTGTAGTCGCGGCGGATTCGTTCGCGCAGGGCTAGCTCAAGCGTGTTCATGGCGGCACCTCATTCGCATCTTCAACGCAGCACTATTATTCAGAGGCATTCGGAGGGGCAATAAACGATGAGGCGTGGAGCCTCTCGCTCCACGCCTCGGGTGTCCGCCATAGCTCGTGATCAGCTCACGGCGACGTTTCCTTGGGCGTGAAGGCCTTTCCATCACCGACGGGCCGACACAGGCTAGCCATCCATGCTCGCTTAAAACCACCACAGGGGAGGTAGTGTGCAGCAGGAATGATCGGCCAGCTATGTTCGGAGTACGTCAGTGAATGCGGGTTCACGATATGGCCTCGATCCTGGTATCCTCCAACATCCTGAGGATGCTGGAACCCTTGATAAACACACGGCGGATACTGTCCGGCCTACTGGCCTCGAGTTGGCCAGCATTGATCAGGCGCTTGACCGTGCTGAGGCTGACGCCAAGCAGCTCGGCGGCCTGTTCACGCGAATAGATCGCGTCTGCTTCGATTGGTTCTCGTTTGATTGGCATACCTACCCCTCCTACAACTTTCTGTGACTCTACCATACCGTTCTATGGTTGTCAAGGGTTCAGTATGGTTACGTGTGGTGCAGAAATACTCTCAGGCTGCCTCTAACTGACGGCGCTGGATAGTTGCTCTAATCTGTTCTCCCACGCGCTGCTCTGCGACTCGCAGTTCATAGGCTTTTTGGAGGTTCAGCCAGAGCTCGGGGCCAGTTCCAAGCCATTGCCCTAATCGCAAAGCGGTGTCTGCCGTGATTGCACGTTTACCGGCGAGAATTTGCGTGATGCGATTGGTGGGCACATGTAGGGTGCGTGCCAATTGAGCAGCACTCAACTGCAACACAGCGAGCTCATCGGTAAGTATTTCGCCAGGATGAATAGGTGGACGGGCCATGTTCAGTTCCTCTCGTATACTCAATGGTAATCTACAATCTCAATATTGCAGGGTCGTGGTTCTCCCTCACCCCAGCCCTCGCCCTTCGGGAGAGGGGCAGGGGGTGAGGGTCAATAGCGTGGCTCGCTGCTCTACCCCTAAATCTCGGCCTCGGTGCGCGCAATCTCGGCCAGCAGATCGGCTGCACGGCGTTCAAGGCGCAGTTTCTGTGCCGCATCAATGGTCGTATCGATCTGTTGGTTGACTACCATGAATTCTTCGGTTATGGAAGCGAGCCGGCGTTCAAGCGTGGCACGTTTGAGGGCTGCGGCAGTCGGTGTTGGTGGGATGCTTTGATGTGCGTCGCTGCTGCGATTATCCATTAGCACCCCGCTGCCTGCTGCGGTGAGTTGTTCTAGGAATGCCAATGGCTCGGCGTCGATCACGCGCACCTCGCGATCCTCCCAGACGCGCCGCTCATCCTGGGCCATGCCTGGGTTAACGGCGTAGGCACCGAGTGCGAAGCGGCCCACACGATCCAGCACCTCACGCCAGAGCAGTAAAAAGTCCGGGTCGGTGAGGTCATAGCCGAGGAACAGTACCGCATTGCTACGCATGGCCCGTCGCACCTCATCAAGCAGGTTCTCCTTGTCACGGTTACGCCACAGGCCATGCTGATCATCCTCAGTCACGATAAGTGTGTCGCGCTGTTGCAGATCGCCATACAGTTTGATCAGTGTATGGCGGCGCGGGTCGACAAAGGCCAGATCGCTATCGCGCACAACCCGATTGATTGGCTCACCAGCCGCTTGGAAGGCCAACTCCAGCAGATTGTCGTAGGCCGTCGTGATGATCATCGGCGCAGAAAGCTGGGCAATAAGCTGGTGGATTCGTTGCGTCGGCTTGCCAAGTGTGTCGAGCTGGCGAATCAGGTAATCAGTGAATGCGAAGCGGTTGCCACGCTGTATCACCCGCTGCGACGCTGTAGCCAGGCTCAGGCCGCTGGGCAGATTATGGCGCTGAGCGAGACCGGCAGAGAGGTTGGCACGGCTCGGGATGCTAGTTAGGGCTGCTGGCAGATCGGCGCCAAGAAACAGCACCAAGCGCGAGCTGGCGAGTTGTTCCTGGATGGCGGTAGTGATTGTCATAGGTAAGTTGAGATACTCAAACCTTGCAAAATCGCTCCGATTCAGCAGGCCGAGCTGTATATAATATCCCTCGCTGAGTGCTCAAATGGGCACAGCGTTGGGACGATATATCGCGCCTGTACCAATGTTGTTCAGCAAGCACGTTATGCTGCAGTATCTTTGGCGGGTTCTTTGGGCATGGTTGCAATCAGCGCACGCAGGACTGCATTGACAGATTCAGGCGTTGTAAAGACTTTCGCAATATCGGGTTCAAGGATAACGATGCGGCTACCTTCCGCCATGGTTGCTGCAAACCGATTTGGTCGTGCCTTCGTATAGTCGAACCGATACTCACCTGCCATATCGTCCTGGTCGTGCATGTTTGGTTCAGCGTGTATGTTCTTCATAATCTTGGCGTTCCTGTTTTGTCGCGCTCCGCGCACTAATCAACCGGATTGTACCTTCCTCACGCTCATACCCGCTGCACCACTGTGTACGAACAAAGTATATCGTATCTCGAAGTGCCCGTCGAGTATAATCTCCGGTTCCGCTGATCATGGTGTGCGACATACCATTTCGGAACGAACGTTGCTACAATTACCGTGCCTACGATGATTGGAGGGTTGTTCACGAACCGCGTTCTATGCCAACATTGCCGACACCGTACCGGCGCGATACATCGCTGCTGGCTCCTTGTTCCTTTGTTCTCTCGCTCTCTTTGTTTCCTCGTCGCTTGCTCCCTTGTTCTCTCACCTGCCCCCGGTCTGATCCTCGGGATATTGCCGATCAATCCACGTATTTGCGCGCTGAATAGCCCACTGATAATTGGGGCCAAAGAATTGACTCGACCTATAATTCTGGAGTGATTGTCTGAGTTGGGCGCGCTGTTCACGAGTTTGTGATTGGTCATGCACAAGATCGGCAAGATCAAGTATGACGAGCACCTGGTTGGACCACAGCCGCACCATTGGCTGCTGACTCCTTGTATATCGCTCGCTATCTAGTGTCTGACGTATCAACGTTACCTGATCGGGATCGCGAAGCGCACGAACAAACAACGCACGGGCCATGATTGGGCGTTTGAGGATTGCGGACGCATCCCTCGATTCGGAATTGGTCAACTCTGTAATCAATTGATCAAGCGGAAAGAGGTCGCTGTGTATCCCATAGGATTCAGTGAGGACATCGACAATACCAAATCGAACGCTCCTATCACTATCCCGAAGAAACGGCAGCAGGGCATCAACCACCCGTGCGCTATCGCTAAACTGCGGACTCGTCAACGCCGGCCTGAGGGCAACGACAGCGTTGTAGCGACCAGCGCTATTGCTATCCGTGAGGAATTGTAGCAGGGCATCAACCACCCGTGTGCTATCGCTATCACCAAGCTTCGGGTTCTGTAACGCCGACCCGAGGGCATCGATAGCGCTGTAGCGACCAGTGCTATCGAGCAGCAGCAGCGCATCGACGACCCGTGCGCTGTCGTCAAACTGCGGGTTTTGGAGGGCCGACCCGAGGGCAGCGACAGCGTTGTAGCGAACAGTGCTATCGCTATCCTGAAAAAGCAGCAGCAGCGCATCGACGACCCGTGCGCTGTCGTCAAACTGCGGGTTCTGTAACCCCGACCCAAGAGCATTGATAGCGCTCGATCAAACATCGCTATTGCTCTGGCTATTTGTGAGGAGCGGCAGCAACGCATCAACCACCCGTGTGCTATCACCAAACTGCGGGTTCTGGAGGGCCGACCCGAGGGCAGCAATGGTGCTTGATCGAACATTTCTCTGGCTATTTGTGAGGAGCGGCAGCAGCGCATCAACGACCTGTGCGCTATCACCAATCTGCGGGTTCCGTAACGTCCACACGAGGGTATCGATAGCGCTCGATCAAACACTGATATTACTATCTTGAAGGAGCGGCAGCAGCGCATCAACGACCTGTGCGCTATCACCAATCTGCGGGTTCCGTAACGCCCACACGAGGGCATTGATAGCGCTCGATCGAACACTGATATTACTATCTTGAAGGAGCGGCAGCAGCGCATCAACGACTCGTGCGCTATCACTAAACTGCGGGTTCTGTAACCCCGACCCAAGAGCATTGATAGCGCTCGATCAAACACTGATATTACTATCTTGAAGGAGCGGCAGTAACGCATCGACGACTCGTGCGCTATCACTAAACTGCGGGTTCTGTAACCCCGACCCAAGAGCATTGATAACGTAGTAGCGACCATTGCTATTATTGTCTTTGAGGAGTGTCAGAAGCGCATTTAGAAGCTCTTCTTGTTGCACACTTGAATGAGCGGGATGCCTCAACAGAGCTGCCCCGACCATCTCAGCTTGTCCGCTCCCATACACGTCGCTTGATTTTAGTGCTTCGAATAACCACTTTAGTCCCTCATCCTGATCCATATACCACAGCAGCGGCAGGCCATCCTCGACATCGAGATTGACTGCTAGATCTTTACCCCATTGATCATACTCGCGCTTGCCACGAATGGCCCACGCACCCCAGAGTTGCTGCCCGCTAAACGCGGCTGTCTGCGGTTGCGAGATCTGCGTTACGTCAAACCCAGTATCGACCTCCACTACACTGAAAAAGGGCAAGAATGGCAGCCCACGCCGGATGACGATCTCGTTCTGCTCCCTTGGAAACATTGAGGGGCGCAGTGCTATGAAATAGGTGTTATACCCAATAATGAATGCCAGTAGGGCGACCACACCAAGAATGCCGGCAACTGTCACCACCGCACGCCGCGTTGGTGTTGCAACACTGGCCTGAGCGAACTGCGCAACCTCCACCCGCACCCGTGTGGCCAGGACAGGTCGGCGTAATCTCACTGGTAATTCGCGCAGTGGCAAATGTATTAGGGCTTCCAGGGCTGCTTTACGCTCGTCTCGTTGTTTAGACGCAGCTTTTTTATCTAGCCGTTCGACAATCGTTGGGCGCTGTTCGTTGAGCTTGGTCAAGCTCGTTCGGGCGGAATGACGCACTACCAAATCGGGATCGCTGAGTGCCAAAGCCAGCAGCGGCTCGACCGACTCTGGTACATCCTGAGTTCCCAGCACTTCCGCCGTTCGTTGGCGCACTACGGGTATGCGTGTACGAGCCTTGTCTGCCAGCACACGCGCCCGCTGCGCCGTATCGTCCATGCGCCCCAGCCAGTAGGCGATCTCATCGCCGACTTCCAGTGCGCTACGCAGCAGCAACTCCTGTGCTTCGGGGCCAAGCCGCAGGACCACGCGCACATCGTTGATCAGCGCCAATTTATCGGCGGCCAGTAGTGTGCTATAGCGCTGCCAGTTATCGACCTCCTGGCGGATCAGTTCTTCGGCCTGCTTGCGCGTCTTGGTATCGGCCTCTAGCTCGATCTCACGGATCAGGTATTCGTGGGCCAGTTCGTAGGCTGGCACGCCATCCTCGCGCTCAATCGCCCGCAGCAGCCGTGCGCCAATCAGCCGATCCAGCACTGGCGTGAGGGTCGTAGGGGTTGTGTCGAGCGCCAGTGCCAGTTCAGCGGCGCTACGCACGGCCTTAGTGCCCTGCGATGTCACCAGTTCGGTCAGCAATGCCCGCGCCAATGCTCGGTCGTCGCGGCTCAAACGGATCAGCTCATCGTCGAGATACTGTTGCAGAACGCCGCGTGCCCCGCCGATCTGCGTATAACCAGCCAATGTGATCGTCCGCTCACCGATTGGCAAGCGGCGATAGAGTGCGCTACAGACCAGTTGCAGCTGTGGTGGCATGATCTCCGCATTCGCACTGCCAGCCAGGTCGTTGAGCAATTGCTCGACCAGCGCTGGCTCGTAGCTCACACCCAATTGTTCAATCGGGGCGGTGATCGCCTGGCTAGCCTGGATGCGCGAGAGCGGCAGGACACGCATCCGGTTGCGGAACACCTCGGGAATGCGCCGCTCCAGTTCGTTGATTGAAGCCAGCCAATCCTCGCGCAGGCTCAGTACCACCTTGATCGGCAGATCGGGTGCATCGCAGATTGCCCCTAGCTCGGCGGTGAATGCTGCACGAAACTGTGGGCTGAGCCGGATGAAGAACTCCTCAAACTGATCGAGCACCAGCACGAGTGGACGGCCACATGCTCTGGTTGCTGCGGCCAGAAAATCGACCAGCGGCCCATCCTGCGGCAGTGC
>Ga0163144_10017509_pt1 | contig 14588 bp, 14 predicted proteins | sample OliLak19BULKMAT1_FD_123175 | JGI IMG/M metagenome (GOLD analysis project Ga0163144, IMG submission 123175) | Freshwater microbial mat bacterial communities from Lake Vanda, McMurdo Dry Valleys, Antarctica - Oligotrophic Lake LV.19.BULKMAT1 | ecosystem: Environmental > Aquatic > Freshwater >... | reverse complement strand
GTAAGGAGCGCCCAGCGTCCGTGCTCGTCCGTGATCAGCACCTTCTTTCCGAGGAGGCGGTACTGATGCGGCGAGCCGGCTCCGGCGCGCGCCTTCGGCGGCTTCTCGTATGACGCGAGCTTGCTCACTTCATGCTCCGAGCCTGAGCGAGAAGCTCCTCGAGATCGCGCGCGCGATCGGCCTTGACCGTCGGCTCCAGCTCCTCGAGAGGATCGGCGGGCACCGCCGGAAATCCCTTCGCGAAGAGCGGAGAGAAGACGGCCTGCGTCAGCGGGGCGTTCGCTTGGATGACCCTCTGCCGATACTCGTGATTCAAGATCTCATTGAGGAACTCCCCCCCGAGCGCGAGCAAATCGTCCGGCGAGAGCTTGGCGGCCGGCTTGATCTCGATCGAGAAAGAGGTCTTGTTCTCGTCGACGAAGACCTGAGCGCGTGTTCCCAGCGCGAGCGCGCCTTCAGAGAGTCCCTCCGCGCCGTACAGCGGCTTGCCGAGCTTCATCACGACAGAGCCCTTTACGATCTTCATCGTTCCTTCCGACTGTCTTCCCACGGCTGGGTGATGCCGAGCGGATCGCGCAGCCCCTTATCCGCGTCGGCCTCCGCGAGCAGCGCCGCGATCTCGGCCTTCTGCTCCGGGGTGAGCGCGGCCTGCGTCATCTGCACGCGTCCGCCCGACGCCTCTGCGAGCGCGAGCGCGCGGCGCAAGGTCTCGGCTCGCAGCCCCAGCCCCTCGCGCGACAGCGACCAGCGCAGCTTTTGGTTATCGTATTCGCGGCGGAAAGCCGCGGCGAGCGCCTTGGGAGTCTGCCTCCTCTTGGGCCAGAGCTCGACGGAGCCGGCCTTGCCTTTGCGGCTGACGAGCACGTAGGCCTCGCCGGTGAGCAGATAGGCGGCGCCGAGCAGCGCGTTCTCGTCGACGGACGCGAGAGAAACCATCGCCTTCGTCGACGAGCCTCGCGAAGCCATCAGCGCGGCGGACGACTGTTTCCGGAAACAGTCGCGATCTCGTCGAAGGAAGCCACCGGGTGAAAGTGGTCGCCGCTCAGCGTCACGGGCCTGCGCTCGGTGATGGCCGCGATGTCGGGCGCGTCCATGTGCTTGATGTAGCTGCGGTGGACTCCGACGCACTGGGATTTGTACTCGCACTTCGTGCGGCACCCTTCCTGGTAGGTCACCTTGAAGCCGGCGAGCGTATTCCAGACGAAGGGCCAGAGGCGCGTCGGCACGGTGCATAATGAGAAGTGATAGAGCCGCGCTTCCTTGAAGCGCTTGAGCTTCGCATAGTTGCGGTCGAGGTGCGCGGCGCATTCGGACTGCGTGAACTTGAGCTGGGCCTTGTACTGCTCGGCGAAGCCCTCGATCTCCTCGAAGAGGAATACCACCCGGTCGACCCACGGGAACTCGGCGAGCAGGAAGTCGAGAAGCCCGTCGAGGTGGCGCGCCTGCACCTTCGTCATGATGATCCGGATCTCGACGAGCTGGCCGGGCTTGCGATGCTTCTCGAGATGGCGAAGCCCGAGATTGGTCTGCTCGAAGCTCTTCGGCGTGCGCGAGATGCTCTCGTGCGTCGCGGCCGTGGGGCCGAACATGGGCACGGCGATCTCGAACGGGAGCTGCGCGATGCCGCACGTGCGGCGCGCGAAGTCCTCGTACGCGAACATGCGCCCGTTGCTGAGCAGGCGGATCAGGTTCCTCGGGAACTCGGTGCGGATGTGCGCGAGCAGCTTGAGGAAGTCGGGATGGTTCGTCGGCTCGCCGCCCGTGAGGTTGAAGTAGTCCCGCTCCTCGTCGAACTTGACGAACGTGCGCAGGCCGGACTTATAGTCCGAGAGCTTCCTCTTGAGCTCCTCGAAGCCGTACTTGTCGGTCGTGTGCCGGAAGCCGTCGACGGGATTCGAGCAAAACACGCAGGCGATGTTGCACTGCGGCCAGATCGGGAAGTCGGGCATCAGCGGGCCGCCTTGGCCGCCTCTCGCAGCGGCTTCAGCTCGTCGTCGCCGACGCGTTTGAGGTACTCGTTCCAGATGCCTTCGCAGGAGTCGAACAGCGAGCAGCCGGCGCATTTCGCGGGCTTGCTGCGGCCTGCGACCTTGCGGCCCGCGCCCACGTCGTCGTTCTTGAAGTCGGGCGCCCAGTGCCGGGTCCGGAAGGTCGCGACCTCGCGCACCTCCGAGATCTGATCCAGATGGTCGGGGAAATAGCACAGCGGCACGTAGCGCGCGACGAAGTCCCTCGTGCCGCCCGCGCGCCCGATATCGAGCGCCTCGCGCATGAAAGGCGCCGCTTCCGAGATGCGCGGAACGAGGCCGTCGAAGTTAGTGTACGCGCCGCCATACGTCGGGTCGACGAAAATGAACTCGACGTGATGAATTTTCAATCTTAAGAAAAGTTTGGCGATGTCCGCCAAATGCTTCATGTTCTGCTTGATGACGGTGCAGTTCCCGAAAATCCTGTCTAATCCTTCCTTCCTGACGTTCTCGATGCCCTGCAGGAGGTCGTTGAAAGACCCGGGGGCGTACGTCAGGTCGTCGTGCAATTTCGAGTCATGCCCGTGGATCGAGAACACGAGGTCCGTCACGCCGGCGGCGACGGTCTCCTTCGCGAATTTCGGATACGCGAGCATGCGGCCGTTCGTCACCACGACGATGTCCTTGAAGCCGAGCTTCTTGGCGGTTTTAACGAGCGGGATGAAGTCCCCGCGCACGGTCGTCTCGCCGCCGATCATCTCGAGATACTCGACGCCGGCCGCCTTCGCCTGGACCATCTCCTCGATGATCTGGCGCGTGGACTTGTCGGGCAAATCGCGCTTATTGAGGTCGATGCAGAAGTGGCAGTGCGAGTTGCAGGAGAAGCCGGTAAAGAGGACGAGCTTTTGCGTGCGCCCGCCCTGGGGCGGCGTCCATTCGCTCTTGGGCGCGGCGCTCAAGCGGGCACCTCGGACTTCAGCGACCAGATGTAGCGGCCTTTGATGAATTCGCGCTTGACGGCTCCCATTTTAATGAGCGTATCCGCCGCGTTGATGACCGCGTTCTCGTCCTTGCAATCCTTGCAGAGCGGCAGCGACTCGGCGAGCGCGAGAAACTGCTTGGTCGTCACGTTGTTCTTGATCTTGAGGACCTCGATCACGCACTGCTCGTTGTCGGTCAGGATCCCGCCCCGTCCCTCGTGCTGCTCCATCCGCGGAGCGCGCGCGTCGTAGCGCTCAGGGATCTCGAGGATCGGCTTTATCTCGTCGGTGCCGAAGTAGCGCGCGTAGCTCGCGTCCCAGCCGATGCAGCGGTCGTTGTAGACGCATTTCTTGCATTCATCGGTCTTCATCGTGTGCGCCTGCGCCGTCTGATCGAGATCTCGCTTCTCGCCCAGAGGGTTCACGACCATCGTGTTGAAAGCCGACCAGCCCAGCATCTGCTGCTCATAGCCGGGCAAGACGCACGGGGTAAAATGGAGCAGGAGCGGAGGCTTTGGGTAGTTGATCCTGGTGAAGACCTCATACGCCTTCTTGATGTAGGGCGCGATGTCCGTCATCTTGACGCCGATGTCCGCGCCCTTCTTGACGTTGAGCTTCATGTTGCCCTCGTACAGGGGCGCGATGATCACGAAGTTGGATAATTGAAGCTTGAGCAGAAATAATTCGTAGAACTCGACGAGATGGCGGTAATTGAGCTCGTTCAAGACGATGTTGACGCCTATGCCGACGTTGAGCTGCTTCAAGTTCTCGATCGACTTGAGGTTCTTCGCGAAGGCGCCCGGAACCGCCACCAGCTTGTCGTGAAGCTCGGCCGTATGGCCGTGCAGCGAGTACTTCACGAAGGTCAGCCCGGCGTCGCGCAAGGTCTTCGCGTATTCATAGTCCGCGATCCTGATGCCGTTCGTTTGAATGCGGACGTAGCCATAGCCGATCTTTTTAGCCAGGGCGATCAATTTCGGGAGCTCGGGACGGATCGTGGGTTCTCCGCCGGTGAATCCGAGCCGGCGGTAGCCGTTCTTGTAGGCCATGTACATGAACTCGACGGCCTTCTCGAACGGCAGGTCGTTGGGCTCCTTGCGCCACTCGAAGTCCTGCGAGCAAAAGAGGCACTTCGCCGAACAGTTGTAGTTCAGCAGGATGTCGAAGCACTTCGTGCCGTCGAAGCTCTCGCGGTCGATCCGCTCGAGCTGCGGCAGTTCAGCCATGATCCGGGGAGCCTCAGCCACCGCAGGCCTCCTTCGCGTACGCGCGCGCCGCGTCGAGGAACAGGTCGACTTCGGCCGCCGTGTTGTAGGCGCCCAGCGAGGCGCGCGCCGTCGCGTCGACGCCGAGGCGCCGGTGCTGCAGGTGCGCGCAATGCTCGCCCACCCGGATCGCGATGAAGCGCCCCGGAAGCTCGTGGTTCAGGTAGAGGTTGAAGTCGACGGGCGAGAAGTCGGGGTGGGCGGACGCGAACGTGACGAGGCTTCCCTTCTCGAGGTCCTCGAGCCGCCCGAGAACGAGCATCTGAGGCATCTCCGCAAGGCCCTCGGCGAGGCGGCGCACGAGGCCGCCGACGTGCGCGCGCAGACCGGCCGCGGGCAGCGCTTCCCGGACCTTCAGCGCCTCGTGCAGGCCGATCGCGCCGCCGAAGTTTTGCACGCCCGCCTCGAAGCGGCCGGGCGCGTCGAGATAGACGGGCTCGGGCGCGGAGCGCAGGTCCCAGGCGACCGACTTCACGGTCCCGCCGCCCAGCTTCCAGGTCCCGAGCCGGTTCAGCTCCGTCTCGTGCCCCCACAGCACGCCCATGCCGAACGGGCCTCCGAGCTTGTGGGCCGAGAACGCGACGAAATCGACGCCGAGCGTCGAGACGTCCTCGCGATGCGTGCCGAGATACTGCGCGTCGTCGACGAACACCTTGATCCCCTTGCGGCGCGCGAGCTTTGCCGCCTGCGCGACGGGCACGACGCCGCCCATCACGTTGGACGCGTGCGTGATCGCGAGCAGCGCGGTCTTTTCGTCGAGCAGGTGCGCCAGCCGGTCTAGGTCGAGAACGCCGTTATCCGTCGGACAGATAACCAGCTCGATCTCACCTCGGCGCGCCTTCTCGATGAACGGCAGCGCGACGGCGTTATGCTCGAGGTCGCTTATCACGACCTTGCGGCGCTCGGCGTCGAATGGGAACCCGCCGCAGACGATGTTCACGGCCTCCGTCGTCCCGGATGTGAACACGATCTCGTTCGGCGATTCCGCGTTCAGGAATTTGGCGGCCGCGCGGCGCGCGTCCTGAAACCAGTCCTCGACCTGCTGGCTCAAAAGGTGCGTCGAGCGCTTTCCGCCGCAGCCGCCCCAGTTCGCGTAAAAGTCCGCGATGCGCTCCGCGACGCGCGCGGGCTTGAGCGCGGTGCACGCGCTGTCGAGATAGACGAGGCGCTTGCCTCCGACCTCGCGGCCGAGGGCCGGATAGAGGGCGCGAACCGCCTCGACGTCGAAGACGGGCGCCGCGGTCTCGACGGGAGTCAGAGCGCCGCCCTGATGAGCGGCATCGGCTTCAGCTCGCCGTAGATCTCGAGGTAGTCGCGGCGGGGGCCCGGACAGGCCTCGCGCATCACGCAGCCCTCGCAATCGGCGACGTTCTGCTTTTCGGACAGATGCACGCCGGGCTTATGCTCGCGCATCTTGCGGTAGTCGGCGTGATGGTCCTTGTAGTCGATGACGAAGCAGACCGGGATGTGGTCGACGTCGAAGTCGACGCCGTTCTCCTTGCAGGCCTTGAACGCGGCGTTGAGGAACGGCGCGGCTTCCTCGAAGCGCGGCATGATGAGCTCGTTGCCCTTCGCGCGTCCCATGCCCTTGCAGTAGCTGAACTGGATCCAGGAAAAACCCTTGAGCTCCTTCGCGGCGAAGCGCACGAACGGCTCGCAGTGGCGATAGTTCAGCGAGTGGACGATGTAGTTGAGCCGGACCTCCGAGCCCAGCGCGATCAGATGCCTTACGCCCGCGACGCGCCAGTCGAAGGCGCCGGGGGTCTCGGTGACCTCCAGGTCGAGCTCCGCGTCGTGCGCGGAAAAATTGATGTTGAAGAAGTCGACGAGGCCGCGGATGAGGTTCAGGCGCTTAGGGTCATACCGCGTGAGCAGGATCCCGTTCGTCTGGAATTCGATGAACTTGCCCTTCTTGCGGCAGTGCAGCAGAATCTCGAGGAGCTCCGCGGAATCCTTCAGCATCGGATCGCCGCCCGAGATCTGGACGTGGCCGGTCCGGTCGCGGTCTATCTCGTCGAGGAGGTATTTAAGCTCATAGGTCCCGGTGCGGCCCTCGGCGGAGCAGAAGACGCATTTGATGTTGCAGACGCCGTTGATCGGCAGATGAAGAGCCATTCGCGCTTACTATACCAACTTACCCACGAATTACGGCAGGCTGGGACAGGTGCCGCCCGTGCAGGGGCAGCAGTACATGGAGCCCGATCCGTCCGCCCCGTTCAGGATGACCCCGGTGCCGTTCTGGCGATTGGACATGAGGCCCTGGACCCAGGTCGCGTACGTGCCGGCCGGACAGCACCACCGGCCGCCCGAGCAATTACCGGCCGTATTGTAAAAGGTCTCGCCGATGCCGGCGCAGCCTCGGACGACGATCGTGCCGGCGACGTCCAAGGTCTCGAGAGGGCTCGCCGCGCCGATGCCGACCTTGCCGGTGTTGTCGACCGACATCCTCCAATTCCCGCCGGTCTGGATTCCGACCTCGGAGGCGGATTTCATGCCGAGGAGTAGAGTCCCGGGCGCATCGACATAGACGCCGCTTTGGGTCCACATGCGGCCGTTCACCCGGAGATTCACGCTCGTGGCTACGCTTCCGGCTCCGCCCACGACCTCGAGCGCCGCGACTGGAGAAGTCGTCCCGATGCCCACGTAGCCGTTCATGACCTTCAGGCGCGCGGCGCAAGCAGGCTGAGGCACGCAAGTGGCGGCATCCGTGATGTTGTCGCCGATGGCCGCCGAACCGCCGTCGCGGGCCAGGCGGGTGCCGCCCGTCGTGATCATGTTCGTGTAGACGCCGGAAGGCGCCGGGAAGTAGGTTGCTAGCGTGACGCTCTCCGACGACAGATCGATCGGGGCCAGGCAGAGCATGACGCCCGCCAAAGCAAGACGCAGCGCCCTGGCGGACACCTTGATGTCGAAGCGAATGTTAAGCGGCTTCATATTAATTCAAAGTGGCGCACGAGACGCCCGCGCAGGGGCAGCAGTACATCGAGCCTGATCCGTCCGCATTGGTCAGCGTGGCGGTCTGGCGCTCGGACATGATTCCCCGAATCCAGGTCGCATAGGTGCCGGGGGCGCAATTGACGACGCCGCCGCCGTAAAAGGTAGCGGCGACGCCGGCGCAGCCCCGGGCGATTATCGTCCCCTCGACGTCCAAGGTCTCGGCTGCGGCCGCCACGCCGATGCCGACTTTGCCGGTGTTGTCGACCGACATCCGCCAGCCGTTATTCCAGATTCCAAGCTCAGTGGCGGTTTTCATGCCGATGAATTGGCTCGGAGTCGCATCGAGCCAGACGCCGCTCTCGGTCCACATGCGTCCGGTCACCCGCAGATCCACGCTCGTGGCGCCTAAGGCGGTCGTGATCTCGAGCTTCGCGGTTGGAGACGTCGTTCCGATGCCGACGTTGCCGTTCATGACCGTCAGGCGCGTCCCGGCCGCGCCGATGTCGCCGATGGCCACCAATCCGCCGTCCCGGGCCAGCCGGGTCAGGCCCGTCGTGATCATGTTCGTGTAGACGCCGGAAGGCGCGGGGTAGTAGGTCGCGAGGGTGACGCTTTCCGACGCCAGGTCGATCGGTACAAGGCAGAGCATTCCGGCCGCAAGCGCGAAACGCCGCGTCCCGGGCGACACAGTGATGTCGAAACGAATCGTAAGCTGCTTCATGGTATTAGGGCAGCGTCAAAGTGAGGATCGCGGCTCTGCCGACGATCTGTCCGTTCACGTCCAAATATTCCTGAGACTCGGTAGCCGAACCCGACGGGACGGGCCCCATGAACACGGTACCGGCGGCGTTGACCCTTATGCGCCAGTTGGTCGCGTTGGCGACGGGATCGTTGGAGATACCGAACGTCGTGGCGTCAACCGAGCCGAACAGCTGCGTTTGGCCCGGGTCGAGCCAGACGCCGCTGCTGGTCCGCATGCGTCCGCTGGTCTTTAGATCTACGGTCGTGCCTCCGACGCCCGTGATCTGCAGCGGCGCCGAGGGAGAGGTCGTTCCGATGCCGACATTGCCGTTCATGACCGTCAAGCGCGTGCCCGTCGCGGCGCTGCCGCCGATCTCCACCGAGCTGCTGTCCCGGCCGAGCTTGGTATTGCCCGTCGTGATCATGCTCAGGTAGACGCCCATGGGCGCGGGGTAGTAGGTCGACAGAGTGAGGCTTTCCGATCCGAGCTGGGGAACCGCCCAGAGCGAAAGCACGGCGGCGCCCATGACTGTAAAGAAGCGCCGGCTGAACGCTAGATCGACGTTAACCTTGATTTCGGCCATAAGCTGTCGGCTCTCGGAGTGTATCAGGGGCGGGGGTGACCGTCAAGACCTATCCGGGGGAGGGCGCTTAAAGGCCCAAAGCGGGCAAGATAACGCGTAAATAAGCGGCTCTCGAGCCCGGAGAGAGGGCTCCCGGGCGCAGGCCGTCCCACAAGCAGGACAAGCCTTCCGGGAAGTCGAAGTCGCGGCTCACGGCCTCCCGAAAGCGGTGCTGATAGCCCGTGACGCCGCGCGAGCTCGGCTCGAGCGTCACGCCCGACAGCAGCCGCGCCGCGGACCGCAGCTCGGCCAGCTCTCCGCGCGCCGCGGCGAGCCCGTCCCACGAGAAGGCGAGCGGCTTGCGCGGGTGGGTCTTCAGGCAGAAATAGTGAAAGTCCTCGAGCGAGAAGCCCTGCGACGCGAAATCGGCCGTCTCGACGGACGCCGGCGCGACCAGCACGCGCAGCTCGGCCGTCTTCGGCGAGGCCGCGACGGCTTCATAACCGAGGAAAGCCAGGGTCCCGCGGACGGCGGCGCCGGCGGCGGCCGCGCGAGCGTCCGTGAGCGGCCCCGCGGGCTTCGCCTCCACCAGCAGCAGCACCTTCGGAGGAGCCTTCGGCGTCCACGCGGCGAGCGATCCGTCGTCGGCGCGAAGCTTCAGGCTCACGGGCTTATGTTACAATAAAATTCATGCCCCCCCGGCGCTACCCCGAGACCGGCGTCTTCTACCGAGCGCTCGATCGCGAGTTCCCCATGATCACGCGCGGCGAGGGCTGCTGGCTCGTCGACGAAGCCGGCCGGCGCTACCTCGACGCCTGCGGAGGAGCCTATGTCGCCAACCTGGGCCACGGCGTCTCCGAGGTCGCCGACGCGGTGGCCGAGCAGATCCGCAAGGTCGCCTACGTCAACGGCACCGCGTTCACCAACGAGCCCGCCGAGCTCCTCGCGGCGGAGCTGCGGACGCTGAGCCCGAAGGGCCTCGATTTCGCCTACTTTCTATCCTCCGGCTCCGAGGCCGTCGAGGCGGCGCTCAAGCTCGCGCGCCAGCATTGGGTCGAGTCGGGCAAGCCCGGCAAGCACAAGATCATCGCGCGCACGCCGGGATATCACGGCAACACCCTGCTCGCGCTGTCCGCGTCGGCGCGCGAGCAGTACAAGAAGATGTTCGGGCCGTGGCTCGTGCCCGTGAAGATGATCCCCGCCCCTTATCCCTACCGGTGCGCGGCGGACTCGCCCGCGATGACGGCGGCGGCGCTCGAGGCCGCGATCCTCGAGGAAGGCGCCGCCACGGTCGCCGCCTTCATCGCCGAGCCCGTCGGCGGCTCCTCGACCGGCGCCTCCGTTCCGCCGAAGGATTATTTCCGGCGCGTTCGCGAGATCTGCGACAAGCACGACGTTTTGTTCATCGCCGACGAAGTGTTATCCGGCTCCGGCCGCACCGGAAAATGGGCGGCCATCGAGCACTTCGGCGCGACGCCGGACATCATGACGCTCGGCAAAGGCTTGTCCGGCGGCTACGTTCCGTTGTCCGCCGTGCTCGCCACAAGGAAGGTCATCGATCCGATCGCGAACGGCTCGGCGGCGTTCAAGCACGCTCAAACATTCTCCCATTCCCCCGCGATCTGCGCGGCGGGCCTCGCCGCGGTTCGGCATATCAAGAAGCACGGCCTCGTCGAGCGCTGCGCCGGGATGGGCGTCGTGCTGCAGCGCAAGCTGTCCGCTTTGCGCGATCTGCCGTCCGTCGGCGACGTGCGCGGGCTCGGCCTCTTGGCGGGCGTGGAGTTCGTCGCCGATAAAAAGACCAAGGCGCCGTATCCCCGTTCCGATAAATACGCGGAGAGGTTCGTCGCCGCCGCCCAGGACGCGGGCCTCATCCTCTGGCCCAACACGGGCCACGCCGACGGCGAGAACGGCGATCTCGTGATGATCGCCCCCCCTTTCACGATCACGGAGCCCGAGATCGACGAGATCGTCGCGCGCTTCAGGCTCGCCTATGCCGCGCTATGACCTCCTGATCTCGGGCGGCCTCCTCGTCGACGGGACGGGCGGGCCGGCCCGGCGCGCCGACGTGGCGATCTCGAACGGGCGCGTCGTCTTGACGAGCCCGACGCCGCTCTCCCCGGACGACGCCGAGCGGACGCTCGACGCGGCGGGCTGCTGGATCACCCCGGGCTTCATCGACATCCACACGCATTACGACGCCGAGCTCGAGCTCGACCCTTCGCTGTCCGAATCGCTGCGCCACGGCGTCACGAGCGTGGTGATGGGCAGCTGCAGCCTGGGCCTGACGCCCGGGACCCCGGAGATGCTCGCGGACATCTTCTGCCGCGTCGAGGCCATTCCGTACGCGATCGTGCGGCCCGTGCTCGAGTCGAAGAAGACCTGGCACGGCCTCGCCGACTACTTCGAGCATCTCGACGCGCTTCCTCTCGGCCCGAACGTGGCCGCATTCCTGGGTCATTCCCCGCTGCGCGCCCACGTGATGGGCGCCGAGCGCAGCCTCGCGTCCGACGCGGTACCGACTGAGGCGGAGCTCTCCGACATGGAGCGACACCTCGAAGAAGCCGTCGACCTCGGCTACCTCGGGCTTTCCGTGATGACGAATCCTTGGGACAAGATGGGCGGCGACAAGGCGTACCGCAGCAAGCCCGTGCCCTCGTATTACGCGCGCTGGTCCGAGTACCGGCGCCTGGCGAGCCTGCTGCGCCGCCGCGGCGCGATCCTGCAGGGCGTCCCCGATCTGACGACCCGCTACAACGTGCTTCTCTTCATGTGGGAAAGCGCGAGCCTGTTCCTGCGCCGCCCGCTCAAGACCACGGTGATCTCGATGATGGACGTGCGTTCCGACCGCTCGGTGTACCGGCTCGTGGGCTGGCTGTCGCGGGCGGCCAACGTCCTGCTCGGCGCGCGCTTCAAATGGCAGTCGCTCCCCGAGGTCTTCGATCTGTGGGCCGACGGCATGGACCTCGTGGTCTTCGAGGAGTTCGGCGCGGGCGCGGCCGCGCTGCACTTCGAGGACCCGGAGCTCCGGCGCAAGCTGATCATGGACCCCGCCTACCGCGCGCGCTTCAAGCGCGAATGGCGCAGCCGCTTCCTGCCCAAGGCCTTCCACCGCGACTTCAACCAGTCGACGATCCTCGCATGCCCGGACGCCTCGCTCGTGGGAAAATCCTTCGCGCGGGCGGCGCTCGAGCGCGGGGCGGATCCGGTGGACCTCTTCCTCGACCTGGCCGCGGAGCACGGCCCGGCGCTGCGCTGGTACACGGTGATGGGCAACGACCGGCCGGCGGCCCTCGAGCGCATCGTCTCCCACCCGGACGTCCTGCTCGGCTTCTCCGACGCCGGCGCGCATCTGCGCCAGATGGCGCACTACAATTTCCCCCTGCGGCTGCTGCGGCTCGTCGAGTCCGCGCGCAGGGACGGCCGGCCCTTCATGACGGTCGAGCGCGCGGTGCGCAAGGCGTCGGGCGAGCTCGCCGAGTGGCTCGGGCTCGACGCCGGCGTCGTCGCCGTGGGCCGCCGCGCGGACATCGCCGTCATCGATCCCGCGGGCCTCGACGAGAGCCTGGAGCGCGCGACGGAGGCGCCGATGTCGGGCACGAACGGCTTCGTCCGGCTCGTGCGGCGCAACGAGGCCGCCGTGCGCTTCGTCGTCGTCAACGGCCGCGTCGCCGCGGAGCGCGGCGCGCTCGCCCCGGAGGTTGGGCGCGAGCGCGGCTTCGGCCGGCTGCTGCGCGCGATGACCGCCGCGGCGCCAAAATGATAATCTCGATGTATGATCACATCTAGCTCGGCCTCGAAGATCACCTACACCTCCTCGAACCTGGATCTCACGCAGTTCCACAAGGACTACGACGCCGCGCTGGCAAACGTGCGCGCGAAGGCCGGCGCCGAGCACCCGCTCTGGATCGACGGCAAGGCGGTCAAGTCGTCCTCGCCGCTGCTCGTGGACACTTCTCCGATCGACGGCACGGTCCTCGGCAAGTTCCAGTCCGCCACGCCGGAGCACGTGGACCTCGCGGTAAAGGCCGCGCGCGCGATCCAAAAGAAATGGGGCGCGCTGCCGTGGCAGGAGCGCGTCGAAACGATGAAGAAGGCCGCTCACTTCATCCGCCAGCGGAAATACGAGATCGCGGCCGTGATGAGCCTCGAGGTCGGCAAGAGCCGGATGGAAGCCATGGGCGACGCCGAGGAATCGGCCGATCTCATCGAGTATTACGCGCGGATGGTGACGGAGAACAACGGCTACGTGAAGCCTCTCGGGCGGCTGCTGCCGAACGAGAACACGCGCTCGGTGCTGCGCCCCTTCGGGGTCTTCGTGTGCATCGCGCCCTTCAACTTCCCCATGGCGCTCTCGACGGGCATGTCCGCCGCGGCGCTGCTCGCCGGCAACGCGGTCGTCTATAAGCCCGCGCAGGACGCGCCGTTGACCGGTCTTATGCTCTACGAGTGCTACAAGGCCGCCGGCATCCCGGGCGGGCTGTTCAGCTTCGTGACGGGTCTGGGCGCGGTCATCGGAGACGCGTTCTGGAAGCATCCCGGCGTCGACGGGATCGTCTTCACGGGCTCGAAGGAGGTCGGGATGCGCATGGTCAAGGAGTTCTCCGCGGCCTATCCCAAGCCGGCTCTGATGGAGCTCGGCGGCAAGAACCCGACCTACGTCTCCGAGACCGCGAACCTCGACGACGCGGCGTCCGGCGTGATGAAGTCCGCGTTCGGCCTGCAGGGGCAGAAATGCTCCGCGTGCTCGCGCGTCTACGTCCACGAAAAGGTCTACGATTCCTTCGTCGCGAACCTTCTGGAGAAGAGCAGGGCGATCGTGAAGGGCGATCCTTCGGAGAAGGACGTTTACTTCGGCCCCGTCGTGAACGCTCGCGCAGTCAAGACGTTTATTGACGCGATAGCGTCGGCTAAGAAAGGCGGCAAGGTCCTGCTCGGCGGCGAGCGTCTCAAGGGCGGCGTGTTCGACAAGGGCAACTTCGTGGAGCCGACGATCGTCGAACTTCCCCTCGATCATGAATTGTTCATGCGCGAGCTCTTCGTCCCCGTGCTCGCGGTCGGCAAGGTCAAGGACATGGACCAGGCGATCGCCGAGTCCAACCGAGCCGAGTACGGCCTCACGGCCGGGATCTTCACCGCGAATAAGGATGAGATCGAGAAGTTCTTCAACGAGATCGAGTCGGGCGTCTGCTACGCGAACCGCCCTACGGGCGCGACCACGGGCGCATGGCCCGGCGTGCAGTCCTTCTGCGGCTGGAAAGGCTCCGGCTCGACGGGCAAGGGCGGCTGCGGCCCCTACTACGTCACGCAGTTCATGCGCGAGCAGTCGCGCACGATCATGGAGTGATATGGCCATCAATACCACGACGGTGAAGGCCGATTACCCGAGGATCCTGACGTCTCCTCCCGGACCGAAGGCGAAGAAGATCATCGCCAAGGACAAGGAGTATTCCTCTCCGTCCTACATCAAGGAGTACCCGCTCGTGATCGCCGGCGGCAAGGGCGCGATGGTCGAGGACGTCGACGGCAACCGCTACATCGACTGGATGGCCGGCATCGCGGTCAACTCGACCGGCTATCAGCACCCGGCCGTCGTGAAGGCGGTCCAGGACGCGGCCGCGAAGTTCCTCCACATCTGCGGCACCGATTTTTACTACGAGGGATTTTCGGATCTCTGCGAAGCGCTGGCGCTGTCCATGCCCCGCAAGGACAAGTGGCGCGTGTTCCTGTCCAACTCCGGCACCGAGGCGATCGAGGGCATGGTCAAGCTCGCGAGGCAGAACACGAAGCGCCACGGGCTCGTCTCGTTCACCGGCTCCTTTCACGGCCGCTCGTACGCCGCGATGAGCCTGACGACCTCGAAGGTGAAATACCGCAACGACTTCGGCCCGATGCTCGACGTGCATCACCTCCCGTTCCACAACCCCTACCGCAACACGCTCGAGGACTGCACGGCCGCGGCGACCGCGCTCTTCGAGACGCGCCTTTCCCCCGGGAACACGGCCGCCGTCGTGATGGAGACGCTGCAGGGCGAAGGCGGCTACGTGATGCCGTCGAAAGAGTTCCTGCTGTACTGGCGCAAGTTCTGCACCGACAACGGGATCCTGCTCGTCTTCGACGAGGTGCAGTGCGGCG
>Ga0163144_10017508_pt1 | contig 14588 bp, 11 predicted proteins | sample OliLak19BULKMAT1_FD_123175 | JGI IMG/M metagenome (GOLD analysis project Ga0163144, IMG submission 123175) | Freshwater microbial mat bacterial communities from Lake Vanda, McMurdo Dry Valleys, Antarctica - Oligotrophic Lake LV.19.BULKMAT1 | ecosystem: Environmental > Aquatic > Freshwater >... | reverse complement strand
CGCGACGATCGCAGCGTGCTCGAGCTGCTCAATGCGGACTACACTTTCGTGAACGAGAAGCTCGCGCGCCACTACGGCCTTCCGGGCATTTACGGAAGCCGCTTCCGTCGCGTGACGCTGCCGGATCGAAATCAGCGCGGCGGGCTCCTGGCTCACGGCGCGCTGCTGGCGACGACCTCATATCCCGATCGCACGTCACCGGTGCTGCGCGGAAAATTTCTTTTGAACAACATCTTCGGGCTGTCGATCGCGCCGCCTCCGGCCGGCGTCGACACGACGCTTGCGGAGAGCAAGCCCGGCGCGGCCCCGTTGTCGATCCGCGAGCGCCTCGCCGAACATCGGACGAACCCGACCTGTTCGAGCTGCCATTCGGTGATCGACCCGCTCGGCTTCGCGCTGGAGAACTTTGACGTCATCGGGGGATGGCGCACGGTCGACGAGTCCGGCAAGAAAGTGGATGCCGCGGGCACGACATCGGGTGGGGCGAGCGTTGAGGGGTTGGCGGGCCTGCGGTCGATGCTGCTGGCCGAGCGCGATCAATTTCCTCGCACCGTCACGGAAAAGCTGCTGGCGTATGCGCTCGGCCGGCGGCTGGAGCACTACGATCGACCGGCCGTGCGACGAATCGTGCGGGAAGCCGAGTCGCAGGAGTACCGCTGGTCGTCGCTCATTCTGGGCATCGTGAAGAGCCCGGCGTTTCAGATGCGGAGTAGATCATGATTCTGACCTCGAAGTCGTTGCCGCGCCGCACGGTGCTGCGTGGACTGGGCGCCACCCTCGCGCTGCCGTTTCTGGATGCGATGGTGCCGGCGCGTGCCCTGGCGCAGGTGGCCAGGAAGCCCGCCCACCGGTTCCTGGCGTTCTACGTGCCGAACGGAATGGCGATGGAGTACTGGTCGCCCAAGACGGAGGGCAGCGACTTTGCGCTCTCGCCGATTCTCGAGCCGCTGGCGCCGTTCAGGAATCAGATGCTCGTCCTGTCGGGGATTCGCGCCAACTGGGTGGCGATTCACGCGGGCGCGTCGGGCGCCTTCCTCACGGGCACGCCCAGAGGCGGACGGAACGAGATCGAGATCTTCGCCGACACGTCCATGGATCAGTTGCTGGCGAAGCAGTTCGGCCGGGAGACGCAGCTGGGCTCGCTCGAGCTCGCGATGGATCAGCCGGCCAACGCCGGCGCCTGCACCGGCAACCTGAGCTGTGTGTACACGCACACGCTGTCGTGGCGCAGCCCCACGCAGCCGCTGCCGATGGAATGGAATCCACGCGCGGTGTTCGAGAAGTTGTTCGGCGACACCGGCAGCACCCAGCGCGCCGCACGCGAAGCGAGGTTGCGGCAGCACAAGAGCCTCCTCGATTCGGTGAACGAGAAGCTCGCCAGCCTGCGCGCCGAGCTCGGCCCGCAGGATCGCGCCAAGGTCGAGCAGTATACGGAGTCCATCCGCGACGTCGAGCGCCGGATCCAGAAGGCAGAGGAGCAGGACGTGGCCGAGCTGCCGGACATGGCACAGCCGCAGGGCGCGCCGCCGGTCTTCGAGGATCACCTCGCGCTGATGCTGGATCTCCAGCTGCTCGCGTTCCAGACCGATCTGACGCGCGTTATCTCCTTCATGCTCGGCAAGGAGCAGAGCGCGCGTCCGTATCCGCAGATCGGCGTGCCGGAGGCGCACCATCCGCTCTCGCATCACAGCGACAAGGCGGAATTGATCGCGCACATGTCGAAGATCAACCGCTATCACACCGAGCTGTTCTCGAGGTACCTGGCGAAGCTGCGGGCGACGCCGGACGGCGATGGATCGCTGCTGGATCACATGACGATTCTCTACGGGTCAGGCATCTCGAACAGCTCGCGCCACTCCGGCGACAACCTGCCGCTGCTGGTGCTCGGCGGGGGAGCGGGCACACTCAAGGGCGGCCGTCATCTGACGTTCGCGGACAAGCCCTCGATGGCAAACCTGCTCGTGACGTTGATGGACAAGATGGACGTGCCGGTCGAGCGCGTCGGGGGCAGCACGGGCAAGCTCGACATCGACACGCTCTCACTATGAGGAAACAGCTCGTGGTGTCCGGCTTGAGCCGGACCGTGATCGCCATCCTGCTCGCGGGGAGCACCGCCTATGCCCAGGACGCCCCGTCCGGCGACGGTTCGACTCCGCTGCACTGGGCGGCCTACCGCGACGATCTCCCGGCGGCGGGTCAGCTCATCCGATCGGGCGCGAACGTCAACGCCGCCAACGATCTCGGCGCCACGCCGCTCTGGGCAGCGAGCCTCGATGGCAGCGTGGCCATGGTCGCGAGGCTTCTCGATGCCCACGCCGATCCCAATGCCGCGTTGCTGTCCGGCGAGACGCCGCTGATGGCCGCATCCCGCGCAGGCAAGCGGCTGGTCGTCGAGGCGCTCCTCGGGAAGGGAGCCAACCCCAACGCCCGGGCCGCGCGCGGCCAGACGGCGCTCATGTGGGCCGTGGGGCAGAAGCACACCGACGTCGTAAGCGCCCTGCTCGCCGGCGGCGCGGATGTGCACGCGCGCACCGAGAGCTGGAGCCAGATGATGGCCGTGCCGCCGCACGGTCTGCCCGAATACAACCGCATGATTCCCCACGGGAGCGACACCGCCCTGATGTTTGCGGCACGCTCGGGCGATCTCGCCTCGGCGGCGTTGCTCGTCGCCGCCGGCGCGAACATCAACGATCAGGATGCCTGGGGTGTGAGCGCGACGACGCTCGCCGCGTTCTCAGGTCATGGAGAGATTGCACGGCTGTTGCTCGAAAAAGGCGCCGATGCGAACGCCGACAGCGCCGGATTCACCGCGTTGCACTGCGCCATCATGCGCCGCGACGAAGCCACGGTGGCCGTCCTTCTCGCGCGCGGCGCCGATCCCAACGCCGCGGTGAAATCGTGGACGCCGACACGGCGTTCGTCGGATGACTACCACTTCATGCCGGCGCTGGTTGGGGCGACGCCGTTCTGGCTGGCCGCGCGATTCACGCAGCCTGGCGTCATGCGTCTGCTGGCGACACACGGGGCCGATCCCGGGGTGATTCACACCGCGGACTACGTGCAGGGAGAGGGCTACCAGCGACGCCGCGAGAAGACCACGGCCGCGATGGCGGCGCTGGGCATGGGCGGCGGCACCGCATGGGTGCCCTTACGCCGTGACGAGGTTGAAGCGCTGACGCAGGACACCGTGAAGCTCGCGCTGGACCTCGGCGTGGATCCGAATGTCGTGAACACCAACGGGCGGTCGGCGCTCGACGCAGCCACGACAGCCATGTTCAAGGGCGTGGCGGCACTGCTCGAAGAAAAAGGCGCGCGACGCGGGGCCGCGCTGACCGGCCCGAACGCGCCTTGAGAGCCTCGACAATTCAGGCGCTGCTGGAGCGCTTATATCGCGACGCCAGCGCCGATCGCTGGCGGCTCCCCAAAGTCGCCTTCGCGAACGCGCTCGAAAGCAGCTGCAAAAAGGCTTTTCCGGGCGGCGACCCCAGCGCGCGCGATCTCACGCGCTATCTGTCATCACTCCATCTCGAGGACCTCGCGCTCGCGAGCGCGTGCGCCGAAGGCCACGCGGCGGCGTGGGATCACTTCATCCTGGAGATGCGGCCGGGGCTCTATCGCGGCGCCGATGCCCTCGATCCCTCGGGTGGCGCGCGCGATCTGGCCGACTCGCTCTACGGTGATCTCTACGGCGTCGACGAGCGCGGCGCCGTGCGCCAGTCGCTGCTCCGGTATTTTCACGGGCGAAGCAGTCTCGGCACCTGGCTCAGGGCCGTGCTGACACAGCGCTACGTCGATCGCGTGCGAGCGGCCCGCCGCACCGGGCCGCTGCCAGACGAGTTGCCCGACGAGGCCGTCGTGTCCCGCGCCGTCGATCCCGAGTGTCCTCCTCTCGTGGACATCCTTCGCAGCGTGCTCGGAGAAGTGGTGGCGCGCCTCGCGCCGCGCGATCGGCTGCGGCTCGGGTGCTACTACGCGGAGCAGTTGACCCTCGCTCAGACGGGGCGCCTGCTGAAGGAGCACGAGGCCACCGTGTCGCGCCAGCTTGCGCGAACGCGGAAGTCCATCCGTGAGGACGTGGAGCGCACCCTGCGCGCGCAAGGCATGACCGACCCGCAGCTGGCACGATGCTTCGAGTGCGCGAACGAGGATGCCGGACCCATGGATCTGGCCGAGATATTTGGAGCACGGTCCGGCTGAAGCCGGACCGTGGCGTGCAAGAAGAACGCGCAGGATCGTTCTATATGAAGAGAGAACCCGTGGCTTCCCAACGCGAACAGGATAAATGGCTTCATCGGCTGCTGCGGGAGGGCTCTGCCACCGAGCAGGTCGCGGCGCCCACGAGCGCATGCCTCGATACCGACGTGCTGGCGGCCTGGGCCGATGGCGCGATGGGCGGAAAGGCATTGGCGGCCGCGGAAATCCACGTGGCCCATTGTCCTCGCTGCCTGGCGCTGCTGGCGGCCATCGAGCGGACGACCCCGCCCCCGGCGGAAGACGCCCATTCTCGGCGCGCGTGGCTTCGATGGCTCGTCCCCCTGACGGCCGCGGCGACCGCGGTCGCGATCTGGGTGGCGATCCCTCAGCAGCAGGTGACGCCGGTGGCCCGAGAGCACGCCTCGACGCCTGCGCCGGTCACACCCCGGGCTGCCGCGCCTCCGGTTGAGGTGCCCGAGCAGAAAGCCCTGCCTCAACAGGCGCCACTCGCGCGCGCTGACCAGCCGTCCGAAGCAGCAGATCGGCGTGCGCGGCAAGAGCGTGCGCTCTCGGACACGACCCCGGTGGCTGAGAGCGCACCCGCTCGTGACAACGCGGCCGCCGGTCAGAACGCGCTCGCGACGCCGGCTCCCCAGGCGGCGCCCGTGCCTCCTGCGCCGGCAGAGGCGTTGGGCGACAGACTTGGCGCCACCGCGGCCCGAAAGACGCTCGGCAAGGAAGCGGCGATGGAGGCCGTCGCTCCGGATAATCCGTTCGTGCGCTGGCGAGTACTGTCCGGCACTGACATCGAGCGTTCAGCCGACGGCGGAAAGACATGGACCAGCACGTCGCGGCCCCCCGTCCCCATCTCCCGCGTTCGTGCCGTGGATGCCTTCAACGCCATCGTGACGACCTCGGATGGCCGAAGCTTTTCGACGGCTGATGGCGGCGCCACCTGGGTGCCCGTGCAAGAAAAGCCGCCCGCGCCGTTCTAAGAACAGGGGGGCATGAGCCCCACCTTTCAAGGAGCGGTTCATGTCAGCACGATTCATCTTCCCGGCCCTGGTCTGTCTCGTTCTCGCGGCGTTTTCCGGAACCGGCAAGCCGATCGCCGCCGCGGCCGCGCAGGGCGCCTCGACGCTCGACGATCAGGTGGATCTCGCCATTACCGTCTACAACTCGGATATCGCGCTCATCCGCGACGTGCGGAACATCGATCTGCCGAGGGGCACGTTCGATCTCAGCTTCATGGACATCGCCGCGACCGTGAATCCGGCGACGGTGCACTTTCGATCGCTCACCGAGCCGGCGCGCGTCAGCGTGCTGGAGCAGAACTACGAATACGATCTGCTCGAGCCCGACAAGCTGCTGCGCAAATATGTCGGCCGCGATGTCACGCTCGTCCGGACCCGGCAGGTGGACGGCAACACGCGCGAAGAAGAAGTGACCGCGCGACTGCTGAGCTACAACAACCAGCCCGTCTGGAAAATCGGGAACGAGATCGTCACAGGGCTGCACGCCGACCACATCCGCTTTCCAGAACTGCCGGCGAGCCTCTATACGAGGCCCACGCTGATCTGGACGCTCGACAACGGCGGCGCGACGCGGCACCGCGTCGAGGCGAAGTACCTCGCGAGCAAGCTGTCCTGGAATGCGGACTACGTGCTCACGGTCGCACGCGACGACAGGGCGGCCGACATTGACGGATGGGTGACGCTGACCAACGGCAGCGGAACGGCGTTCAGGAATGCGAAGCTGCAGCTCGTGGCCGGCGATCTCAACCGGGTGCGCCAGGCGCTCAACAAGATGCGTGTGGCCGACGAGATGGCGCGCCGCGAAGTGGCGGCCGCCGCGCCGATGGCGCAGGAAGCGTTCTCCGACTATCACCTCTACACGCTCGGCAGAAAGACGACGATCAATAACAACGAGACGAAGCAGGTCAGCATGCTGGCAGGCACCGGCTTTCCGGTGTCCAAGCGCTACGTCGTCAATGGACACGCGTTTTACTACCACAACGCGACCCGGCCCGGCGCGCCCATCAAGGACCAGGTCGAGGTCTTCTACCAGTTCAAGAACGAGGCGAAGGGCGGGCTCGGCATGCCGATGCCGGCCGGTACGGTACGCGTGTATCAGTCGGACTCGAACGGCGGGGTCCAGTTCGTGGGGGAGGATCGCATCGATCACACGCCGAAAGACGAGACCGTGAACCTGAAGATCGGCAACGCCTTCGACGTCGTCTGCGAGCGCAGCCAGGTGGATTTCGACAAGATCGCCTCCAACGTCTACGAAGTCGAGTACGCCGTCACGCTGCGCAACCGCAAGGCCACGCCGATTACCGTCGAAGTCAACGAGCCGGTCGGGGGCGCCACGTGGCGCATGCTGCACGCCTCGCACAAGTGGACCAAGACCGCGGCGTTCGCGGCGCAGTTCATGGTGCCCGTGGAAGCCGGTGCGGAGGTCGTTTTGACGTTCCGTGTGCGCGTGACGGTGTGACGAGGTTCGCCGGGTGTATACTGAAGGCCGCTCTGCTTTCTGAGCACTGCCGCCGAGTCCCGCATTCTGCGGGCAACACGTCCCAGCCCTCACCAAAGCTTTCGCGCCTACGGGCGCACTGGGTGGTCCATGATAGGAATTTTCTCCTTCGGAAACGTGATCGGTCTCCTCGCGCTGCTCGTTCTCGGGTTTGGAATCTATCGGGTCCTCGCGGCGAGGAATCGTCCCGAAATGTCGGTCGCGACGCTGCTTCGTACCCCGAGCAAGGGCCGTTAACTGATGATTAACCGGGCCGCAACGTCGAACGCATTCGAATTCGTCAAGGTCGCGGCTCTTCGTACGCAGCAACTGCAGCGCGGGTGCGTGCCCCGCGTGCCAGGGATCCACAAGAAGACGACTATCGCCCAGATGGAAATCGTTGCCGGCAAGGTAGCCAGAATTCCGGCGGGCGATGTGTCGGCAGAGGTCGTGGAGGGTATAGTAGTCCTGCCTTGAGACCCTCTTTCGTCGTCTCTGCCGCGGTGCTGGGCGTCTTCCTGGCGGCCGGTTCGACCGTGGCGCAGGAGTCCCGCGTGCCGTTTGTCTACGTGTCCGGCTATCGACCTGAGATTTCGATATTCAGGCTCGATACGGCCGGAGGCAAGCTCATTCCCGCGGGGAAGATCGACCCGGGTCCGGAGCCGTCGTTCCTTGCCTGGGATCCCGCTGCTCGATTTCTCTTCGCTATCAACGAAACCGATCCCGGCCGTGTGCGATCGTTCCGCATCGACCAGGCAAGCGGAGCCTTGACGCCCATCAACGATGTGCCCTCGACGGGCAGCATCACGGCCCACCTGTCCACCGATCGCACGGGCAAATGGCTGCTCGTCGCCAACTACGGTGACCTGAAGGCGGGAACCATTGCGTCGTTTCCCATCGGCGTGGACGGCCGTCTCGGGGCCGCCGTCGATACCAGGGAATTCGGGCCTGGGTCGATGGCGCACCAAATCCGCACCGATCCGTCGAACCGCTTCGTGTTCGTGCCGCTGAAGGGCGGGCCGGCGGTCGCCCAGCTCGTCTTCGACGAGGCGACCGGGCGCATGAAGGCGAACATGCCGCCGCAGATCGCGGCTGCCGCCGGCGCCGGCCCTCGTCATCTGGACTTCCATCCGAACGGCCGCTTCGCGTACGTGATCAACGAGCTCGACCTGACGCTGACCGCGTATGCGTACGACGGGGCGAGCGGCGTATTGCGCGAGCTGCAGGTGCTTCCGACGCTGCCGGCGGCCGCCGACAAGGTCGGCGCCTCCGGCGCAGACGTGCACGTGCACCGCTCGGGACGATTGCTATACGGCTCTAATCGCGGCCACGACAGCATCGTCATCTATCGACTCGGCGATGATGGGCGCATGACGCTCGTGGGCCACGAGTCCCGTCACATTCGCCGGCCGCGGAATTTTACGATCGATCCGACCGGCACGTTGATGCTCGTCGCGAACCAGGATGCCGCGAACGTGACGATCTTCCGCATCGATCAGGCCAGCGGCCGTCTGGATCCCGTTGGGCCGCCGACCCCGGTCGGCGTGAATCCGTCCTTCGTGGGCGTCGTGATGCTGCCTGGCAAGTAAGTAGGGCGGGTCTTGCTGTCTAGACCCGCAGGACGTGGTGTCCGGCTTCAACCGGACCGTGGAGGTTCCGTGATGCGTATTGCGCTGTTGCTCGTGCTTCTTCCCCTGGTCGTCAGCGCCCAGGCGCAGGAGCCCATCCTCTATTACCCCAAACCGATCGAGCGCACCGCCTACAAGGCGCCGATGAAGCCGGTCACCCGCTTTGCGGATCTCAAGGCCAGGAATCGGGGCAAGGCCAGCTGGCGCGAGCCGATCATCAACGACGGGAATTCGGTGTCGTTCATGGTGCAGGAGCCCGCCGGAACGCGGTACGAGCGAAAGATGTATCCCGATTCGGCGGCCTGGTTCGTGGTGCTCGACGGCCAGATCCGGTTCGAAGTGGAGAAGCCCGACCGCACGTTCGAGATCGTCAATGCCACCAAAGGATCGTACGTGTTCGTTCCTGAGCGGATGTTGCATTCGTTCGAGGTGGTTGGCGGGGCGCCCGCGATCCGCTACGAAGTGACGTCGGGTCCTTCCTCCACCGCGGTCTACGAAAAGAAACCGGCCACCGCGCCCACAGGCGTCGAGTACATCCCCGTCACGCTGGGCACCGGACCCAATCCGCTCGACGTGAGGAACGAGGGCTTGAACGGCAAGCCCTGGCCGCATCACTACAATGTCTACGAACTGCAGAAGCAGAACGCGGCCAAGAAGGGCTTCGCCCAGGAGGCGATGCGTGCAAACCGGGCGAGGGGCAACTTCATCTGCGGATACCGCCCGGCGACGTTTCCGACCGAGACCGGCAATCGCGGCCACCTGCATACCGACACCGCCGAATCGTGGATCGTCATGCTGGGTGAGCTGCGCTGGGTCTTCGAGGGGGACGAAAAGACCGCGATCGTCGCGACGCAAGGGGACATCATCTACGCCGTCCCGGGCACGTTCCACTCGCCGCAGTTCTGGGGGAGGGATGGCTTGAATTGCCGTCTCACCAACAGTACGATGCCATCGCTCAACCACGTGTACGATGCCCCGCGCTAGCTGGCAGCAGGTCGCTGGCAGCTGGTAGCCATTTGAGGAGACTTGCCATGCTGAATCGACGTGAATTCATCGGCACCGGGCTCGGCGCGGTTGTCGCGGCGCAGACGGCGTTTGCGATGCCGGGCGACAAGATGCGCTACGCGATGAGCGGACATCAGTTCCGACGGTCACCCCCGCATCCCGAAACCGGCATCAAGATGGCGGCGCAGTACGGCTATCACGGGCTCGAGCCGTTTCAGGATGACATGCCGCAGTACCTCAAGCAGCCGCCCGCCGTATTCAAGAAGCTCCTTGATGATGCCGGGATTGCGCTCTGCACGATCGGCAGCGGGGGCCAGTATCTCGATCCCGCCCGCCTTCAGGAGACGATCGACAACAACGCGGCGCGCGCCAAATTCATCTCGCACTTCGGGTGCAAGCACCTGAAGGTCAATCTCAGCAGTCGCGTGGGTCCGGAGAATCTCAGCGTCGAGAACGGCAAGATCCTGGCGCGGCATCTCAACGAGGTCGGGAAGCGGACGGCGGAGGCGGGCATCAAGTTCGCGTTCCATCCGCACGCCTGGACGCTCGTCGAGCGGCAGCCCGAGCTCGACATGATCATGGAGCTCACCGATCCCAAGCTCGTCTACCTGGTGCTCGACACCGGCCACGCGGCGCTCGGCGGCATCGATCCCGTGAAGGCGCTCCGCGACTACTACCCGCGGATCGCGTCGATGCACCTGAAAGACGCCGAGCCGAAATACAACGTCGCCAAGGGTTGGAAGGGTCCGGCTCCGAGTCAAGAGGAGCACGACAAGGTGAATCTGTATAAGCGCCTTGGCGCGGGCGGCGTTGATTTTCCGGCGTTCTTCCGCATCCTCCGCGAGCGGGGATACGACGGCTGGGTCACGCTCGACTTCGACGCGCCCCGCGCGGGCGAGGGCACGGTCGAGCAGGACATGAACTCGCACAAGAAGTATCTCGTCGAGACGCTGCGCGCCGACCTGCGGAGCTGAGGCTCTCACAGCAGATCAGGAGATCGGGAGGCTTCGGGCTTCGTGATCTTCTGATCTCTGTGCAACGTTCACGACCCTCACCCCTCACCCCTCACCCCTCACCCCTCACCGATACCCCTTCCATACGTACTCCAACGCGGTAGGAAACGTCTGCAGTTTCACGGCGCGATCGCAGTGTCCGGCGTTGCTGGCAAACACGAACTGGTACTTGTAACCCTTGGCCGCCAGCGCTCTGGCCATGTGCTGATTGGCGACCACCCAGTCGTGCATGTCATCGCGCATCACATTGGGGTTGAACAGGTCCCGGTCGCCGACATGCATCCAGATGCGAAGCGGCTTGGCCGGACTGTTCGGGATCAGGCTCTTGTGAAATTCCCACGCGCCCCCTGGCGTCTGCGGATTGTGGGGCCACTGCTGATTCACAAATGTGCCCGAGTAGGACAGCACGCGATGATAGAGATCGGTGCGATACCACGCCATCGCCAGCGCCGCCGAGGCGCCCGAACTGCACCCCATCGTCGCTCGCCCCTCGGGATCCCTGGTGAGCCTCACGTTGTATTGCGTTTCGACGAGCGGCAGAACTTCCGTTTCGACGAACTGCGCATAGAGTCCCGACATCGTGTCGTATTCCAGCCCGCGCTGGCTGCCCTGCGCGTCGCCGCTGCCGTTGCTGATGGAAATGGCAATCATCACCGGCACCCGCTTCTGCGCGATGAGGTTGTCCAGCGCCGTAAACAACAGCGGATCGGGTCCGTCCGCACCGACGATGAACGGCGCCACGGTGCCGGGCACGTACTGCTGCGGGATGTACACCGCGATCCGTCGCGTGTACGGCGCGGGGTGGCTGGTGGTCACGTCCAGCTTCAAGGGGTTGTTGGGATCGGGCGTGCCAAACGTGCCTTGCTCGCGCGCGATGCCCGGATAGATCTTGCTGTCGGCGGAGCTCATCGTGAAGTTGTAGACGGTGCCTTGCGGCACTCCCTCCTGCACCACCATGTCCGGCGCGGGGTTGTGGGTCGGGCCAATGATGAAGTTGCCGTCGGCATCCGCCGGCGGAACCGCACCGTCGGGTAACTCTCTTGCCGTGACATATCCCGGCGTACGGGGATCGCGGGTGGGCGGCGGTGGCCGCGTGCCGCGCGCCGCCGGCTGCGCCGGAGGCGCGACCGTCGATGGCGGTGGAGTTGCGACCTGGGTCATCGCGGGAGTGATGCCCGCCATCAAGGCGATCAGGATCGTTGCGCTCACGTGTGTTGTCGTCATAGTCGCTCCTAGCGCGCGCTGTTCGCGCCGTCGATGGAATAGGCCTTCCACACAAATTCGAGTGCCTCGGGAAGCGTCTGCTGTTTCACGGCGCGATCGCAGTGCCCCGCATTCTGGGCAAAGACGAACTGGTACTTGTAGCCTTTGTCCGCCAGAACCCTGGCCATGTGCTGGTTCGCGAGCACCCAGTCGTGCATGCCGTCGCTCTCGCTGAAATTGTCCCGGTCGCTGACGTGCATCCAGAGGCGGATGGGCTTGGCCGGACTGTTCGGGTTCAGGCTCTTATGACATTCCCACGCGCCGCCCGGCGTCTCCGGATTGAAGGGCCACTGTTGATTGACGTAGGTGCCCGAGCAGGTCAGCGCGCGACGGTAGAGATCGTTGCGATACCAGGCCATGGCCAGGGCCGCCGAGCCACCTGAACTGCAGCCCATGGTCACCCGGGCGTCCGGGTCTTTCGTCAGTCTGACGTGGTACTGCTTCTCGACGAGAGGCAGGACTTCGGTTTCGACGAACGGCGCATACAGGCCCGACATGGTGTCGTATTCCAGCCCGCGCTGGCTGCCTTGCGCGTCACCGCTGCCGTTGCCGATGGAGATGGCAATCATCACCGGCACCCGCTTCTGCGCGATTAAATTATCCAAGGCCGTGAACAACGACCTGTCGGGCCCGTCCGCTCCGACGATGAATGGTGCCACCGTGCCGGGCACGTACTGCTGGGGAATGTAGACGGCCACCCGGCGCGTGTACGGGGCCGGTCCAAGAATGAACTGTCCATACGCATCGGCAGACGGGACGGCGCCGTCAGGGAGCTCCGTCGCTGTGACGTAGCCCGGCGTGCGCGGGTCGCGGGTGGGCGAGGGCGGGCGCGCGCCGCGTGCGGCCGGCTGCGCCGATGGCGTGGCCACGGTTGGCGTGGGGGCTGCGACCTGGGCACTTGCTGAAGTCATGCCGGTCATCACACCGATCAGGATCGCCGCGCTCACGTGTGTGTTCTTCATAGACGTCTAAGTCGCTCCTGCTTCACGCAATGGACGCTACCGCAGAAAGGCCTCCGCCAGGCCGCCGTCAACCGGAATCACGTGCCCCGTGGTTTTCGCACTGTGCTCGCTTAACAGCCAGACAATCGCATTCGCGCAATCCTGCGGCAGAATCGGCCGCTGCGTGAGGGTGCGCTGCGCGTAGAACTCGGCGAGCTTGCCGCGCAGCTCCTCGACGGAGTCGGTGTCGGCGAACGCGATCCCATACTTCTGCAGAGACTGCATCACCCGCTCGCGCGGGAACATCGTCGAGCCTGCGACGACGGTCGCTGGCGCGATGCCGTTGACGCGCACCAGCGGCGCAAGGCTGATCGCCAGCTCGCGAATCAGGTGGTTGACGGCGCTCTTGCTCGTATCGTATGCCTCGCTGCCTTTTTTGGGAACCACCGCGTTGGCCGAGCCGGTCAGCACCATCGCACACGGAAGCTGCTGGTCTCGAAAGATCCATTCCGTCTGTTGCGCCAGCAGATAGTTGCCCGTCACGTTGACCAGAAACGTCTGCGTCCACTGCGCGTCGCTCAACCGGCCCGTCGCCCCGGCGACGGGGTAAATGGCGGCGGTATTGACGATGGCATCGAGGCCGCCGAAGAGAAGGGACGTGAAGGTCGCGGCCTGGGCGAGGCTCTCGGCCGAACCGAGGTCGACGGCGATCGCGGCTGCGGACTCAGGTGACCCCAGCGCCGCCGCTTCGTCCGCGACGCGCGTGGCGCTTTCTAGGTGGGCGTCGGCGATGACCACATGGGCGCCTTTGCGGGCGAGCAGCAGCGCGACCTCGCGGCCAATGCCACTGCCGCCTCCGACGACCATCGCGATCTTGCGGCTGAATTCCGCTTCGGGAGGCATGCGCTGGAGCTTGGCCTCCTCGAGCGCCCAGTATTCGATGCGGAACGCTTCTGAGCGCGGCAAGGCCACGTAGTTGTGGAACTGCAGCGACTCCGCGCCTCGCGCGGGCTGCAGGCTGTCCTCCAGGGCGGTCGCGCCCGCCATCACGTTGATGGCGTTGAGAAAGAACTCGGTGGTGATGCGCGCTTCCTTCTTATTCCTGCCAAAGCCGAACAGGCCGAGCCCCGGCACAATCACGACCGACGGGTTGGTGTCGCGCAGCGTCGGCGAGTCCGGTCTCGCGCAGGCGTCGTAGTACTGCCGGTAGTCGTCGCGGTAGGTGACGACCCGGTCTCGAATCGCCGACTTCAGCGCGTCGGCATCGCCCCCTGCCGGGTCCCAGTCGATGAACATCGGACAGATGCGTGTCCTGAGGAAGTGATCCGGACAGCTGGTGCCGAGCGTCCCGAGCTCCTTCGCCCATTGTGAGCCGGCGAAGTCGAGCGCGTCCTGGCTGTCGGTGAAGTGTGCGACGACCCGACGGTTCGACGAAAGCGCGCCGCGAAGGGAGGGCAGAATTCTGCCGGCCATCTCGCGCCGGCCGTCGAGCGGCGTGTGCGCGAGGCCGCCGAAGAGCGACCGCGCGCGCGCCCGGTGCGCGGCGATGAACACGCCCATCTGATCGATCGTCCGGATGCTGTTCAGATAGCACTCGCGCGGCGTGGCGCCCCACGTGAACAAGCCGTGGCTCGCCAGAATGAGCCCGTCTGTCCCGGGATTGTCCCTGATGGCCGCCTCGATCATCAGGCCGAGCTCGAAGCCGGGCCGCTGCCACGGCACCCAGATGATGTGCCTGCCGTACTCGCGGTTGAACTCGTCCAGTTTGTCCCGGCCGTTTGCACTCGCGGCCAGGGCGATGGCCCAGTCCGGATGCAGATGATCGACGTGCGGTGCGGGAATGAACGCGTGCAGCGGCGTGTCGATGGACGCGGCCACGCGATTGTCCCCGAACGCCGCGAGAGGGTAGTACCCCACCATCTCGTCCTCGAACGCTTCTCCCCGATATCGCGCCTTGAGCTGCTCGAGCTTGTCGGCGTACAGCAGCGCGAAGCCGGACTCCGCGATCGATCCGAGATCGCCGCCGCTGCCCT
>Ga0163144_10017507_pt1 | contig 14588 bp, 12 predicted proteins | sample OliLak19BULKMAT1_FD_123175 | JGI IMG/M metagenome (GOLD analysis project Ga0163144, IMG submission 123175) | Freshwater microbial mat bacterial communities from Lake Vanda, McMurdo Dry Valleys, Antarctica - Oligotrophic Lake LV.19.BULKMAT1 | ecosystem: Environmental > Aquatic > Freshwater >... | reverse complement strand
TTTTGATATGACTCTGTCTCAAACACAAAAGTAAGTGAAATCTCCCTATCTCCTTCAGATAAAAAGAAAGAAGGAGAAGCTACTGCAAAGCCAATCTCTGCATTCTGCATAGTATGCTCATACGTGCTCTTATCACTTTGTTTTTCGCCAAAAATAGCATAAGACTTCTTTTCTTGCTTTTCGGGGTTGGGTAGTATATCTTTAATAGACAACTCACTAGATAATGTATTGGTAATTAGTTTTTTATTTCGTCCTCTAATGCTTAAAGTAGAGCTTTCTAAAAACATAGTATATAACCGTGCAATCTGTGCTTGATTGATGAGTAAATCTTTTTCTACGGCATAGAGAATATTTTCACCATTGGGATACTCTCCTCCTATAAATGGAGTCTTGTCTTTTATCCAAGCATGTGTAGCATTATCATTGGTATCAAAACTTAGATACACTTGATCAAATACAGGTGGTTTAAAATCTTCTTGGAGTACTGTACGATAGTAAAACTCTAGATAACGTCTTGACAAATCATTAATATGATCTTGTGAATTTTTGAATAGCTTTAAAAAAGAAATAAGGAGGGCTACTTCTGGATAATGACTGTCATTTTTGAGTGATTGTGTAAGATAACTATCTGATTGGCTTTTAAGAAAAACCAAGCTTTCATAGAAACTTTGGAAGATTTTTTCTAAATCAAAAATCAAATATTGTACTTTCTCAGATTCAGTCTCTCCCTCTAAGTTGATTTCTTGCTTAGAAGTTTTATGGAGTTCCCAAGAGATATTGAATTTTGAGTAATCTAACATCTGATAGGGCTGGTCAGTCCATATTTTTTGCACTTTTTGTTCTAATGCTTTCAGTTGAATCAATGAAGCCCCTAATTTGGTATTAATGGCATTTAAAATCTCATCTCTTACACGGAGTTGTATATTGGCAAACATCTCTATGTGCTTAAACTTCATAAACCAGCTATCAAACATTTGGGCTAGTTGATAAATCTCATTAAAGCATTTTTGAAGATAAAATATTTTCTTTTGGGGTCTATTAAATATAGTAGCTTTCTCCGCATATATTCTAAATCTAGCTTCTATTTCGCTAGGGATGATTTGTTTGATGCTAGACAGAATGACCGTTTCATCATTGATAAAATCTGACCAGTCTCCTTCAGGCTCATTCTCTAGGTTATAAAATTTAATCAGTTTAGAAAATCCATATACAAAACGGAGTAAATCTTCAAAAGAGCGTTCGTCGATTTTGACATAGTCAAAATCGAGTGCTTCTAAGAAGCGACCTTCTTGACTTACACTGTGTTTTGTGAGTTTACTAAAATCTTTAATTTCCATGATTTTCTTTAGGTACTTTTTATTCTTCTATTAGATTTTACTCAAAATTTTGGTTGCGTGTCAGATTAGTGCCTTCTAAGATATAATAAGGATATACCATATTGCTTCGTGTATTGCTTGTCTTGATGGTATATTGAATATTTATCATTAGTTTACCATCAAGCATATCATCAGTAGATATATCAATGCTATCAACATCTATCCTTGGCTCATAGTATTTGACTGCTCGCTCAATCATTCTCTGCAAAAATGTAAGGTTAGTTGTATTGATATTATCAAAAATCAAGGCATTGGTATCACAGCCATACTCAGGAAGCATCACACGCTCACCTGGGCGAGTAGAGAGCAATATAAAAAGACTTTCCTTAATGTCTTTGTCTTCTGAGACCATCTCTACACTTTTGGTTTTTTTATCAAAGGTGGGAGGGAATCCCCATCCAATGCCTAAAAATGTTTTTTTATGTTGCATCTGTAAATTTATTAGTTATTTTTAATTTCTAAAAATTAATCACTAAGAATATTTTTTTAAATCAGCGGACTTTCCTTACCCTCCTATCATCACAGTAGGTGCACCTAATATGATAGTGCCTCCGTGTGCACAGCTATCACCCATCCGTGCGGCAGGTTTTCCTCCTATCATTACTGTAGCAGAGCCTTTAATAATAGTATCAGGAGGGCCTACACAAACAGCCATATCCCCTAATACTGCTGCAGGCAGGCCTCCAATCATTACTGTGGGTGCTCCTGGACCCGTAATAGGCCCTCCTACATGGGGTACTGGACCTGTGGTCATAGGGCATACATGCATATCTGTAAGTCTTGCGGCTGGGGGCATATTTAATAAGTTTAATTGTGAAAATATATTATTAGTTAATCATAACAATACCACCTTTAATGGTAGTTTGTGCAGAGCCCTTTAATTCTGCCATTGCTCCTTCGGCAGCGAACCCAGCACTTCCTTTTAGTTTTACATTGATACCCTCTCCTGATAAATCACCACCAGAAGATTTTACATCAATCTTATCCGTTGCTTCTATGCTTATTTTGCCTGTTGCTTTGATAATAATGTCTTTTGGGCTTTCAAGATTGATTCCTGCATCACCCATCACCATTTTGTTGCCATTCAAATCTTCAATTGTGATAGATTTTGCATCATCGTCCATGACAATCTTATTTCCACCAGGAGTCTCCAGGGTTATGATTTTTTTCTCTTCTTCAAAATGGAGTTTTAATTTACTTTTAGTAATAATGGCTTTTTCATTATTTTTATCATTAGGCTCAAGAGGGCTTTTATTTTTTTTACTAAATACACTTCCTATTATGATAGGGTTTTGAGGGTCATTATTCAGAAAACCTATAATCACTTCGTCATTAACCTCTGGATAGAAAAAAATACCTGCATCACCTGACCCATATAAGCTAGACATACGTGCCCATATTGGGAAACTATCTTTGTCTAATACTGGCAATTTTACCTGCACTCGATAAGACCCTTCTGGGTCTTCGTGTATTTTAGTAACCACGCCTACGGTTAAGCCCTGCATGGCGGGTGTGTAGCCACTTGCTTGGGGAGCATTAATTCTTTCAAAAGTTTCTGCATGCCACTCATCGCTCATTCCTATTTTCGCAATAGTTTTCCAGTCACCTTCTTCTAAAGTATGTTTGACACCCTCTATAAATATTTTACCATTAAATCTATCACTCAGTCCTTTTAACTCGAGCATATCTCCTGGTATTACATTATCTACTCCTCTGAAAGTAACACTGCCTTGAATCATGGCCATTTTACTTTTGGTAAGCTTGGCGGTTGCCCAGGTCTTAAGGAGACCTTGTGTTGCATTAGCAGGACTTTGAATAACATAATCATCTAAGCCTATCACAGCTGCTAATTTGCTAGAAGTAAAGTTACCAGCCAAAGTACCAGAATTGACTACTCCAGTAGCTTTGATAATTTTTTGATTTTCAGAATCCCAACCAATAGCTGTTGCTTTTTTATATTGGTTTCGGGCATCTACTTCTGCATCTATTTCAAATAGGGTAATGCCGTATTCTATTTCATATTTTGGAGCAGCTGAGAAGTCAGGTTTTTTGATGATTAATTTCCCTTTATCCACACAGACTACTAATCCATTGATATCTGCACGCATCAATACAAAATCCCAGTCTGTGGCATAGTGTTGTAAGAGTTGTTCGTGTTCATCGGTGGTCGTTTCTACATCTTTTTGTAGTCCATGAGCCTGAATGATTTGGCTGAGGATATCACTGTCTTTTTTCTTGAGATATATTTCGTTTTTACGCCCTATGGTCATTTTAACGGCTTTATCCCTACACTCCACTATAAGATATGATCCACCACTCTCACTTATTTTGATGGCATGTCTAGTAATAATTCCTTTAAAAATTGTTTTATTTTTGCTTTCATAACCCACTTTGATTTCTATTTCTTTTCCTGGTTCAAAATTAGCCGAATTTCCTGCCTCAAATGAATTTTCTTCTGCACTTCCTCCATCCCTTAGTTTGATTTGTGCATAAGGAATTCGATTTAGTCCTAAGTTCACTTCTATTGAGATAACTTCTAATATATTAGGTATCTCTGCTCCGTCTATGATAATAGAAAAAGTTACAAGTGAAGTATTATTTAATAATAATGAGTTAGCCATTGTATTTATTTAGCAATAGGTGGAAATAATAGTTCTGTACCAGGTATTAAATATCTAAAATTAACTAAACCATTGGTCTGTGCTATCTGTAAGTATAAACTGCTATCTCCATACATCTTTTGACAAAGTAATGGCAGAGTATCTCCTGATTTTACAGTGATGATATGTGTCAGATCTGGTGATTGCCTACTGGCAGCATTTTGATCTTGGGGTTTTATGTAACTAATAAAAGAAGTAGATAGCTTAGCCCGGAGAGGTTTGCCATCAGGAGAAAACATGGTATAATCTATTGATAATGTTTTAAGACGACATTCAAAGCTAAATGTCCCCCACTTCAATAATACTACTGGTGGTTCGTGTTTACCTTTTTGGTATTCAAAGGTTACGGATTTAAACTTATCTATTTGCTCATTAACTGGCTTTGCCTTTGGGTCTATGACTCCTGTGCCATCTAAATATAAATCAAAACCTAATGTCTCTGGTTCTGTTCTAACAAATTTGGGTTGTACTCCATCATTTCCTTGTGCTGATTCCTCATCAAAACTAACAGTGAAACTATGATTAATAGAAGCTGGATTAATCATCGCTGTAAAACTATTAGAGTCATTGCCATTTTCAGAAGGGCTAATGATTAGTTTTTTTAATTCTTGTGTAGTTGTGCTAGGTAACATATTGTAAAATAGATGAAAAAATTACGAACCAAATCTTCTAGGAAAACAGTTTTCAAGTTTTAGAATACCCTTATCTCTCTCTTTGCCTATCTAACAAATCTTTCATTTTTCCTAAGCACTCTTTTATAATTTCTTTTTTGAGATTTTGCAGTGCTTTTTTGTCTATGGTATTTTTGGTAGTAGAGTTATGAAAAGACTCTTGGATATTTACTTTTACAATCAGTTCTTTAATCTCAATCGGCATACTTTTTTTAGTTTATTGATAGGTTTCTAATATTAAAAACTCGGTAGTGAAGGCACATCAAGCATAGAAGAAGCTGCGGCTATTGCCATAGTTGCTGGTGCTGCTACTCTCTCAAAGCGTTGATAGGCTATCTCAATATTTTCTATTAGTAATTGATTGCTTTCAGCATTAAATCCTGATACTTCATATTTCACAGGATAGGCTTTTTCAAACTTCCAAATCATTATGGGTAGATGTTGCTCATTCAATAATGATAAAACCACAATCTTAGTCTTAATCGGAAACTTAGCATTTGTAAGACAATCCTCACACCACATATTAAGCACCGAAGGCCTGGTTACTGCTCCTCTCTTAAGGACAAGGTTAGGATATCCCACTCGCTTAGGGAGTTTATATGTAAATCTGTTTTCTCCTCCTTCTTCTACATCTTCGGTCTGCATCGTGGCAGTCAAGCCTGATACCTCTTGAAAACCTGCTTCTGACATTGTTTTTGCACCTGTTTTGAGCATTTTTACAGGGTCAAGGGGCTGACCTGATAAATCATCTATCACCCTTACATCAAAATGAAATGATACAGGAGGATAAGGAAACATAAGATTTTGTGTTAAATCCATAGAGAAAAGAGAGTATGTTTTGAAATTTATACAAATGTGATATGAGGAAACCAAAATGGAGATTTATCAAAAATAAATATCCATTTTGGTTACTAACAAGATAAATGATAAGACTTATCCTACGGATTCTAAGGTAATGCCTTCGTGAGCAAGCTCTAGAGTCTCTACAGCGATTGCATTATTTTCACCATTCAGATCTGGTCCTGAGATTTTGATTGGATACGCATTCACAATCGTCCAGCTCATCACTGGGTTATGCTCTTCATCCAATAAGTTAATGACGATATCCTCACGCCTTTCAGGGTTAGACTGTACATCTTGATACCAGGTATAAAAGTCAACATCTCCTCTAAACATTCCTTTTTTGATAGTAATGTTTTCGAAGGATTTTAGCCCAGGCACTTTTTGTTTAACAAAAGTAGGGTCATTGCCCGCTCTGTATTCTATAAATTCAGTGCTGAGGCTTAGGCCTGTTACTTCTTGAGCACTTATCTCGGTTCCGCCCCACTCTACTGTAAAGTGAAAGGAGGTTAAAGCCCAATCTCTAGGTTCTGCCATAATAATAGTAGTTTATAAGTTAAATAATATTTTTTTGAATTTTAAATATTAAGATTCCTGCATTTTTTGTTGGAAAGTAATCACAATAAATTCAGCAGGACGAGAGACAGCTACTTTGACAGTGATGCGCATAACACCATCTAGAATGTCATTAGGAGTCATCGTAGAGCCGAGACCTATTAGTACTTCATACGCATCACCTGGAGTAAGACCCACTAAACCACCTTGCGTCCAGAGATTGCTTAAGAAAGATGAAATCATGCTTCTGATAAGCACCCAAGTGCTAGAAGTATTAGGCTCAAATACATAGGCTTTGGCTGCAAACTTGATAGACTGCTCTATGTAAATCATCGTGCGACGAACGTTAATATAACGCCAATCTTGGCTATTACCATCCATTGTACGAGCACCCCAGATTACTGGGCCTTCACCTGTAAATGTACGAATAGCATTGACTGATTTACCAGTTACGGTGATGTTGAGGTCTTCTTGATCTTCGTGGGTAAGCTTCACAGTAGGTGTGATTACACTATTAAAGCCTACATTGGCTGGTGCTTTCCATACACCTCTAGAGCTGTCAATAGCCGAATAAACGCCTGCCATTCCCGCTGCAGGAGGTAAGATATTCATTTGCATTTTCACTCTATCCAAGATAGTCTTGAAAGCAGGGCTAATCGTTTTTAAGGTTTGATTAAGGCTTTCAGATGGGCTATCTTTCAGTTTTGCTACTTCTATTTTGATTTCTTCACTTCTCTTAGCATCATTGGTCGTCTCGGTTGCTTCTTTGGTGAGCAGCTCTGCAAGTTTATTAGTATTAGCGATATTATGAAAGCTTACTTCTTCATTTTGTACTATAGAAGTATATACCCAAGGGTAATATGCTGCCACAAAATCAAGGTTGTTATTTCCAATTCCTTCTCTAAACTGTGTGATAACATCTTTCTCATCATACGTTCTGGCTTCATAGCCATCATAGATATCTACAATCGCAAAGCGATCACGCATTTTAAAACCACAATGCATCACCATTGCTTGCTGTAGTGCATAGCAATCAGCTTTTTCGAGCATGACAGCTTCTGGAATAACAAGCATAGTAGGCTCATCTTCTAGCACAAGTGCAGCAATTCCATCTTCTAAAGCTTTTTTAGAGATAGCATTAGGCTTAGGTGCGGGTGCAGAAGGAGTTGGCTCTGGCTTTGCCTTAGGGTCTTTGGGTTCAGAAGAGGCAGGGGCTACTTTACCAGGTGCAAAATAACTTCCTGCTGATACCACATAGCAAGTTCCTCCTCCATTGGCGAAGAACAGACGGATGCTATCAAAAAGAATAAAACGTGAGTTGCTTGATGGAGTTACTTGGTATGTCTTTCCATCTATCTCAAAATCGTAAGAAGGTACATTGCTTACTTCTTTGATATCGAAAGTTGGAGAAAAACCTCCTCCAAATATACTTTGAAAATCAGTAAGTGAGCCGATACGTACGGGCTTGTTAATAAGAGATTGACCATTTCGAGTTACTTTCTCAGTATAGCCTACAAATGCTGGGACAGCAGTAGGTACTGCGGCTACGGAATTTGGGAAAGCGTTTTTCTCCTCGATATAGACTCCGGGAGTTGCTAATTTAATTGCCATAAATACTTAATTAGTTAAAGGTAAACATATATTTCAGAATAAATTTTTGAAGACACATCACGACTTACGGGGCGGATGGCATTGGCTCTTGCTAAGGGTAAACGCTGAACCATCCGCTTATTTTTTTTTCCTTTGTTGTCTTTATTTTGAATTAATTGAAACTCATATTGCCCAGCCTGCTGTATGGGCAGTGTCTGTGATGATTCAAAGAGATAGGCTGCTTGTCCATTTGGGAGCTGTGCAGTAGAGGGTCCCTTGAAGTCAATCTTTGTTTTTCCAGTGTCTATGCTTAAATCTTCTAAGCTATTTTCATACTTGGGTACTATGAAATACTTCCAGTAAGTCTGCCGTGATTCAAACTGTATCTCAAATCGCCACGGTGAAAATATCTCTTGATTTCGTATTTTTGAAAGTAAGGTTTTACTGAGTTTGTTTTGGAAATCAATCTCTACCAAAGCAAGTGGCATCTGAGCAAACTCTTTGACAAGGTACACAAATTTTTCTATTTCTTTGCTATTTTCTGATAAACTATATAATCCAAAAGGAAAATTTTGCATTGAAAGAATTGATTTTTCATTTTCAGCAAGTGTCTTCTTCCAGATTTCCTCTCCTTTATTATTTTTAAGTGAAAGTTCTATGCTCTTTTTTTGGTTGTTTTGATAGCTTGAGCTTTCCCCTCTATAAGTATAAAAATCGTTGGCACTCACTCCATCTTGTTGGCTAAGATATTTCTCTTCTCCTTTATTGGTAAAGTAAAGAACCTTACCAACCCCTTCAGAAGGTATTTCCGTGATATTAATAAAATAAGGCTCGTGTGAATAGAGTAAAAACTGAAGTGATAAATACGTGTTTTCAGTAAAGTACTTTTCTACCCGTTCTATTTTTCCTACATCATATAAGATATGAAACTGTCCATCACTTAACTTACCCATCATGCCCATTTTTTGTAGAATGCTTTGAGTCTCAGGGGTAGGTCTAAGCTGAAAACCTCCTCCATTAGCATCTTTATAATAATGATGCTTTGTCTTAATGCTCAGTAATGTATGGTATTGAAAGAGTAATTCAAGCATTTCAGTTTTATGTGTTTGTTATTTAATGAATCCTTTTATTGCAAATTATAATTAATAAAATCTAAATATACATACAAATAGATATAAATATAAATAAATATTACTAAAAAGCTTTGAACAAGTAACTTTTTAATACTCTTGTATTTATCCATTCTGACCTAAGCCACTAAACGGAATTGGAAATTCGGCAGCAATGCCTTCTTGAATCGTAATCATACGTACTTTATAGAGTACTGAGGGTACATATTTACCACCAAGCATACTCCATATATAGTTGAGACTTTGCATATCTTGATTGACAAACTCAAAGATGAGTTTATCAATAGCTGGATCAAGGCTAGGAGAGTTTTGCTGATCCATTACATTGTTTGATTGAAAGAAACTTACAATGGCTGACAACTCTTTGAGAGATTCTTCATAACTGCCATCTTCTCCATAATAAACAGAAAATAAAACAAATAAATTAAGATAAATAGGAGGACGCATTCCTGGAACGATGTGCCCACGTTGAATGGTTTTTTCATTTTGTACATTAATTAAGGTAACCGCTATTTTGTCTTTATCCTCAGAAGGGGAAGAGTTATCTGTAATGATGCTAGAGAGCATGACCTTATCTTTAATCATCCCAAAACGACTTTTGAGATAATGATTAAGACTTTCAGACACGGCTTTTAGGGCTTCAAATACCATAATTAATATTTATATTTTTAAATTTATCTTACATTTCATTTATTTACTCATTTTAGTATGTAATGACGTATCAGAGCATCTTTAAGTTAAGATAATTTAGATTTTTTTGAATCTCTCGCCATTTATTATACATGAGTAGTTTGGTGTTTTTCTTACTTCGGATATAAACATAAGAAGTTTTTTGATAATTAGCAATAATATTCCATAAAATTCTTATCTTTATCTTAAATTAATCTTCGAGGAATTCAAAATGCTTTAAATATTGAGGATTTCTGGAAACAAGTTGATTAAAATTTATTGCACGCACTTAAACTTGTTTAGAATACTAAACTCAAAGTAAGTTTTAAGAATAAAAAATAAATGAACACAAAAGAACCACAAAAAATCACCTTTAATATTACCTTAGAAGAAGCCAATACTATATTTAAGGCTTTAGGCAAACAGCCTTTTGCTGAAGTATTTGAGCTGATAGGCAAACTGAATGAACAGGCTAATCAACAACTAACAGATAATAACACCGAAATAAATACCAATGAACATCAATAAGTAAGAGATGAGTTATAAATTTATAATAATCTGATGATGAATACTTTACACAAACTAATTAATTACTTTATTTTTCGAACTATTACTAACCCCTCTGTTCACTTGTAATTAGGTTAAGTAAGAAACTATAAGATAACATCTACCCTCAAATCACAAAGACAAAAAAAGTATTTATGATAAAAACACCCGAATCTATCTCTAATGAACGCCCTGATAATCTTACTTTAGATTTTGAAAAACTTCGGCAAGAAGGTATTCAATACATTCAAGAACTAGCAGGATCTTTTTGGACTGATTATAATGACCATGACCCTGGAATTACTATCATGGAGCAACTCTGTTATGCTCTTACAGATTTGGCTTATCGTACTGATTTTGAGATTCAAGATCATCTCTCTGGAAGCAATCAGAGTGAAAAACCTTTTTTTTTACCTCATCGTATTTTACCGTCTCGCCCTCTTACAGTACTTGACTATCGTAAAATGTTTATAGATGCAGTGCCTAACCTGCGCAATGTATGGTTATCACCAACTCGCTCTGACGAAAACTCCCTTACTGGGCTATATAAAATATTTGTAGATTCAGAAGACGAGGTTTCTAACTTAGACAGCCTCAAAGAGAAGGTAAAGTCTGTCTTTTGTCAAAACAGAAATTTGGGTGAAGACTTCGAGCAAATCATTGTCTTAGAACCTGTTTATATTACTTTATATGCTGATATAGAGATAGAAAGTGCGGACAGTTTAGAAAAAATATTAGCTCATATTTTTTATGAGTTGAATGAATTTATAAATCCTGAGATTCAATTTTACTCTCTAAGCGAGATGCAAAAAGAGGGTAAATCACTTCAAAGTATTTTTGAAGGCCCACTCTTAAAACATGGCTTTATAAAAGAAGAAGAGCTTCAACAAAAACCTGATATTGTACCTATCTCCGAAATCATCAAAATTATTATGCAGGTCTCAGGAGTGGCTAGTGTCAAAAATTTATATCTCAAAGTAGGAGAAAAAATTTATGAAAATCAATTTAAAATAGATTCTCATCTAAAGCCAAGACTTATATTAAGTACTCAAACCAACTCTCAAAATTTTACGATTAATTTTTATAAAGGAAATGCACACTATGATCAGATAGATCAAGTAATCTTTAGACGATATTTAAATGAGCTAGAATCTGCCCGAAAGCGTGTTTATCGTGTCCAAGAGTCCTATACACAAATTCCTGAGGGAAGAACCAATCTTAAGTTACAGGAGTATTTTTCTATTCAAAATCATTTCCCTATCATCTATGGCATTGGCGAAGAAGGTATTCCTCATCGTCCTGATACCACTCGCAAAGCACAGGCTAGGCAGCTTAAAGGTTATTTAATGCTTTTTGAACAGGTATTAGTTAATTACTTGGCTCAGCTTGCTCATGTAAAAGAGTTATTTTCTCCCAAAACCAAATCTCAAAAAAGCTATTATGCACAAAGCCTAGACAATGTGCCTGGTGCAAAGGAGTTTTACCAAGAAAGCTCCAAAGAATGGACAGAAGATAATTTATTAAAAGAAAAAATACCCAAAGACTATTATAAAGGACTTGAAATACTGACTCAGCAACAAGATAACTTTGGTAATCGCCGAAATAGATTTTTAGATTATCTATTGGCTATTCATGGAGAGACTTACCTTAAATATACAGCTTCTCAAAAAAACTTTTATTTTGATACAGAAAGTTTTCAGAGCTTTTCTATCCGAAATAAAACTCTTTTTTTTCAATATCTTCCTCTCATGGGGCAGTCTCGTGCCAAAGGATACAATTATTTAGAAAACTCAGACCAAGCAGGTAATTTATCTGGGTTAGAGATTAAGCTCAGTACTTTATTAGGTATTAATATGCACAATATAGAGGAAACAGATGAGCTTGATTATCAGCTTTCTGAACATTCTACGTTGATTTTTTTGGATAATACAGGCATCCATTTCTTTGAAGAAACTGATACATCTTCTGTCAATAACTGGAATAAAATCACTTCTCTCAGCAACATAGATATAGACGAAGAAAAAGATTTAATACTTTTTGACTTGATAGATGAAGAGGATATCAAAGTAATAGAATTGCCAGAGAATACAGATAGCCTCAAAGGAAAGATAGGTTTTTGGAAAGAAGGTATCTTACCAGAGCATTTTTTACGTGAAGGTCTTAACTGGAAAAACTACCGACTTGGCCAGGCTGACACTGAAGATGAAAATGCACCTTGGCATCTCTTATTTCATTCTCCTTCACAAGAAGTTTGGTATCACCTTGCTACTTTTGAGCAAGAGAAAGAAGCACTAGAAGGCACTAAATTAATATGGGATAACATCCGTGAATTCAATTTTAGAAGTGAAGGACTCCACCTTTTTGAGCATATTTTATTACGTCCCTCAGTGGATGAAGAAAAATTTGGATTCTTTTTAGTAGATTCACAAAGTAAACCTATCTTAAGGAGTGTGAATCGTTATGATTTTCAGACTCGTCAAAAGACTATTACTGAGATAGAACCTCATCTTTTTGATTATGAAAATTACTCAGTAGAGCAAAGAACTGATGGTGATTTTGAAATTTTGTTTCAAGGTAAGAGTCAGAATATACAGTTTGTAAGTCTTCAACATTATGAATCTGTGCAAGATATACATGAAAAGATGGAAGATATTTTTAACTTCTTAGCTGATAAAACATCTCTAACCCCATTTGAAGGTAAAATAAAACTATTCATACAAGGCAATGAAAACTCGCCTCCTATTCCAGAAGATTTTTTCTCAAGCATGATGAGTATTGTGTTACCTAACTGGACTGCTCGCTTTTACAATGAAGAGTTTCAATCTGTGATAGAAAATCTAATTTTAGAAAATAAACCCGCTAATATGGGTGCACAGATTCATTGGCTTTCTATCTCTCAGATGAAAGAGTTTGAGAAAATATATAAAGTCTGGGGTATCGCCAAAAACTATGCAGAGGATAATGATAAAAAAGTAATCAGTAAACTCTCCCAAGACTTCACTGAGTTATTGTTGGGATATGTCTAGAGATGAGTTATAAGTTTGTAATAGTTTGATAACAAGCGTTTTATAAAAATAGATGTTTTATTTTTATAAAACGCTTGTTATCTAAAAATTAGCAAGTTGTACTTCAAAGATTCCTTTGAGGTTTGCTCTCACCTTTACAATGCCTTGCTCTATCCAGATTTTATCAAAGTAAAACTCATCCACAGTGCCTAATAGTGTGCTGTATTCATCAAATTGATAGGCTTTTAGATTTTCTTTGATATCTTTTCTGATGCTTTCTACTTGGTCTTCTATAGCTTCTTCAAATCCTTGTTGAATTTGATTTTTGATTTTTTTGGCAAACATCCAACGCATAAATTTTGATACTTTAACTTTAGCATCTTCTGTATCATATTTAAAGGCTTCTATCTCAAATTTCTTTGTTTTAGGGTTAAAGTAAGGTTTGCCTTGCAGATAAACTCGCCCCTCGACTGTGCCTGTCAAGTCAAGTTGTATCTTAAACAAATCTCCTTCTTGTGTAAAGTCTAAATCTTTGACATAGATAATGTATCTTCCTTTTCTAAATGAGTAAGGTTCTTTACTAAATACTTCTTTAGCTTTGGCTTTGGCAGTAGCATAGTCTGTGCGTCCATAGATCCAAAGGTTTATTTGAGGAGTAATAGGCTCTTTAGAATATCTAGGGGAAGGCAGTTTTTGAAGTTTGATTTTTTCTGGATTGAGTGCAAGGGTAGCTTCGCTCTTAGCATCCATACTCAGAGTTACTTGCAAGTAATCTTTGAGATACTCAATCGGGCTAATCACAGGTTTAGAAGGTGTAAACCAGAGCCAAGTTTTTTCTTGTCCCCATTCAGAAGTAGGAAAGGGAGTCTGAAACTGTTGCCAAGCTGTCTCTATTTGTTTCTGAAACTTGAGGTTTGCTTCTATTTGTTTATCCACTTCTTTGAGAATATCCGTCTTTTGTTCTTCTATCATAGGCTCTACAATAGAACTCAATGGAATCTTCAAAAATCCAAACCTCAGATAGGGTCGCTCAATCCACTCATAACTCACTAGCTGAGAGTTACTCTTCATATCCCAATTGGGTTGTATGTTGAGTTCGGTATTAAGCAAAAGCTTAAGTTTTAAATCTTGGTCTATGTCTTGGCTTACTTCTAGTCCCATAACTTGAGTTTTGTAAACACCTTTGACATTGATGCGGATGGCTGCCTGACTTTCTAAACCTTTATTACTCCCCGAAATACGCACAGGTTGTAACTTCCATATTTTGATATGGAAACGATTGTTTCCTGACTTCACCATATCTTTGGCTTCATAGATAACTCCCTGTAACTGTGCATTAATTTTTTGCTCTACTTCTGCCCAAGCCAATCGAATTGGGATTTGCATGGTAGAGGTCTCCATTTCAGCAAAGAAAGGATTATATGCCACTGAAGTAGATTGAGCAATAGCATCATTTTTTGGGATTAGAAAGAAAATACAAAATACATAAAGAAAAAGTATTCTGATTATCAATTGTTTATAAGTAAAATAGGCTAAATTTTGCAAA
>Ga0163144_10017506_pt1 | contig 14588 bp, 15 predicted proteins | sample OliLak19BULKMAT1_FD_123175 | JGI IMG/M metagenome (GOLD analysis project Ga0163144, IMG submission 123175) | Freshwater microbial mat bacterial communities from Lake Vanda, McMurdo Dry Valleys, Antarctica - Oligotrophic Lake LV.19.BULKMAT1 | ecosystem: Environmental > Aquatic > Freshwater >... | reverse complement strand
GGAATCTTCGGCAACACCGCCGCTTGCGCGATAGCATTATTCTTCTGCATTTTCCTTACTGGCTTTGGCATACATGCTCCTTTGGATCGTCATGTTATGCCTCACACACAAAAATCAGGATAGGCCCCTCGTCCCTCGCCCCTCACCCCTCACCCCTCACCCCTCGTCCCTCGCCCCTCACCCCTCACCCCTCGTCCCTCGCCCCTCACCCCTCACCCCTCACCCCTCACCCCTCGCCCCTCACCCCTCACCCCTCGCCCCTCGTCCCTCGCGCAGCGATATTCATGCGCGCGGTGCCTGGACTTTTTCCAGCATCGCGTTGATCAAGGTGTCGCTGGTGTGGCCTTCGATCTCGAGTTCCGGCGCTGGGGTCACGCGGTGCCTCAGCGCGGGGCGCGCCATGCGCTTCACGTCGTCGGGCGTGGCGAAACCGCGGCCGTCCATGAGCGCGCAGGCACGCGCGGCGCGAACCAGCGCGATGCCGCCGCGCGGGCCGGCGCCCGCGGCGACCCCGTTCCAGGTCCGGGTCGTGCGCACGATGCGCACCACGTAGTCCTGCACGGCATCGTCCATGGTCACCGCGGCCGCCAGGGCCTGAAGTTCGAGCACATGCTGGGGCTGGATCAGGCTCCCGACCTGTTCGACATTGAGTTTCTCGCCGACCTGGCTGGATGTGATGCGTTTTAGCATCGCGACTTCCTCGTCGAGCGGCGGATAGTCGATGCGTACCTTGAGGAGGAAGCGGTCCAACTGCGCTTCCGGCAGCGCATAGGTGCCTTCCTGTTCGATCGGGTTCTGGGTCGCCAGCACCATGAACGGCGGGGTCAGCACATGCGACATGCCTTCGATGGTGACCTGTCCTTCCTGCATGACTTCAAGCAGGGCAGCCTGGGTCTTGGCGGGCGCCCGGTTGATTTCATCGGCCAGGAGCAATTGCGTGAACACCGGGCCGCGTCGCGTGGTGAACTCGCCGCTGCGCTGGTCATAGAGCGTGTGGCCGGTGACGTCCGCCGGCATCAGGTCGGGCGTGAACTGGATGCGCGCATAGCTGCCGCCGAAGGTTTTTGCCAGCGCCTGCACCAGCAGTGTCTTGCCGAGGCCCGGCACGCCTTCGATGAGTACATGGCCACCGGCGAAAAGGGCGGCGAGCACCTGGTCCACCGTCTCCTTCTGCCCGACCATTGCGCGCGCGATCTGCACCTGCATCGCCGTGCTGACGTCCTGTGCCTGCTTCAACTGCTGTTCCGAGAGACTCGTTGTCATCGTGTTTTCCTCGAGGAGGCCCGCGCCTTGAGCGCAAGCTGTTCGTGCACTGCCTGATAAAGACTGATCGTTTGCAGGAAATCCATCATCTTCGTGGGGCTGCCCGGCGCGAGCAGTTGCCGCGTGCGTTCCTCCGGCCAGCCGAGGATTTCGGCGAGGCGCTGCGGCCGTTTCGGCTCGGAAATTGCCAGGAAATCCGGATGTGCCCGGCTGATGCGACGCAGGCAGGAATCGCGCGCGGCATCGAGCATGCGTTGCGCACCGCCGCTGGACCAGAGGAAGCGCCCGCTGGCGCGCAGGTGGTCGAGCAGCCGGCGCCGGCTGCGCGTCGGATCGGGGGCGATAGGGCCAAACCGCGGTGCGACGTACCAGAGCCAGAGCAGCAGGAGGAGGGCGCCGCCTGCCAGCGGTGCCCAGGCGTTCTCCAGCAGCCAGTCGCTGAGCGAAAGCTTGCCGGGCCGGTTGAAGAAATAGACCATGACTTCGCCCTGCGGCATGGAGACGAGCTCCCACAGGAACTGCGCATGCTGTTCCGTGCCGATCAGCGAATTCGATGCGAAATCCAATTCGTTCAGCACCGTGACCTGTCCTTCGCCTCGCCGGAGCTGCAGCAGGGCGTTGCCCCAGCCGCCGTCGAAACTGAATTCGGCGCCGGGTGCGTCCAGGCGCAGGGTCCTGGACAGCCGTACCAGCGATCCCGTTTCCCTGCCGGGCAGCGCGATTTCGAAGGGCTCGTCGGCTTCGCAGCGGCCGCCCGTGTCTTGCGGGCGCTTGACGGCGATGCGCTTGACGCCCATCGCTTCGAGCAGGGGGTCGGGCTGGCCCGCGGGTTCCGCTTCGACGATGAGATGGCCGCCGCTTCCCACCCATTGCAGGATCGAATCGCGCAGGGATGGCGTCAGCGTGTGCCGCCGGGCCGGCAGCAGCAGCGTTGCCGTCGCAGGCAGGCTCCGCAGTTCGGGCAGCGTGCGCAGGGTCGAGGCTTTGGCGTCCATGCGCACCAGCAGCCGTTCCGCGGCGAGCCAGGGATTGCGCCGGGCTTCGCCGCGATAGCCGGTATGCACGCTTTGCGTCACCTGCTCGAAATGCCGCAGGAACCAGGCCGTTCCTGCGGCGACCGCGACCAGCAGAACGCCTCCGATCAGGAGCTGGATTCTGCTCATGTTTTATCGGCCTGTGCGAAGTGCAGCGGCCAGTTGCTGCAAAGCTGTTCGACGCCGGCGGTCGAAGGCGTCTGCGCTGCGTACGCCACGGCCTGCCACGCGTCCACCAGTTGCCGGAAATAAACCACACCAGCATCCGGCAGGGATCGGCCCGCGGCGCGCACACAGTCACCTTCGGTGTATCCGGCAAGAAGCGGAACCTCGTAGCGGTGGGCCAGCGCCGAGAGCGCACCGCGATACAGCAGAGAGAGCGCTTCGCGCGGGCGCCCCGCGCGGGCCACCGCCGCCGCTGCTGCGGCGACATCGTCGGGCAGCGATTCGGGTGCGACGTCGAGACCGGACAGCGTGTCCGGCGGCCGGTAGGCGCGCTTGAGCAGGCGGGGCTCGGGCAGGAACCGGCGCAGCGCATACAGGATCAGCAGAATCGCGACAATCGCGAGCACCCAGATCAGGCCCTGCGAAATATCCGAGATGAAGCGGATCAGGTTGAGCCAGGACTCGGAGAACGTATGCGGCTTGCTGTTCGACGCGTCGATCTCGCCGATGTAGCGCCAGCGTTTGACCTCGCGCTCCGAACCGAAGTCGGGGCTGGCGAGGACTTCGGTGATTTCGTGCTGGGGGGATTTTTCGTTCTGCTCCGCCATTGCCGGCTGCGGGCCGCCGATCATGGCGGCTGCGCCGGCAACGATCGTGAGCAACAACACCGCCGCTTTGGCCACCCCGCGCAGGCGCTCCTCGAGCCGCCGCAACTGCACTTCGATGTCCCAGCCCTCGAGGATGGTGCGGCGGTTCAGGTACAGCGCAAAGCCGGCGGTGACGAAGAAGGGTTCCACCAGGGAAACCGCCACGACATAGTGGAGCACGTCCCTCGTGCTCCACATGAACATTTCGCGGAAGGCGCCGAGGATGTCGTCGTCGTAAGCTTCGTCGGGCACCAGGTCCGCGGCCGTCGGCTCGAGCATGCGGACGACGATGACCGTGGCGAACAGCGCCACCCATTCGAGGTGCAGGCATACCACTGTGAGCCAGACGGCGTTGCCGCGGGTGCGCGCGCCGAGCGCGCTGCGCCGCTTCCTCGCCGCCGATCCGGTCTGTTTCTCGAGCGTCGACACCGGCAGCGTGAACGAGCGCGCGGTATCGAAGCGCCCGAACGTCAGCGCTCCGACCAGGCCGGGCCGCAGCCAGTCCCGGTAAGCGCGCAGGGTCGCCATCACGCCGCACTCTTCGCCAAACACAGCCCGGCTCGCCGCATGCAGCACGGCGCGGTCGAACAGCGGCTTCAGCCAGAACAGCACCAGCGCGGCATGGAACTTGTTGGGCATGACAATCAGCAGGATCGCGGCGACGGGAAGATAGAGCGCCAGCCAGACGCCCCAGATGGGACGCCACCATTCGCGCGCCATCTGGAAACCGAGGTCCAGCGCTTCCCACTGGGTGCGCGGACGCAGCGCGACGGCTATGCGGTCAATTTCCACGGCCGCGGCCCGCGAACAGGAAGTACAGCAAGACGGCGAGCCACATCGAGATTCCCACCGCGTATTTCGTCGTGGGCGGCAGGGTCGTCAGGGGCGACCAGAAGCCCTCGATGAAAGCGGCGATCAGGAACATCAGCGCCGCGCCATACATGACTTTCACCGCGGGTCGCGCGGCCTGGACCAGCGCCGCCTTGCGCGAGAGTCCGCGCGGCGCGATCAGCGCGCCGCCGAGTTTCAGGCCGGCGACGCCGGACAGGACGATGGCCCCCAGTTCCATGGCGCTGTGTCCGGAAACGAAGGACCAGAAGGGCACGCCATGGCCGACCGCGGTGAGATAGCCCGCGACCGCGCCGATCGTCAGCCCGTTGGACAGCAGGTAGAAAATCGTGCCCAGTCCGAACGCCATTCCGGTGGCGAACGTCTGGAAGCCGATTTTCACGTTGTTCCAGATATAGAACGCAAACATCATCAGGTTGTCGTCGGACTCGCGCATGCCCAGGCGCGGGTTCGATGGGTCGTACATGTCCTGGTACTGCGCCACCTGCCGCGGATCGAGCAGGTAATAGATGAAGTCCGGATAGACCGCCAGCGCCGCAATCATCCCCAGAAGCGGGCCGAAGAACAGCAGCGTGCTGGCGGCCACGAGCCGCCATTCGTCGCGCACTACACGCGGGAAATCCGCGGCGAGGAATTTCAGCACCCGGGCGGGGTGCCCGCCGCGCGCGCCGTAGAGCAGATGATGCCCCCGAAGTACGAGTTGGTTCAGGCGGTCGATGAGGTCCGGGCTGTACTGGCGGTCGCGCGCCAGCGCCAGCAACTGGCAAATGCGGCGATAGGCTGAAGGCATGTCCACGTCAGCCAGCGCGATGACGGGCCGGGTCGGATCGCGTTTGCCGGTCGCACGCTTGTGCTCGAGCCAGCTCTCGAACCGGACGATTTCCCCGCCGTAGCGTTGCTCGAACGCGGCCTGTTTCACCGTCGTCCGATCAGGTGGTTGGCCAGCGCCACGAGCCGGCCGGTTGCCGCGTCGCCCGAGCGGCCCGCGGTCAGCGAGGAGGCGATCTCCGCGAGTTCCGCGGAGCGCTCGGGCGTCAGGCGCGCCGAACGCTCGGCGAAGTCGAGCACTGTGCGCTGCTCGGCGGCCGATAACTGAAACGGTGGCGCAAAAGGGGCAGCTTCGGGAATTGTCAGGGGACGGGGCTTTTCATCCCGATATACCACCAGCGTATTGGCGGCGAAGTCGCCCAGGCGCTTGAAGTCGCGGTTGGACACCATGGCGCAATAGCCGAGGAAATACATGAAGGGCAGGAAATCCAGCGCGCGCAGCAGATTTCGAGTGAGCGCCGCCGACCAGCGCACCGGCGTGCCGTCGTCGTGCAGGACCATGAGGCCCAGCGCGCGCTTGCCCGGTGTCGATCCGCTCCAGTTGACCTCGAACCAGGCCGGGTACAGCCATTCGAGCAGGAACATGGACAGCAGCATCACCGCCGCGCCGAATTGCCCCAATGCGCCGGCACCAAAGCCGATGGCCACGAGTATGACGCCGCGGATCAGCAGGTCGAGCACCCACGCCAACGCGCGCGGCACCGGCCCGGCCACCCGCAGCGTGAGTTCGATGCCTTCCGGCGTGCCGATGCGGGCGGTGGTGTCAAGCAAGGTCGGGTGAACCTGGCCGGGGTCAGGCGGTGTAGAAAATGTCCCGGTAGCCGGTATAGAGGGAGGCGAGCAGGACCGGTCCCAGCAGCAGCCAGCCGAGAAGCAGCGGGATCGAAGCGACGATGGCGAGCACGAACATGACGATGCCGTAAACCAGGAACGGCACGATGTTCTTCAGGCAGGCGGAGAAACTGGCCTTGAGGGCCTGGCCCACGCTGTAATCGTTGAGCACGATGAGCGGATAGCTGAACCACATCGCCATGTAGATCGGAATGCTGAGCGCAAACACGATGAGGACGGCGAGCAAAATGGTCAGGCCCATTTCCGCGACTGCCGCGGGGTCGTTCATTCCCCCCATGAACATTCTGGCGATGGAGAATCCGAAAATCGCCATGACGACCACGAAAATTCCGATGTACGCGACCAATGTGAACAGGCCGACGCCTGCGAGCTTGCCCGCGTTGCTACCGAATCCCGCGAACAGGTGTGCTACGGTCATCGGCTCTCCCTTGCGCACGGCCTCGCAGCCAAGCATGACACCGCCCATGAAGATCGGGGTGACGACATAGAGCGCCAGCGCGCCGAGCAAAGGGATGAAGCTGAGGACGATCACGATCACCACGCATATGATGAACAAGACGATCCACGCGCCCAGATTCTGTTTGACCAGCCCCCATGCGTCGGTGACCCAGGCCCAGCCGTTGCCAGCCGCCACTGATCGTCCCTCCGGAACGAAACTTTCGCTGCCGGACCGGGTATCGGCTACGCGGGACTTGGGTGCGGCATACGGATCGGTCGACATGAGCTGTTTTCCCTCTGACGTTTGTGCCGCTGGTGCGACGTAGCGCAAGGGTAGTGGAGAGCAGCAAGGCTGGCAAGCAGCGCCAGGCTGCGGCAATAGGGTCAGCCCGCCGTCATATCGGCGGGCCGCAAGGTAAGTGTGACGGAGAAATCCGGTCTGCTGCGCCAGGGCAGCGGCAGGAATTCAGGCCGCGGTCTTGCGGTTCGCGGCGGCGGGCTTGTCCAGCAGGGTGGAACTGCCGTCGCGGGCCAGGCGTATGCCTGAAAACTGCCAGCGCGCGGAGGCGGGGAAGAAATTGCGGTACGTGGTCCGTGTATGGCCCGCGGGCGTCGCGCAGGAGCCCCCGCGCAGCACGTACTGGTTCACCATGAATTTGCCGTTGTATTCGCCCAGCGCGCCTTGCGGAGAGCGAAAGCCGGGATAGGGACTGTAACTCGATTGCGTCCATTGCCAGGCTTCGTCCGCCATCTGCCGCAATCGATCGTCCGCGGCGGCATGTTCCCATTCCGCCTCGGTGGGCAGGCGTGCGCCCGCCCAGCGTGCATAGGCGTCGGCTTCGAAACAGGAGACGTGAATCAGCGGGCGCTCGGGATCCAGCGGCTGTTGTCCGGCCAGCGTGAATTCGCTCCATCCGTTGTCGCCTTGTTCCCAGTAGAGAGGATGTGCCAGGCCGTTCGTTCGCACCCAGTCCCAGCCTTCCGACAACCAGAGATCCGGCCTGGCGTATCCGCCGTCCTCGACGAAGCGCTGGTATTCACGATTGGTTACCAGGCGCGAAGCCAGGGAATAATGCTGCAGGTACTGCCGGTGCCGCGGCAGTTCGTTGTCGAAACAGAAACCATTGCCGTCGTGGCCGACCTCGGCGATGCCGCCTTCGAAGCCGATCCACTGCGGCGGGGCGGCAGGCACCGGCGGCTCGCGATCCAGGCCTCCATACGCAGGCTTGAGCGGATTCAGCGACAGCAGATGCTTGACGTCCGTAAGGATCAACTCCTGGTGCTGCTGCTCGTGATGCAGGCCGAGTTCGACCAGCAGGCGAAAGCTTTCCTCGCCGCCGTGCCTGACGAACAGCGCCTCCATGCGCTCGTTCACGTTGGTGCGATAGAGAAGGACTTCCCGGAGCGCAGGCCGGGTCAGCATTCCCCGCTGCGGGCGCGGATGCTTTTCTCCGATGCCGTTGTAGTAGGAATTGAACAGGATGCGGAACGCCGGCGTAAAGGGCCGGAAGTCCGGTTCGTATTTTTCCAGGATGAAGGTTTCAAAGAACCAGGCCGTGTGCGCCAGGTGCCATTTCACCGGGCTGGCGTCCGGCATGGACTGCACACAGCAATCCTCCTCCGATAGCGGCCTCGAAAGCTCGATCGTGTGCGCGCGTACCCGGCCGAACCGCGCGCGAAGATCGCCGCCGGAATCGATTTCGATCCGGGTTTCGGCGATTTCCAGTCTGCGGGTATCGTTCATTCCGGCCGGCGGCTATTTTATGGAGGCGTAACAGACCGCGAACCAGTTGCGCTGGTCGGTCCACGATTTCACGCTCCTGAAGCCGGCGCGTTGCAGCATCATGCCGAAGTCCTCGAGCCGGTACTTGTAGCTGTTCTCCGTGTGAATGCGTTCGCCGGCCTCGAAACGGCGTGAACCGCCTGGCCATTGCACATTCACCTCCAGCCGGGTTTCGACGTGCATTTCCACGCGCGACAATTCCGGATCGAAGAATCCGCAGTGCCGCCAGTCGCGCAAGTCGAAATCGGAACCCAGTACCGCATTGATGTGGCTTAACGCATTCAGATTGAACGCTGCGGTCACGCCCAGCGCGTCGTCATAGGCCGCATCGATGATCGACTTGTCCTTGACCAGGTCCACGCCGATCAGCAGCCCGCCATCGCCGTCGCACTGGCTGCGCAGGCCGGAGAGAAAACCAGCCGCTTCTTCCGGCGTGAAATTGCCGATCGACGATCCCGGAAAAAAGAAAAGGCGCTTGTCCACCGGCACCGAGGCCGGCAGCGACAGGCCGGCGGACATGTCCAGCCCGAGGGCGGTCATGGCGATTTCCGGATGGCGGTGCTGCAGGTACGAGAGGGCGTCGCGCAGGTAGTCCGCTGAAATGTCCACGGCGACGTATTGCGCCGGGCGCAACGCACCGAACAGCGAGCGGGCTTTCTGGCAGTTGCCGGCGCCCAGGTCGATCAATGTCGATCCCGTGCCGGTGGCCTGTGCGATCTCGCCGCCATGGCGCGCGAAAATCGCCGCCTCCGTGCGGGTGGGATAGTACTCGGGCAGGTGGGTGATCGCTTCGAACAGGTGCGAGCCCAGCGAATCGTAAAAATACTTGGACGAGATTCTGGCGGACGGCGCGGCCAGACCGGCAATCAGGTTTTCCCGCTCGCTCGCCGATATCCGCGCGGCATCCGTCCCGCACACACCGAATTCGTCGGTGCTCCTTCTGCCCGGATTGCGAGATTCTTCCGGGACTTGCCGCTTGGCTCGGCCGAAAATCCCGCGGACTCCATTTTTCTTGTGGAGGAGGGCAATCCGCCCCACCGGTTGTTTCGCCTGCATCATTGGGTGGCTCCTTGCGATGTTGTTGTCGAACCGGTCAGGCACCATGGTAGACCTTCCCGTGGAATGCGTCTGCCCGCACCCGAACGGCTCACGTTATATGACTTAATCCCGAAATAAACACCTCGCACCCACCAGGGCGACGAGGTCCGCTCTCCCCCGGATGCTTTGTGACCTCCCGCGGCCGCGCCAGTTCGGGGAAAATTCTCCCACGGCGAAATCAAGCTGAGGCGAGGCGGCGCATCCGGGATTTTGTCGCAAAAGCGAGACGGCGGCCTCAGGAAAAATCGGCTGCCGGACCGGTTATATAAGAGACGAATTGCGATGCGCCGCGCCGGGGATTCCGCGGAACCGATGCCCGGTGCGGGACAGGGATAAACTATCGGGGTCGGCGTATCGGCATCACCGGACCGCGTGGACCATACCGAGACCACCCTGCCTTCCAGCCATGCAATGGGCGCCGTCCTTGGCGCGCTCTACGACCTTGCGCGGCATCGCGATGCGGACTCGTTTCCCTCGCAGGTTGCGAAGGCGCTCGCCAGGATCATCGACTGCGATTCCGTCGCTTACGTGAGGGTCGAACCGGAAGCCGGAAGCCTTGCGATAAGCTCGTGGCCCGAGGATGCCTTCGCGGGCCTCGATCACGAAGCGGCCTTCAATCTGCATGCCAGCCACCATCCCCTGGTGGCGCACTACAAGGCGTCGCGCAACGCGCGTGCCTGGAACCTTCAGGAGCTCGCCACGCCGGAACAATTCCGGCGCACGACGCTTTACCGTCATATTTACAAGCGCTTCGGGATCGAACATCAGCTGGCCATGCTCCTGCCCAGCGTCGGCCCAGGCATCCATGCGGTGCTGCTGCATCGGAGGCATACGCCGTTTTCGGAAGAGGATCGCGAATTGCTGGACATGCTGTGGCCGATTCTGGCGCAGTCGCTACGCAACCTGCGTGCATTGTCGCGCTCGAAGGAACTTGCCACGATCAAGACCCTGGTCGAGGAAAGCGGCATCGTAGTCCTCGATCGCGAGGGTGGCATCGAACTCTGCACGGAGCAGGCACGGGTCTGGCTGACGCGTTATTGCCCCGAGGGCTTCCCGCGCCGCAAGCTCGATCTGCCACAGAGCGTAGCGGCCTGGGTGAAAGGGCAGTTGCAGGAACTCGAAACCGTGACTGCCGCCGCACTGATGCCGAGCGGCCACCGGGAGAAGCTCATCCTGACCCGGGGCGACAGCTTCCTGTCGTTGAACCTGATCGTTGACCACGGCCGCGGACAGCACCTGCTGGTGCTGGAAGAGGAGAGCCTGCGCGCGCCGCCGTCGACGCTCGACGGACTCGGCCTCACGGGGCGCGAATCCGAGGTGATGACCTGGGTGGCGCAGGGCAAGACCAATCCGGAGATTGGCATCATCCTGGGGTTGAGCGCCCGCACGGTGCAGAAACATCTCGAGCACGTGTTCGAGAAACTCGGCGTCGAGAGCCGCACCGGCGCGATCCTCAAGGCTTGGCAGGCCGGGCGGTTCGCTTCGCTGCTTCCTCGCTAACGTCCATCTCCGGCCAAGGGCAGCGCTCAACGCAGAGGACGCAGAGGAAAAACATAGAGAGAGGACAATAGAATGGGTTGAGAATTGGCAGCGGCGGACGATTCCATCGCGGCGAGGTTCTGCCACGCAGGTCGCCCAGCAATACCCCGACCCGTCCAGTGATTTTCCTCGTTCTTTCTTTTCCTTTGCGTCCTCTGCGTTAAGAGAGTCAAAGAGCCTACTCGTCCCAGCAGTCCACGCTGAACTGGCGCGCGATCTTGCCGTCGCGCAGTTCTACGATCGCCTGGCGCAGCACCCGGCAGCCGTCGGAATACAGGCAGGATTCGCGTAGCGCAAATCCGTCTTCGCCGACCACGATGCCGGTGATCTTGTGGGTCATCTCACGCGAGCACACGTCCTTGTAGAGCGCCAGGACCTGTTCGCGGGATTTGCGCACCAGGGGCTTGCTGGGCGGATAGTTGCGGTTGACGATCAGTATCTCGGCATCGTCGGCGTACAGGCTGGCGGCGAGTTCCGCGTCGCGACCTTCGATGGCTCGCTTGAGGGTTTCGCAGACGCTCGCCGTCGTGGGCAGCGATTGCGGCGTTCGGGATGCGGCGGTTTTCATGGCTTGGCTCCTTGCCGGATTGCGAGGCGGCGGCAGAAACCAGTCTCCGCTTCGGGCTGGTCTGCGTCAACCGTGGGTAGGGGATGCCGGCCGGCGGCGCCTTCGCGCGCCACCGGCCCGGCGGACCGGTCTTCAGTTCTTGTGCAGCTTCGCGAAGGTGGCCTGGGCCTTCTTGATGTTTGATTCCGGGTTCTTCAGGAATTCCAGCTTGGCTTCTTCCTTGCTGAAGCAGAAGGTCTGGCCGGTCTGCGGATCCTGCCAGTTGATCTTGCAGTCGGTCTTCACCTCGACCCCGAACTCGGAAAGGCCGTAGGCGCAGGTCACGCCGAGCGGCTTTTCCGCGGCGGCGGAAGCGGTGAGCGAAGCGAGGGCCAGGACGATGGCAGCGATGTAGGTACGCATGGCGGTGTCTCCTTGAGTGGTTGGTTGTCACCAGCCGGAGGTCCGGCGTGGTGTGAGCAACTTACCGCCGGGGTCCGGAAGAGAGAATACGCGTCCAAGCGTAGCCGGAAACTACGCATTTCGGCGTACACGCCGAAATGCAGGGGCCAGGGGAAATGCAGGGACCTAGGGGCTAGGAGATGTGCTCAAGGCATTAGGGCGTGATAAATTTTTTAGCGCAAGAGTAAACAAATTCGCTCGCAAGAAAAGGAAATCAGACTTTTCCCAATCCCCAATCCCCAATCCCCAATCCCCAATCCCCAATCCCCAATCCCCAATCCCCAATCCCCTCAGGTCGGGACAAAATTCATCGCAACGCCGTTGATGCAGTAGCGCAAGTGGCTCGGCGGCGGGCCGTCCTCGAAGACGTGTCCCAGGTGGCTGCCGCAGTTGGCGCAATGGACTTCGGTCCTGACCATGCCATAGCTGCGGTCGACCGTGGTGTCGACGGATCCCTCGATCGGATCGTTGAAGCTGGGCCATCCGGTTCCGCTCTCGAACTTCCGCTTCGATTCGAACAGCGGCTGGTCGCAGCCTGCGCAGGAGAACTTGCCTGGTCGCTTTTCAGCGAGGAGTGCGCAGCTACCCGGGGCTTCTGTCCCGTGTTTGCGCATCACCTGATATTGCTCGGGCGTGAGAATGCGACGCCATTCGGCATCGCTGCGAGTGAGGGAATAGGTCTTTTCCATGGTTCTGGTGTCCTCCGTTTACGTTTCCTGGAACGCTTTGGCAGGATATATCGCGCAATCCGCCCGGTCTTTCAATGGCTCGCCGGGTCGGGTCAGGCGGGGCCCGGGGTGAAGGTCATCGCGACGCCGTTCATGCAGTAGCGCTGCCCGGTCGGTGGCGGCCCGTCATCGAAGACGTGGCCGAGATGGCCGCCGCAGCGGCGGCAATGAACCTCCGTGCGGGTCATTCCGAACAGGTTGTCTTCCGAAGTGCGGACTGCGTTCTCGATGGGCGCCCAGAAGCTCGGCCAGCCGGTGCCGCTGTTGAATTTCGTTCTGGACGCATAAAGCGGCAAGCGGCATCCGGCGCAGGCGAATGTTCCGGCCCGGGGCTCCTTGTCGAGCGGGCTCGAGAAAGGACGCTCGGTGCCCTGTTTCCTCAGGACTGCGTACTGGTCCGGAGACAGCAGCTTTTTCCATTCCGCGTCCGGATGCGTGACCTCGAAAGACTCGGCTGCCGCTTCGGAGGGTTTCAGTCCGAACTGCCTGGCGGCGAGGATCGCCAGGCCACCCAGTCCGGCTAGCAGGAAAACTCTTCGTTTCATCGGGGATGTCCTTTCCGGGTATGGGGTCGTCGGGTAACCCGATATACGTACGGGCGACGGGCGTGGATTCAACCGCTCGCCCCTCACTCCTCGCCCCTCAGGCTAGTACGTCGCCCGTCCCCCTGAAATATCGAACGCCGCACCGGTTGTGAACGAACACTCTTCCGAGCACATCCAGGCCACCATCGACGCCAGCTCGTCGGTCGTTCCCATGCGGCCCATAGGTGTCTGTTCGAGGATGTAGTCCACCGTTTTCTGCGGGAAGGACTTGACCATTTCCGTATGCACCGCCGTGGGCGTGATGCAGTTGACAATCACGCCATCCTTCGCCAGATCCTTCCCCAGGGCTTTGGTGAATCCGATGACCGCGGCCTTTGACGTGGAATACGGCGTCAGCGACGGGTTGCCGTTCTTGCCGGCGACGGATGCGAGATTGACGATGCGGCCGTACTTCTGCGCCATCATGGCGGGGATCACCGCGCGGCTGCACAAGTAGACGCCGTCGACGTTGACCGCCATGATTTTTCGCCATTCGTCGAGCGGGTATTCCCAACTGCGGCGGACGACGCCCGAGATGCCAGCGTTGTTGACCAGAATGTCTATGCGGCCGAGGTTCGTCTGCGCAGACTTTGCAGCGGAGTCGACCTGAGATTCGTTCGTCACATCGACAACGGCGGCGTGCACCTTTCCCTTTGCGCGCAAGCGCATCGCCTGTTCATCCAGCCCGGCCCGGTCCGTGTCCCACATCGAAACCGCCGCGCCGCCGTCCAGCAGGCGCTCGGTAATGGCGAGGCCGAGCCCGCGTGCTGCTCCGGTGACGATCGCCACGCGGCCCTTGAAGTCGTATTGGTTCATCAGAATTTCCCGAACTTGAGATAGGCTTCCTGCGGATCCATGCCACCGAGTATCGCGCTGCGCACCTTGCTCTCGGTCATCAGCACCTGCTCGGTCTTCGTCACCACTTCTGCAGCGATCTTCCCCGGAATGATCACCACCCCATCCCTGTCAGCCAGCAGCCAGTCGCCGGTGCTGATGGTTACACCACCGATGGTAATCGGCTCGCCGAAGCGATCCGGCACCCAGCGACCGACGATGTCCGCCGGCGTGTTGAAACTGCAGAACACCGGGAAGCCCAGCTTGAGGATGAAATCGGTGTCGCGGCAACCGCCGTCCACCACATAGCCCAGCACTCCCTTGTGCTGCAGGGTCTCGGCGGACAGTTCGCCCATCAGCGCGACCATGTGGGTGTTCGGCTGGCAGACCATGACTTTTCCGGAAGGCGCCTTGGATAACAATCCGGTCCACTGCACGAGGGTGTCATGGGCATCCCGGGTCTGGTCGATGAAACCGCTCACCGTGTAGATCTCGCCGGCCAGTTTCTTCGTCGGGTCCAGGGGTTTGATGGTGTGGGGCAGGACGCAGTTCGGGTGGCCCATGGCGCGCAGCACGTCGTGGACGGCGGCGGCGTAGCATTTTTCCAGTCGTTTAGTGAGATCCATGCGTTTATCTCCTCGAATTCTCAATCCACATCCTCGATGCAACGGGTTTTTTTCAATACCCCCTTGAGGGGTACGCGAAGGACGCAAAGGGCCGCAACGGAAAGACTCGGCACGATGCACAGGTGAATGCTACCGATTCCCGGGAATCCTCACCGGGGTGCCCGTTCGGGCGCACATTCATCGAACACTTTAAGGGGTCAGAGCCCTTTTAGAAGGCCGACCTCTTCTCGCCTGCCCCACCTTGCTCCCGAGCTTACGCTCGATCTTCTCCCGGAAATAGTCATTGCCAAGTGGCGTTCCCGTTTGCCACG
>Ga0163144_10017505_pt1 | contig 14589 bp, 13 predicted proteins | sample OliLak19BULKMAT1_FD_123175 | JGI IMG/M metagenome (GOLD analysis project Ga0163144, IMG submission 123175) | Freshwater microbial mat bacterial communities from Lake Vanda, McMurdo Dry Valleys, Antarctica - Oligotrophic Lake LV.19.BULKMAT1 | ecosystem: Environmental > Aquatic > Freshwater >... | reverse complement strand
GATCCGCTGGATCCCGATCAGCTGCTCCATCGCGGTGATCTCGTTGAGCCTCATCTGCATGGCGGTCAAGGGCTTCAACTACTCGATCGAGTTCACGGGCGGCACCCTGCTGCAGATCAGCTTCCCGGCCGGCTCGAACGTCCAGGTCGACGGCGTCCGCAAGGCGCTCGAGGCGGAAGGCCTCAAGACCGGCGTCCAGTCCGTCGAGGGACCTCGGCCGACCTTCATCCTGCGCGAGCAGGTGGCCGACGACGCCGCCGCGACCGTGTTCGCGAACACGGCGATCGGCGCGCTCAAGAAGGCTTACACGACGCTCGAGCCGGCGATCGACCGCAAGGACGTGATCGGGCCCGTCGTCGGAAAGGACCTGCGCCGCCGCACCGTCTGGGCGATCGTCCTGAGCCTCCTCGGCATCCTGGTCTACGTCGCGTACCGGTTCGACAACCCGATCTGGAGCCTCGCGGGCGTGGTCGCGCTGTTCCACGACGTCATCGGCGTCGCCGGCCTCTTCTCGTTCCTGGGCCTTCAGGTCGACCTGCTCATCGTGACGGCGCTGCTCACGATCGCCGGCTACTCGATCTCGGATACGATCGTCATCTTCGACCGCATGCGCGAGAAGCTGCAGTCGGACCGCTCGCTCGACCTCAAGCGCTTGATCGATTCCTCCATCAACGAGACGCTGTCGCGCACGATCATCACGGTGCTGACCGTGCAGCTCGTCAGCGTCACGATCCTGTTCTTCGGCGGCCCCGTCCTGCACGACTTCGCGCTCGCGATGGTCGTCGGAAACCTGCTCGGGTCGTATTCTTCCGTCGCCGTCGCGGCGCCGCTCGTTTACGACTACCAGCTCCGCTTCGGCAATAAGCGCTCGCCTCACACGCCTCCCGAGCCGACGACGAGGCTCAAGGAAGGCCCCCGCCGCCGGTGAGAAAGATCAAGGGCTTCAAGCTCACGCTCAGGCCCCACGTGATCAAGCAGCGCTCCAAGAAAGCGAAGCTCGATCTCGAGGCCGCGGGCTTGAACGACCTCGCGCTCGGCAAGTTTCTCGAGCGCGCGGCGAAGTCGCTGGCGCCGGGCGTCGTTTTCGACACCTTCGGCCATCCCGACGCGGATCAGCCTCTGCTGTCCCCGATGCCCGGCCTGGCCTATAGCGTGATCCTCGCGGGCTTGGGCCCGGGCTTCGGCCCCATCCGCGAGAAGGAGTCCGCGATCCCCGAGCCGCTTTGGCCCATCCTCGAGGAGCACGCGCTCGACGAGGCGGTCCGCTTCGCGTCCGCGTTGATCTCCGACGAGGCCGAGAAGGACAACTGCGAGCTCTCGCCGCTCAACCCGATCTCCTCGGCCGAAGCCCTCGAGGCCGCGCTGCGCAAGCTCGACGCGGGAAGCAAGCTCGGGCTGTCGCTCGTCGATGGACGTCTTTCGCCTTCGGCCTCCCTCGCGGTCAGCCAATCGTGGCTCGCGAAGTCGAAGGCGAAAAGAAAATAGGCGTCCTGATCCTCGTCGTCGAGGTCCTGCTCGCACCTCTCGCAGCGCTCGCCGTGATCCTGTCCTTCCTTCTTTCCGCGAAGCGAGGCAGGCTCGCGGGCCTTTCCGACGAGCTTCCGGAGCGCCTCGGAGGGATCCCGGCGGCGGCGCTGGCCCCGCTCGCGAAGCGCGAGGTCTGGTGGCTGCACGCGGCATCCGCGGGCGAGGTCGCGGGGCTCGCTCCGATCGCGGCGGCGCTGGCCGGCCGCAAAGGCGCGCCCGCGGTCTTCGTGACGACGACGACGCGCTCGGGACGCGACGCGGCGCGCGCCCTCCCCGGAGTCGCTTGGGCGCAGCTCGCCCCTCTCGACGCCTGGCCCTGCGTCTCGCGGTTTATAAGGGCGCTCTCGCCGAGGCGCTTGATAGTCGCCGAGACGGAGCTGTGGCCCACGATGCTCATCGTGGCGGAGCGCGCGGGGCTCAAGCCCGCGCTCGTCAACGCGCGCCTGACGGACGGAAGCCTCCGCCGCTACCGCATGTTCAAGGCATTGCTCGCGCCGGCGTTCGGCTCGCTGTCGCTCGTGGCGGCGCAGTCCGACGAGGACGCGGAACGCTTCAAGGCGCTCGGCGTGGACGCGGCGCGAGTGCTCGTCACGGGAAACGCCAAGTACGACCGCGCGGCGCCGCCCGCCGGGACGGACGACGCGCGCGAGCGCGTCAAGGCTCTGGGCTGGGTCGGCTTTCCCCTGTTCGTCGCGGGAAGCACGCACCCCTTCGAGGAGGAGATGGTGCTGGCCGCGTTCCTCGCGGCGCGACGCGACGCTCCCTCGCTGCGCCTCGTGCTCGCGCCGCGCCACCTCGAGCGCGCGGCCGACGCCGCCGACCTCCTGGCTCACGCGGGGCTCAAGGTCGCGCGCTGGAGCGGCGAAGCCGGTCCGGGCCGGGATGCGCTGCTGCTCGACGCGATGGGCGTCCTGCCTTCGTTCTACGGCCTCGCGCGCGCGGCGTTCGTCGGAGGGACCCTGGTCAAGGTCGGAGGGCACAACCTGCTCGAGGCGGCGGCGGCCGGAACGCCCGTGCTGTTCGGGCCGCACACGTCCCACATCGAGCTGCCGGCCCGGCTGCTCGCCGCGCGCGGCGGCGGCGGGCGGCGCGTAGCGGACGCCGTCGACCTCGCGCGGAAGCTTTCCGGGTTCGCGACGGACGAAGCGTCCGCGCGGGCGGCCGGCAGCGCGGCCCGAGAGACCGCGGACGGTCTGCGCGGGGCCACCGGACGCACGCTAGCGGCCCTCGACGCGGCTAAATGATATAATCGTCGTTGTCGCCCAAAATCCTCGTTATTCGGCTTTCCAGCCTCGGTGACGTCGTCTTGACCGGGCCGGTTTATAAGAGCCTAAAGGCCCACTGGCCCTCCTGCCGGGTCACGGTACTCGTCAAACCCCAGTTCGCGGCCGCGCTGCACGGCCATCCGGGCGTGGACGAGGTCGTGCCCTTTACGAGCGTGCTGAACGCCGTCCGTTTGGCCAAGACCGGCGGGTACACCCATCTTCTCGACCTGCACGGCAATCTGCGCTCGTTCCTGATCCGGACGCTGGCGCGCGTGCCGAACACGGCGGCCTACCGCAAGGACGCGCTCGCGCGGCGGCTGTTCGTGGCGCTGCGCGTCACGACGCCGGGGCTGCTGCGCCACACGGTCGACCGCTACCACGACGCGCTCGCGGCATGGGGCGTCCCGCGCGCCCCCGGCGCGCCGGGCTTCAAGAAGATCCTCGTGATGCAGACCGCCTTCCTGGGCGACAGCCTGCTGACCCTGCCGCTCCTTCGCCGCCTCAAGGAGATCCTTCCCGGCGCGGCCGTGACCGTGCTGACGCTGGCGAAGACCGCGGACATCTTCCGCGGCACGCCTTGGGTCGACGAGGTCCTCATCGACGACAAGCGCGGCGCCCACGGCGGCGTCGCGGGGCCGTGGCGGCTCGCCCCCGAGCTTCAAGCACGAGGCTTCGACCTGGCCGTGATCCCGCATCGCTCGTTTCGCTCCGCGCTCATCGCGCGCCTTGCGCTCATTCCGCGCCGGATCGGCTTCGACTCGAGCGCGGGCAGCTTCCTGCTCACCGACGCCGTGCCGTTCTCGTGGCTCATGCACGACCTCGAGCGCAACCTGTCCCTGACGCTGCCGCTGGGCGCGGGCGCCGCGCCCGCCCGGGGCGAGGAACGCTACGTGACGGCGCCCGCGCCGAGCGCGCGCCTGTCGGAGTTGCTCTCCGGGACCGGTCCGCGCCTCGCGGGCGTGCATCCGGGCTCCGCGTGGGCCACCAAGCGCTGGCTCCCCGAGCGCTTCGCCGAGCTGTGCGTCCGCCTCAAGGCCGACGGCCTCTCGCCCGTGCTCGTCGGCGGGCCCGACGACAAGGAGCTCGGCGCGCGCGTCGCGAAGGCCGGCGGCGCGCTCGATCTCACGGGCCTGACGGGCCTCGAGGAGCTGAAGGCCTTGATGGGGCGCCTCTCGGTGTTCGTGACCAACGACTCGGGGCCGATGCACCTCGCCGCCGCCGCCGGCGTTCCCGTCGTGGCGATCTTCGGGGCCACCACGCGCGAGCTCGGATTCTTCCCCTACGGCCCCGGGCATCGCGTGGTCGAGGCTTCCCTCGCGTGCCGGCCATGCGGGCTCCACGGCGCGCGCGAGTGCCCCGAGGGCCACTTCCTGTGCATGCGGCTGCTGACCGTCGATCAGGTGCACGCGGCGGTGCGCGACGTCCTCGGCGCGAAGGCGCCCGCGTGAACATCCTGCACATCGAGGACGAGCCGTGGGACTCGGGCATGGCCCATTACGCGCAGACGCTCGCCGTCGAGCAGGCGCGCGCGGGGCACGCGGTCGAATTCTGGGGCCGCGCGGACTCGCCGGTCCTCGCGCGGAGCCGCGCGCTCGGGCTGACCGTGCGCGGCTGGCCGGGCGGAGCCGCGGGCGCGCTGTCGTGGTCCTCGCAGCGCCGCCAGGCGGCGGCGTTCGTTCCGCGCGTGATCAACGCGCACACGGGCTCCGCTCACGCGGCGGCGCTCGCGCTGGCCTACAAGCGGCCGTGCGCCGTCGTGCGCACGCGCGGCGACGCCCGCCTTCCGACCGGGGGCGCCCTCACGCGCTTCGTCGCCTCGCGCACGGACGCGTTCATCGCGGTGAACCGCCCGCTCGAGGCGGCGCTGAAGGCCGCATTCCCGGGCGCCAAGGTCGAGCTCGTCGCCCAGGGCATCGAAGGGCCCGCGACGGCGCCCGGCCTTCCCGGGGCCCTGGTCGTCGGCATGATCGCCCGCTTCGACAAGGTCAAAGGCCACGAGATCCTGATCGACGCGATCGCGAGGCTCAAGGCCAGGGTGCCGGGGCTGCGCGCGCGCTGCGCCGGCGACGGGCTCCTGCTCGAGCGCCTCCGCTGGCAGCTGAAGCCCGCGGGGCTCGACGGCACGATGGCTTTCCCGGGACGAGTCGACGACAAAGAGGCCTTCATGGCCGCGTCCCGCGTGGGCGTGATCCCCTCGCTGGGCTCGGAAGCCGTCTCGCGCGCCGCGCTCGAGTGGATGTCCCTGGGCCGGGCGCTCGTCGCGTCGAGCGTCGGAGGGCTCCCCGACCTCATCGAGGACGGCGTGACGGGCCTCCTCGTCCCGCCCGGCGATTCAAAGGCGCTCGCCGACGCGCTGGCCAAGCTTCTGCTCGAGCCGGAGCTGGCCGAGGCCATGGGCCGCGCGGGCCGGAAGCGCTGGGAAGAGCTGTACGGCCTGACCGGGTTTTACGAGTCGACGCAGCGGGTTTACAATGAAGCCACGGCCCATCTACCACTGTAACGGCGAGTCGGGATTCCGAGGAGGCGAGCGGCAATTGCTCTACTTAGCGGCAGCGCTGCGAGCTCGGGGCGTACGAAACGTCGTCTGCGCAAGAGCCGCCGGCGAACTCGAAGTCGAAGCTCGTAGGCAGGGTTTTGAAACGAGTTCCCAATCCGTTTTGCCGTTGATCCTCCGCGCGCGCGCCGAAGGCGCGATCTTGCACGCTCACACCGGCCGCGCCGCCGGAACGGCGGCGATCATGGCATGGGCCGGCGTCCCCTCCGTTTCCCATCGCAGGGTCGACTTCCCCGTGAGCGGCCTCAGCGCCCGCTTAAAGTACGGCGCCGCTCGCAAGGTCGTTTGCGTCTCGAAGGCTATCGCCGAGATCATGAGAAAAGCGGGCGCGTCCGAAGGAAAGCTGGCCGTCATTCCCGACGGCCTCCCGGTGACCGTCGAGGAGAGCAAGTGGGCGGGCGTCGACGGCGGCCGTTTCGCCGTTCCGAACGAGCAAGAACGGGCCGTTTTCCGTAAGGCGCTCGCCGACGAGTTCTCCTTTGCCCAGGATTCGATCCTGATCGGGAACCTGGCGGCTCTCGTTCCGCACAAGGATCACGATACGCTGCTTGCCGCCGCCGTCATCGTTCTGCTCCAGCGGCCGAAGGTGAAGTTCCTGATAGCCGGCCGCGGTCCCGAGGAATCAAATCTCTTCGAAAGCATCATGCGCATGGGTTTGGTCGGCAAGGTGATCCTCGCGGGCCATCGGGAGGATCCCGTCCCCCTGCTCAAGGCCCTCGACATCTACGTTCAGTCGTCGTGGGGCGAGGGCATGGGCTCCGTCCTGATCGAGGCCGCCGCCTGCGGCGTTCCCATCGCCGCGACGACCGCGGGCGGCATCCCCGAGGTGATCGACGACGGCGCGACGGGATTGCTCGTGCCTCCGCGTAATCCAGAACTGCTGGCGAACATCTTGATGCGCCTGATCGATGATCGCGAGTTGCGCTCGCGCCTCGCGGCCGAAGGCCGCAAAGGCGTCAGCCGTTTCGGATTAACCCGCATGGCCAACGACATGGAGGCGATCTATGACTCCATCTCTTAGCGCGATATTGATCGCGAAGGATGAAGAACGCGATCTGCCGGGATGTTTGAAGTCGTTGGAAGGTCTGGCGAACGAGATCATAATCGTCGTCTCGGATGATACGACCGACAAGACCGAAGAAGCCGGACGCGCCGCAGGCGCGAAAATCATTCGTCGCACCTTCGACGATTACGCGCGCATGCGCCAGGCAAGCCTGGACGCCGCGACAAGCGATTGGTGTCTTTGGATCGATCCGGACGAGAGGGTAACGCAAGGTCTCGCCGATGAGATCCGTGAGGCTCTTTCAGCGAATCCTCCATTCGCTGCCGTTGACATCCCGTTCGCCGTTTATTTTCTGGGCCGTCACATGCGCTGGGGCGGTTTAGGCCGCGAGTCCCATGTCCGTCTTTTCAAACGTTCCCGCGCCCGTTTCACGGGCGGCGCCATCCACGAAAGCTTGCTCGTGGACGGCGCCGTTTCAACGTTCACCGGCAAGATCGACCACACGCCGTACCGCGACATCGCCGATTACCTCTCCAAGCTCGACCGCTATACGACTTTGGCCGCCCAGAAGCGCTTCGCCGAAGGCCGCCGCTTCACGATTTTCCACCATCTGATTCTTCCTTGGGAATTCTTCTCGCGAACCGTGCTTAAAGCCGGCATTCTCGACGGATATCAAGGGCTCGTCTGGGCCGGTTTGTCGTCCTTCCACAGCTGGCTCAAATACGTTAAACTGGGTCGAATGCAGAGGGAGCAACCCAAATGATAGGCGTTCTCGCGGCCGCCGGTGCCGCCGTCGCCGCGGGCCTCAGCGCCCGCTGGAACTGGTGGCGTCCGACCGTCAGCGGCGGCATGCCCGTCCTCATGTACCACAAGATCGGCGACTATCCCCCCGGCTCCGAGCTTCAGAAGCTGTGGGTCACGACCGCCGACTTCCGCAAGCAGCTCCAGTACCTCAAGGATAACGGCTACACCGCCATCGACTTCCGCGACTGGCGCGACGCGGAGAAGGGCGCCAAGCCGCTTCCCGAGAAGCCCGTCATGATCACGTTCGATGACGGCTACATGAACAACTACGATCTGGCTTTCCCGCTGCTCAAGGAATTCGGGATGAAGGGCTGCATCTTCCTCGTCTACGAGACGATGGAGAAGCACAACGGCTGGCATGACCCGAAGACCGAGCCCTGGCTCAAGATGCTCACGTGGGCGCAGATCATGGAGATGCAGGACTCCGGCCTCGTCGAGTTCGGGTCTCACACGATGCGCCATCGCAACCTCGCCGAGCTCCCGCTCGACGAGGTGAAGTGGGAGCTCACCGAGAGCAAGGCGCGCCTCGAGGAGAAGCTTGGCCGCGAGATGGTCGGATTCGCCTACCCTTACGGCTCCGGCGCGTATAAGGCCGACGTGCGGAAGGCCGCGCTCGACGCGGGCTACCGGTTCGATTTCTCCGTGAAGCAGGGGATCTCGCGCCTGCCTTGGAGCCGCGAGCAGGAGGCGGTCAAGCGCCTGCTGATCCGCGGGGACGACAACATGTTCGACTTCCACCTGAACATGACGCGCGGAAAAGCGCGGTTCTGATGGACATCGCCGCCCCCAAGAAGATCCTCGTCGTTCAATTGCGCCGCCTCGGCGACGTGATCTTGACGGTGCCCGCGCTCGAGGCGCTGAAGAAGAGATACCCCGGCGCCAAGCTCGACTTTCTCGTCGAGGCTCCCGGCGCGGAGGCCGTGGCGGGCCTTCCCTCGATCGACGAGATCCTCGTTTACGACGCGGCCGGCTTCCGGCAGGCGCTGGCCTGGGCGTTCAAGATCCGCGCGCGCCGTTATGACTGGGTGATCGACTTCCTCGCGAACCCGCGCACCGCGCTGATCACGGCGCTCTCGGGCGCCGCGGTCAAGGCCGGGCCGGCGCACGTCGCGCGGCGGTGGGCCTACAACCGCCGCATGGTCCAGTCTCCCGAGGCGTGCTACGCCGCGCTCGAGAAGGTGCGCTGGCTGTCCGTTCTCGGCGTCTTGCCTTCGGACGCGCCTCAGCTTCCGCGCCTCATGCTGGCGCCTCGCCCCGTGAAGCTCGAGAACATCGTCGGGCTCGTCCCCCCGTCGCGCAAGGAGACCCGCCGCTGGCCCGCGCCGTCGTATGCCCGGCTGGGCCGGCTGCTCAGGGCCAAGCACGGCTGCGAACTGAAGGTGTTCTGGGGCCCGGGCGAGAAGGATCTCGCCGATGAGGTCGTGAGAGGGATCGGTGAAGGCGCGTACGCGATTCCCGCGGCGGCTTCGATCTCGGACCTCGCCCGGGAGCTCGCCTCCTGCCGCGTCGTGGTCGGGAACTGCGCGGGCCCCAAGCACGTCGCGCTCGCGCTCGGCGTGCCCACGGTGACGATCCACGGCTCTTCCGATCCGGCCTCATGGACGCCCGCGCATCCGGACCACCGCTTCGTGCGCCTCGAGGAGCTGCACTGCATCGGCTGCCGCTCGAACGACTGCCCGTACAACCTCGAATGCATGCGCCAGCTGCCCGCCGAGCGCGTACTGCCCGCCGTCGAGCAGCTGCTGGCGAGGACCGGGGCGCTCAAATGACCTGGTCCAAGCGCCGCGAGCGCCTCAAGGCCACCGCCGGCGGGCGCGCGCTGCTCGGCGCCGCGTCGATCGCGTACGGCGCCGGCGTCATGTCGCGCCGGGCGCTCTACGCCTCGGGCGTGCTCAAGCGCAATCGCGTCAAGGCGAAGGTCGTCTGCATCGGGAACCTCACGACCGGAGGCACGGGCAAGACGCCGGCGGTGCTGCTCGCCGCGGAGACCCTGCGCAAGCGCGGCCACGAGGTCGCGATCCTCTCGCGCGGCTACGGCCGCAAGGCGCCTTCGAGCGAGGTGAGCGTCCTGCTGGACGGCCGGCAGGTGGACTGGCGCGAATGCGGCGACGAGCCGTGGATGATCCACCAGTCGCTGCACGGCCAAGGGATTCCCGTCCTCGTCTGCCCCGACCGCGCGAAAGCGGGCCGGCTCGCCGTCGAGATGTACGGCAGCCGCGTGCTGATCCTCGACGACGGATTTCAGCATCTGGGGCTTCATCGCGATCTCGACGTCGTCCTCGTCAACGCGCGCGACCCTTTCGGCGGAGGCCGCCTGCTCCCGCTCGGGACCCTGCGCGAGCCGCTCTCCGCGATCCGCCGCGCGGGCATGGTCGTGATCACGCACGCGGATCGGGTGACCGCGGTCGAGCTCGCGCGGCTGCGCGACGACCTCGAGGCGCTGCATCCCGGCGTTCCGGTCATCGAGTCGGCGCACAAGGCGGACCATATCCTGGACGTCAAGACCGAGGCGAAGCTCCCGCTCTCGCGCCTGAAGGACGAGGCCGTCGTGGCGCTATCCGGGATCGGCGATCCGCTCTCGTTCGAGACCACCCTCGAGGGCCTCGGCGTGAAGGTCGCGCAGTCGTGGCGCTTTCCCGACCATCACCCATACTCGAGCCGCGAGCTCAAATCCATGGAGGACCTGCGCGGCGGGCTTCCGCTCGTCACGACGCACAAGGACTTCGTCCGTCTTCCCGAGGATTGGCGCGAGAGGCTCTCTGGCGACGTCTTCGTTCTCGGCATCAAGCTCGAGCTTCTGAAGGGCCGGAACGCGTGGATCGACATGCTCGAGCAGCTGGCGGGAGGCAAGCGCAAATGAAGGCCCGCGCGCTGGCGCCCCTCGTGCTGGCCGCGCTGCTGACCGCGTGCGCCGTGCGCCGCCGCGCCACCGATCCCGCGCCCATCGCGGCCGCCCCGACGGAGGCCGCGCCGGTGCTCGTGAGCCAGAGCACGGTCGCGGTGAGCATCACGATCGTCGTCCCGACGCCGCCGCCCGTCGTGAAGAAGCCGGCCGGCCCCGCCGGGGACGTCGCGCCGCCTCGCTCCGTGAAGAAGAGCGAGCGGCTTTGGGGGCAGGTCGCGATCACGACGTCTATCGTCTCCCCGTCGCAGCTGATCGGGCCCGAGGTGCCGTACTCGCCGGAGTTCAAGCCGCTGCCCGTGTTCCCCGAGAAGCTCGTCTTCGAGATGTCCTGGGGGCTGCTCTCCGTCGGCGAGGCGACCCTCGCCGTCGACAAGATCGTGATGTTCAACGGCCGGCCCGCGTATCATCTCGTCAGCGAGGCGCGCTCGAACTCGTTCTGCGACACCTTCTACGTCGTGCGCGACATCAACGAATCCTGGCTCGACGCCCGGACGCTGACCTCCCTCGGCTATTCGAAGAAGATCCGCGAAGGCAAGTTCTTCCGCGACGAGTGGGTGCTCTACGACCGCGACGCGTCCACATTCGTGAACCGGCGCGTGAACAAGGACGGGACATTCAACGTGCGCGTCGGGACGATCCCCGCGCAGGTCCAGGACATCCTCTCGAGCATCTACTACACGCGCGCCCAGCCGCTGAAGGAAGGCGGCGAGGTCCGGGTGCACGTGAACACGCCCGATAACTGGCCGCTGCGCATCACCGTCAACAAGCGCGAGAAGATCAAGGTCCCCGCGGGCCGCTTCGAGGCCTTTCAGGTCGAGCCCGCGATGATCCAGGAAGGCATCTTCGTCCAGAAGGGCAAACGCCTGCGGCTATGGTTCTCCGACGATCCCCAGAAGCGCATGCTCATGATGAAGGCCGAGGTCTTCTTCGGGAACGTCACGGCCGCGCTGAAGGAAATGTTATGATCACTACCCGTACGATGCCTTCCACGCTCGCCGAGCGCCAAGAGCTTCTGCGGACCATCGCCCGTTTTCCCGGGCGCCGCGTCCTCGTCGTCGGCGACCTCATGCTGGACCAATACGTTCGCGGCGCCGTGGGCCGCATCTCCCCCGAGGCTCCGGTTCCCGTCGTGCGCGTCACCGGGGAGTCGACGATCCCCGGCGGAGCCGGGAACGTCGTGAACAACCTCGCTTCGCTCGGATCGAACGTTTCGATCATCGGCGTGGTCGGGGCGGACGAAGCGGGAAGCCGCGTCTTGGAGCATTTCCGGGGGCGCGGCGTGGACGTGGCGGGCGTCCGCGTGGACGTCGAGCGCGCGACCACGCAGAAATGCCGCGTCATCGCGGAGCGCCAGCAGGTCGTGCGCTTCGACCGCGAGACCTCAGGTCCGTTGTCGCATTCCACGGAGGCGCGCCTGCTCGAGAGCCTCGCTTTGGAGCTTCCGAAGGCGGACGCGGTCATCCTGTCGGATTACGGCAAGGGCGTCATCAATCCTCGCGTGCTCTCCCGCGCGATCACGATGGCCCGCCGCCGCGGCATCCCGGTCACCGTCGATCCGAAGCCGGAGCACTTCCGCCTCTACAAAGGCGTGACCTGCGTGACGCCTAACACCTCCGAGGCTTGGGCCTGCATGCGTCGCGACGCGAAGCCGGGCTCGGAGGAGCTCGACGCTCTCGGCCGGGACATCCTCAAAGTGCTCCGGAGCCGCTCGGTGCTGATCACGCGCGGGCCCGACGGCATGAGCCTGTTCGAGGAAGCGGCGCGCGGCCGCATCACCCATATCCCGACGCAGGCGCGAGAGGTCTTCGACGTGTCCGGCGCGGGCGACACCGTGATCTCGACCCTGACCCTGGCGCTCGCGGCCGGAGCGTCCCTTCGCCGCGCCGCCGCCCTCGCGAACCACGCGGCCGGCATCGTCGTCGCCAAGCTCGGCACCGCGACGACCGACGTCAGGGAGCTCTCGAGGGCGGTGAGATGAGCTCCTGCCTGACCGTGATTCCCGCGCGGCTGGGCTCCACGCGCTTCCCGCGCAAGGTGCTGGCCAAGCTCGACGGCCGGACCATGATCGAATGGTGCTGGCGCGCGGCGAAGGCGGCCAAGCTCGGCCCCGTGCTCGTCGCGGTGGACAGCCGCGAGGTCGCCGACGAAGTGCGGCGGTTCGGCGGGGAGTTCGTCATGACGGCCCCCTCCCTTCCTTCGGGCTCGGACCGAGTCTGGGCGGCGGCGAAGAACCGCTGGGAGCCCATCATCTTGAACTATCAGGGCGACATGCCGCTGCTGAAGCCCGCCACGCTGCGCGCCACCGTGAAGGCTCTCGGCGCGGGCGCCGACATCGCGACGTCGGTGATCGCGCTCGAAGACGACGCCCGCCGGAATGATAGAAATGTAGTGAAGGCCGTCCTGACGAAGCACGGCGGGTGCCTCTATTTCTCCCGGGCGCCCGTGAGCTCCTGGGAGCACCTCGGGCTGTACGCCTACCGGCGCGCCGCGCTCAAGCGCTTCGTCACCCTGAAGCCGTCGCCGCTGGAGAAGAGCGAGAGGCTGGAGCAGCTGAGGGCCCTGGAAGACGGTATGAAGATTCGCGCGGCCGTCGTGCGCGAATGCCCCGTCGCCGTGGACGTCCCCTCCGATTTAAGACGCGCCGAGACAATGCTGCGCCGAGGACAAAAATGACCACCAAGTATATCTTCGTGACGGGCGGAGTCGTGAGCTCGCTGGGCAAGGGGATCACGGCCTCTTCGCTCGCGAAGCTTCTGCAGTCCCGCGGGCTGCAGGTCACGATGCTCAAGTGCGACCCGTACATCAACGTCGACCCGGGCACCATGAACCCGTTCCAGCACGGCGAGGTGTTCGTGACCGAGGACGGCGCGGAAACGGATTTGGATCTCGGGCATTATGAGCGCTTTCTGAACAAGGAGATGCATCACTACAACAATTTCACGGCCGGGAAAGTGTACGAGACCGTGATCGCGCGCGAGCGCCGCGGCGACTTCCTGGGCACGACCGTGCAGGTCATCCCTCACATCACCGATGAGATCAAGAACCGCTTCCGCGCCGCGGCGAAGGGCGTCGACATCGCGATCATCGAGATCGGCGGCACGGTCGGCGACATCGAGAGCCTCCCGTTCATGGAAGCCGCGCGCCAGATGGGCCTGGAGGCCGGCCGCGAGAACTCGCTCTACGTGCACGTGACGCTGATCCCGTACATCAAGGCGTCCGAGGAGCTGAAGACGAAGCCCACCCAGCACTCCGTGCAGAAGCTGCGCGAGATCGGGATCGCGCCCGACGTGCTGGTCTGCCGCTCCGAGAAGCCGATCGACGCGAACATGAAGGCGAAGCTCTCGATGTTCTGCTCCGTGCCCAAGGAATCCGTGATCGAGGCTCCCGACGTCGACAGCATCTACGAGGTCCCGATGGTGTTCCACAAGCAGGGACTCGACGATCAGATCATGATGTTGCTGCGGCTGCGCACGCAGTCGAAGGACCTCGACAGCTGGAACGAGGTGGTCCGACGGCTGAAGCATCCCAAGCGCGAGGTCGTCGTGGCGCTCGCGGGCAAGTACACCGACTACAAGGACGCGTACAAGTCCGTCAACGAGGCGCTCGTCCACGGCGGCATCGCCAACGAGGCGAAGGTCAAGATCCGCTTCCTGGACACCACGGATCCCAAGATCCACGAGCAGCTCGACGGAGTGCATGGGATTCTCGTGCCGGGCGGCTTCGGCGACCGCGGCATCGAGGGCAAGATCAGGGTCGCCCAGCTCGCGCGCGAGAAGAAGATTCCCTACTTCGGCCTGTGCCTGGGGCTCCAGATCGCCGTCATCGAGTTCGCGCGGAACGTGCTGAAGCTCTCCGGCGCCCACTCGACCGAGTTCGACCAGAAGTCGCGCTATCCCGTCATCGATCTGCTCCCCGAGCAGAAGAGCGTCAAGGACAAGGGCGCGACGATGCGGCTCGGCACCTACGAATGCACCGTCAAGAAAGGCACGCTCGCGCATAAGGCTTACGGCGCGCTCAGCATCTCGGAACGGCACCGCCACCGCTTCGAGGTCAACAACAAGTTCCGCAAGCTGCTCGAGGACGCGGGGCTCGTGGTCTCGGGCCTCCACGCTCCGAAGAACCTCGTCGAGATAGTCGAGCTCAAGGATCATCCCTGGTTCCTCGCGAGCCAGTTCCATCCCGAGTTCAAGAGCCGCCCCGAGGCGCCTCATCCTCTATTCCGCGACTTCGTCGCGGCGTGCGTCGAGCGCGCCGAGACGCACGGAAGGAATCCGATCCATGCGTGAGAACATCGTAAAGGTAGGCAATGTCGTATTCGCGAACGACAAGCCGGTGTCGTTCATCGGCGGGCCGTGCGTCATCGAATCCGAGTCCCTTCTCCGCACGGTCGCCCGCGCCCTCAAGAAGGCGGCGGGCAAGGGCGGTTTCGTGCTCAAGGCGTCGTTCGACAAGGCGAACCGCACGTCCGTGAAGTCGTATCGCGGCCCCGGCATGGAGGAGGGCCTTCGCACGCTCGCGAAGGTCGCGGCGG
>Ga0163144_10017504_pt1 | contig 14589 bp, 8 predicted proteins | sample OliLak19BULKMAT1_FD_123175 | JGI IMG/M metagenome (GOLD analysis project Ga0163144, IMG submission 123175) | Freshwater microbial mat bacterial communities from Lake Vanda, McMurdo Dry Valleys, Antarctica - Oligotrophic Lake LV.19.BULKMAT1 | ecosystem: Environmental > Aquatic > Freshwater > Lake... | reverse complement strand
GCCATCGTCGGGACCTTGTTGCGCGACACGTCGAGCATCACGCCGCGCCGGGTGAAGGCCGGCTCGTCGTCGATGTCGAGGGCCGGGAGGCTGCGCGGGAACTGGCGGAGGAGTTGGGCCAGGGTGCGCAGACCGTGCGTGACGGCGCGGGGCGAAGCCCCGCGGACCTCGACCGCGGGCCAGCGACTGACCCCCGCCTTCCACGGGCGAACCGTGAGCCGGTAGGCGTCGTCGTTCCTGATCCGGCCGTCCGCACCGTCGATCGCCAGCCACCCGCGCGCTTCCTCGGCCAGCCTTGGGGACGGAGGTTGGGCCGGGATGGACCACGCGGCCACCCGTGCGGCCATGCCCACGGGCACCTCGGCCGCACCGGTCTGGAGCGAAACTCGGCGGGGCGAAGGCAGGAGGATGGGAGTGGGCGATACCACGGCCAAAGCCTAACCCCTTGCGGGACCGCAAGAACCGGGTACGCTCAGGCAGTCGGGTGGCGGGCTCCACAAATTAAATTGCACTCTGAGAGTGATTTCAGCCGGTATAACCCTTTCATTTCATAATCTTCAGTCCGCATAACGTCGCGATAGGAAACATCCCCCCGCTGATCGCGTATAGAAGCAGCCTTGATCGCGGGCGCGGTCCCCGGATGTGCTGTTTGGCCGGAAAGACCATTGCCCAAATCGCGGCAGTCAGTACACTGGCCTTGCCCGGCCGGGGCGGTCGCCCCAAACTTGATCCGTGACCGGGCATGGTTGGTCCAATCGGAGGCGTGATGGATATTACTGGTTCGACTCGTGCCCCTCACCGGGTTGTGATTTGCGCGCACATCCTTGCCGTCGCGGCTCTTTCATGCGCATCGGGTTCGGCCATTGCCCGAACTGACGTCGCGGCGGGCGGGGGCGGTGCCCTCCACCTCCGCACCGGCGCGGTGCAGACGTCCCCGGGCAGCAATCTCCTGACCAATGGTCTGGGGATCGTGGCAGGCAGCAGGTACGTCGTCCAACTCGATGGCCCGATGACCGCGGAGCGTTCCGAAGTTCTGGTGAAGGCCGGCATCACGCTCGGCGATTATCTGCCCGACAACGCGTGGATCGTGAAACTCGATCAGCCGGGAATCATCGCCATCCGCGCAATCCCCTTTGTGTCGTGGCTCGGCGCGTTCGACAACGCCTGGAAGATCGACCCGGAAATCGGCGCTCGCCCATACGCGTCGGCCGAGCGCAAGTCGCTCGCCGCGCTCGGGCTGTGCCAGGTCGTGGTGGTGGTCTTCGAGAATGAATCGCCCGACGCGGCCGTGGACGCGATGGTCAAGGCCGGCGGCCAGGTGATCGGCGGCAATCTGTGCGGCCCGCAGTGGATGATCGACGCGGTGCTGACGCCCGTCGCGGCCCGCGCCCTCGCGACCCTCCCGACCGTGCAGTTTATCGAGGATGCGCCCGAGGCATCGCTCCGCAACGATTCCAACCGCTGGATCCTTCAGAGCAACGTGAGCGGGCAGACGCCGATCTGGAACGCCGGCATTCACGGCGAGGGGCAGGTCGGCGGACTGATCGACGACACGCCGCGCGAGACGCACTGCATGTTCGATGACTCGCCCGCGCCCGGGAGTGTGTTGCACCGCAAGTTCATCGGCTGGCGGAACACGACCAGTGCGGCGTTTCACGGCACGCACACCGCGGGCACGATGGCCGGCGACAACGCGCCCTTCGGCGTGTACAGCACCAACGACGGGCTCGCGTACGCAGCGAAGATCTCGTTCTCGGGTCTCAACGCCGTGACCAGCAATCCCTCGACCCTCCAGCCCCGGCTCCAGGACCAGCACAACGACGGTGCCCGCGTCCACTCGAACTCCTGGGGCGATGATGGCACGGTCGTGTACACCACCTGGTGCCGGCAGATCGACCTCTTCACCTGGGCCAACGAAGACAGCGTGGTCGCGTTCGCCGTGACCAACCTGGGCAGCCTGAAGACTCCCGAGAACTCGATCAACTGCCTCGCGGTCGGCGCGAGCAACGATTCACCGTCCCAGAACACTTTCTGCTCCGGCGGCCAGGGGCCCACGGTCGACGGGCGTCGCAAGCCGGAGGTGTACGCCCCCGGCTGCAACACCCAGTCGGCGGATTCGGCCACGACGTGCGGCGTTACCCCTGCGACGGGCACCTCGATGGCTTGCCCGGCGATCTCGGGCGCGGGCCTGCTGGCGCGCCAGTATTTCACCGCCGGCTATTACCCCACCGGGGCCGCGGTCCCGGCCAACGGCTTTACGCCTACCGGCGCGCTCATCCGCGCGGCGCTCCTCAATGGCACGGTGGATATGACCAATATCACCGGCTATCCGAGCAACCGGGAAGGCTGGGGCCGCCTGCTGCTGGATGACTCGCTGGCGTTCAGCGCTGACGCCCGCAAACTCCTCATCACCGATGTTCGCAACGCACAGGGCCTCACCACCGGCCAGCAGGTCGAGCGGCAGATTGTCTGCAACAGTTCTGGCCTGCCCCTGAAGATCACGCTCGTCTGGACCGGCCCGGCGGCCACGGTCAATGCCTCTGACCCCGTCATCAACAACCTGGACCTCGAAGTGGTGTCGCCCTTCGTGCAGACGTATCGCGGGAACGCGTTCGCCGCCGGACAGTCGAGCACGACGGGCGTGGCGGACCTCAAGAACAATGTCGAGCAGTTCCTGCTCAACGCGCCCACCCCCGGGACGTACACGGTGCGCGTCAAGGGCACCACGGTGAACCAGGGTCCCCAGGGCTTTGCCGTCGTCATCACCGGCGATGTGACCGAGCCGTGCTCCCCGCCCACGATCGAACTTCCCCCGGAGACCACGATCGTCACCGAGGGCGACATGGTCGCGTTCAGTGTGGGCGCGACGGGCTCGGGTCTCTCGTATCAGTGGCGATTTGACGGCTCGCCGCTCGCCGACGACGGTCGGATCAGCGGCTCGAACGGGCCGATGATCACCATCAACCCCGTGGTGACGGGGGACACGGGATTGTACGACGCGGTGGTCGGCAACGCCTGCGACGAGACGGTCTCGGCCAGCGCCCTGCTCATCGTGAACCTGGCGAACCCGTGCGTGCCGGACCTCGATGGCCTTGCGGGCCTCGACGTGGCGGACATCTTCTTCTTCCTGTCGCTCTGGTTTGCCGACGGCCCCGCTGCGGACTGGGACACCCTCAACGGTGTCGATGTCCCCGACATCTTCTCGTATCTGTCCGACTGGTTTGCGGGCTGCTGAAGCCCCGTCGTATCCCGCGATCGGGATGACGCAAGTCAACCTCCGTGACGGGCTGCTCCCCGCGAGTTGCCCCGTTGAGCATTCGCATCCGAAGGACTATTACTCCATGACACGACGACTCAACTCATTTCTTCCGTCCTTGCTCCTGACACTCTGCGGCGTTGCCGTTCCCGCGCTGGGTGCGGACCAGGCCGCACCGGGCGGGACAAATGTCGCGAGAGCGCAGCAGGGCTTCCTGGCCCTCAACCCAGGCGTGAAACTTCATGCCCAGGGCACGGGACCGATGACGCTGCACGGCCCCGCGTTCTCCGGTGGCATCTCCGCCGAGGACAGCGCGGGCCGCTTCGTGCGCGAGCACGCCGGCATCTTTGGTGCCGAGCACGCGGACCTCTCGGCCAGCGGACTCAACGCCGATGGCGCACATGTGCTCCCCGTTTCCTACGACGGCGCGGCCAACGCCTACAAGTTCACGCTTGTGAACTACACGCAGGCACGCGACGGCCTGCCCGTCTGGCGGTCGGATGTCCGCTTGCTCGTCCGCAACGAGGCGGGCTTCCCGCTCGTGCTCGCCAAGTCCGCGCTCAAGAACCTCGGGGCTTTCCGCGTCGGTGCCGACCTTCGCGCCAAGGCCATCACCGAGGCGGTCGCGAACGATGCCGCGCTGGGCATCTTCCCCAAACTCGACGCGTTCGAGGCCGGGCAACTGGTGATCTTCGCGGGCAGCCCGGACGTGCCCGATGCGCCGATCCTCGCGTGGGAGTTCATCGGCAACGGACCGGCGGGTGCCGACGGCGTGCCGCAGCGATGGCTCTTCATCGTGGACGCGGTCACCGGCGCGGTCGTTTACCGCGAGAGCCTGGTCCTGCACGTCGATGTGAGCGGCAACGTCAGCGCGTGGGCAACGCCCACCGACCGGGCGGGCGCGTGCGACGCGGCCACCCTGCACCCTCTGCCCTATGCACGGGTGCAGATCACCGGCGGGAACTTCGACTACACCGATGTGGACGGCAACTTCACCATCACCAACGGCGGCGCGGCGCCCGTCACCGTCACCTCCTCGCCCCGCGGCCAGTTCTTCCGCGTGTTCAACCAGTCCGGGACCACCACCGAACTGAGCCAGAGCGTCACGCCGCCGGGGTCGGCCAACTTCGTTCATAACCCCACCCAGACGACCGAGGCCACGCTCTCAGAGGTCAACTGCTACATCGAATCCAACGTGGTGCGCGACTACACGCTCGCGTTCAACCCGGCGTTCCCCGCGGTCTCGACGAGTTCAGAGTTTCCCGTCAATGTCAACATCGCCAACTCGTGCAACGCGTTTTACGATTCCGTGTCGATCAACTTCTTCTCGGGCGGCGGCGGGTGCAACAACACGGGTTTCTCGACCGTTGTCCACCATGAGTATGGCCACCACATCGTCGCGGTCGCCGGCTCGGGCCAGGGCGCTTACGGCGAGGGCTTCGGCGACGTGATGGGCGTGCTGATCACCGACGATTCGCAACTCGGTCGGGGGTTCTCAAACTGCGCTTCGGGCATTCGCAACGCCAACAACTCCTGCCAGTACAGCGCGACAGCGTGTTCTTCGTGCGGCTCGGCCATCCACTCCTGCGGCCAGTTGCTTTCCGGCTGCGTGTGGAGCATCCGCACCAACTTGCTCGCCACCCATCCCGCCCAGTATCGCCAGATCGTCTCGAACCTGGCCATCAACTCCGTGCTCCTGCACCAGGGAACGTCCATCGGCAACGACATCGTCATCGACTTCCTCACGCTCGACGATGACGATGCCGACATCTCCAACGGCACCCCGCACTACACCCAGATCGCCAATGGCTTCATCGCACACGGCCTGACGCCCCCCATCCTCCCGCCCCTGGCCTTCTCCTATCCCGACGGCCGCCCGCAGTTCGTCTCTCCCACCAGCGGCACGACGATGCTTGTGCGGGTCACCCCAGGCCTAGGCGGAACGCCCCAGCCCGGCACCGGCATGCTCCACTTCAACACCGGCTCGGGCTTCGTCGCGACGAGCATTGCGTCGGTCGAGCCCAACCTCTACCTCGCCACCTTCCCGGTTGTCCCCTGCGGCACCACGATCAGTTACTACGTCTCTGCGCGGACCACCACCAACACGCTCATCGTCAATCCCGTCGGGGCGCCGGCCTCCTTCCGGACAACCGTCGCCGCGACGGGCATCGAGGCGGTTCTGTCGGACGATTTCGAGACCGCGATGGGATGGACCGTAACGTCCGATGCGACGACAACCGCCGGCATCTGGACGCGCGTCAACCCAACCGCCGCGTTCGTCGGCAGCGTGCAGTCGCAGGCGGAGGACGATGTGACCGCCGACCCGGGCACAATGTGCTTTGTCACGGGCAACGCCGCTCTGGGCGCAACGGCCGGCCAGCAGGACATCGATGGCGGCGCAACCACCCTGCTCAGCCCCGTGTTCGACCTTGCCGGCACGGCCTCACCCGCCATCGGCTACTGGCGCTGGTACTCGAACCACGCGGGAGCCGCCCCCGGCGCCGACACCTTCGTCATCTCCATTTCGAGCAATGGCGGCACCAACTGGACCACCGTCGAGACCGTGGGCCCCACCGGCCCGGAGACCGAGGGCGGCTGGATCTACCACGAGTTCAACGTGACCTCGTTCGTCCCCACCTCCGCAACCATGCAGATGCGGTTCGTGGCCTCGGACCTGGGCGACGGCTCGCTGGTCGAGGCGGGCCTTGATGAGTTTGTCGTCTCCACCTTCGTGTGCGATACCTTCTGCCCCGGCGACTTCGACGAGAACGGCACGGTCGAAGTGCCCGACATCTTCGCGTTCCTCTCGGCCTGGTTTGCCCTTGACGGCTCGGCGGACGTTGACGGGGTGCCCGGCGTCACCGTGTCCGACATCTTTGCGTTCCTGAGCGACTGGTTCGCTCCCTGCCCGTAAGTCCTCTGCGGGCAGACATCTGCACTACAGAAGCCACGTCCGAGAATGCTCGGCGTGGCTTCTTTGCAAATTATTCTCGCCGCGCACCCGGCCGCGCGGTATCTTGAAGGGCAACGTCCCCGCGAACGGGCGAGGACGCTTATCGCTCGTACCTGCCTTGCCGCATCGCGACTACAGGTTCATGCGCACGAACATGCACAAATTTTGCGCCCATTTACTCCCCCGGGCGGTCGGCCTTGCTCTCGCCGTGGTCGCGATGCAGGCGGGCGGTCGCTGCGTGGCGGGGCCGCTCCCATGCGCCGCCGCGGTCAGCCCAATCGCGACCGGACAGGCCAGCGCGTTCGACTCGGCGCTCGAGCGCATCGCCCGACAGAGCGACAACCCCGCGCGGGCCCGCCAATCGCTGCTCCTGCGCGTGGCCGCTTGGCCGATGTGCTACCCCGACAACCTCAGCGAGGAAGAATGGGAGGCCATCTTCCAGGCGACGGGGTTTCTCAATCCTGCGGAAGGCGGCGGGGACGGCGTGCAGGTCCGCTACTACATCCAGTCCCAGGCGTGGCTGGGTGAGGGCCGGACCGACACCTCGGGCCGCGCCCAGCCCGCCAGTCTGACCTACTCCTTTCCCGATGACGGCACGACCTGGGGGCTGAGCTCCTCGGGCTTCCCGACGGGACCGAACACGCTCGACGCCGAACTCATCGCGGTCTTTGGCGACCTTGATCGCGGGCGTGAGCACATCCGCCAGGCCCTCGCCGGATGGCGCATCAACACGGGCGTTCAGTACCGTGAAGTCGCCGACAACAACAGCCCCATGGACCACAGCACCGCGCGCAACCCCGCTCGCGGCGACATCCGCATCGGGGCCCTGGACCTGAATGTCGGCGTGCTGGCTTACAACTCCTACCCCGTGGGCGGCGGCACCGGCTCGCTCTCCGGCGGGGACATGTGCCTCAACTCGTACTACTTCCTGTCAACCTATCTCGCGAACCCGGGCGTCGATTTCCGCTACCTCCGCAACACCATCACCCACGAGCACGGGCACGGCCTGGGCCTGCGGCACTCCGTCCCCTGCAACACCACCAAGATCATGGAGCCCCAGGTCGGCGCTCAGATCACGGGTTTGCAGATCGACGACATCCGCGGCGGCCAGCGCAACAACGGCGACCGCTTCGCGGGCAACAACAGCTCCGCCGACGCACTACCCCTCGGGGAACTCGGCTCGCCCGCCGCGGTCTCGATCCTTGTCCCGTCGGTGTCCACCAACGGCGCGGCGGGTTACGACTTCAGCCACACGGACTGGTACACCTTCACTCTGGGCGCATCACGCAGCGTCTCCATCACCGCCGAGCCGTTCGGCGGCTTCTACACCACCGCGGAGCAGGACAGCGGCTGCACCGGCTCGCCGCTGGACGATGTCAACGCGCAAGCAGCGGGCAACCACAAGATCGAACTCCGCCGCCCCGCCTCCACGCTCCTCCAGTCGAGCAACACCTCCGCGGCGGGCCTGCCCGAGACGCTCAATGCCGGTGTGCTCCCGGCGGGGACGTACTTCGTGTCCATCCGGGACATCCTGCCCGATGAGCCTGACAACCAGCGGGTGCAACTCTACAACCTGAAGATCCGCGTCGATAGCGCGTCCTTTCCGCCGCTGGCGGTCGCCGGGGTGAGCAAGCGCGTGCGAGCGGGCACCGACTGCTGGCTCATGGGGCACCTGCACTCGCGTGCTCTCGAGGCCGGCGCTTCGGTGGTGTCGCTTGCATGGGACCTCGACACGAACGGCAGTTTCGAGACCGCCGGTTCCCCCGTGACGTTCGAGTACGTTTCCAACGGCACTCACACCGCGGCCCTGCGCGTGACCGACTCGAACGGCCTTACCGCGACCGACACCATCTCGGTCGTTGTGTGGGACGCTGTCACCAACATCGCTTCGGTCTCCCCTCCGAGCGCGGCCCCCGCCACGACCGTCCCCGCGGTGATCCACGGCACGAACTTCAAGGGTGTCACCCTCCCGACCCAGGTCACCGTCTCGGGCACGGGCGTGACCGTCACCGGCGCGCCGGTGGTGAACCACCTCGGCACGCAGATCAGCGGCCTGTCATTCGTTGTGGCCTCCAACGCAACGGTTGGCCCGCGCAATGTGTCCGTCACCAACTCGGACGGCGCGGGCGCGGCGGGCACGGGCACGAGCGCGTTCACGGTCGGCACACCGACCTCGGGCGCGTGCTGCACCGGGACCGTCTGCGCAATCACCACGCAGAGCGGCTGCTCGGCAAGCGGCGGAGTGTGGCAGGGGCTGGGGAGCGCGTGCGGACCCGTCGGCAACCCGACTACCTGCTGCCGGGCCAACTTCGATGGCGTCGGCGGCACCGCCGTCCCCGACATCTTCGCTTTCCTCAGCGCGTGGTTCGCCGGACAGGCCGCGGCCAACTTTGACGGCGTCGGCGGAATCGGCGTTCCCGACATCTTCGCGTTCCTCAGCGCGTGGTACGCGGGATGTTGATTTCAGGGCCGCGCGTGCCGCGCCCGCCCGCCCGCCAACTCGCGGCTAGTCTCTTGCCCCATGCCCGATGCCGGCCCACAGGGCCAACCTGATCAATCTCCGCCCGCCACAGCGGAGCCGCCCGCGAAGGCCCCGCTGCTGTCGCAGATCGGCACGCTCTTCCGGCAACTCGGCCCGGCGGGCAAACTGGGCATCGCCTGGACCGCGATGCCGCCCCTGGCCGGCTTAGCGCTCCTGTGGAAGATCGAGGCGGTGTCGCAATGGCTCCGGTCCCAGGGCCACCTGGGTATCGCCACCTATGTGCTGGCGTTCATGGTCCTCGCGGGGCTGGGGATGCTCCCCACCTACGCGCAGGCGATCCTCGGGGGCTGGTGCTTCGGCATGGCCATCGGTCTGCCCGCAGCGCTCGCCGGCTTCGCGGGCGCATCGCTCATCGGCTACGCCATCGCCCGCACGGTCTCGCGCCACCGCGTCGAGAACCTGATCGCGGCCAACCCCAAGTCGCGCGCGGTGCGCGAGGCGCTCATCGGGCACGGCTTCTTCAAGACACTCGGCATCGTCGCCCTCCTGCGCCTGCCGCCGAACTCGCCGTTTGCGCTCACCAACCTGGTCATGGCCAGCGCGGGTGTCCGGCTCGCGCCATTTCTCATCGGCACACTTATCGGCATGATGCCGCGGACCGCGCTGGCGGTCTATCTCGGCTCGGGCCTGAAGGTGCTGACCCAGGATTCGATCCGTGAGGCAGAGCCGTCCAAGGCGATCCTCATCGGCGGCATCGTGCTGACCATCATCGTCGTGCTGGTGATCGGGCAGATCGCCAGCCGCGCTATCGCCCGCGTCACCAGCGGCGGCCCCACAGCCAAGCCCGCCTGAACTACCGGCCTGTGAACCCCGCTCTTTGGACGCGGGTGCCCTGAAACCTACACTCCCCCGCTCCCTACAAAGGGGGCGATCTTCCGGAAGCACCGGACGGTCAGGCACTTGGGGATTTGGGAGAGTGGGGCTGGGTTGGTTGTTCGGAGGCCTTGCATGAGAACGTCCCGTCTGATGGCTCTGTCCCTCGCGCTCACCGCCGCGGCTTCAACTGCCGCGCTTGCTCAGGAGCGTCCACCCGTCGCCACGCCCGTGACCACGCCGGGGGGAACTCCGATCGTCAGACCCGCCGCGCCGGCCACGCCTCCCGCCGCCAAGCCCGCGAAGTCCTCGGGCGTTATCCCGCGCGAGGTGCTCTTTGGCAACCCCGTGCGCTCGATGGCCCGCCTCTCGCCCGATGGCCATCACATTGCTTTCCTCGCGCCCGTCGACGGCGTGATGAACGTCTACGTCGGACCCTCCGAGGACCTCGACAAGGCCAAGCCGGTCACCGCCGAGAAGACTCGCGGCATCCGCAGTTACACCTGGGCCTACACCAACCAGCACATCCTGTACACGCAGGACATCGGCGGCGATGAGCAGTGGAAGATCTACTGCGTTGATCTTGGCGCCGAGGGGGCCGGCGCGGTCCGCGACCTCACGCCCATCGACGAGATCAACGGCCCCGACGGCAAGCCCATCGTCGTGCCCTCGGGCAATAAACTCCGCCCAACCGCGCAGATCCAGGAAGTGAGCCGCAAGTTCCCCGATGAGATCCTGATCGGCCTGAACAACCGCGACCCCTCGCTGCACGATTTGCACCGGCTGAACATCCGCACGGGCGAGATGAAGTTCGTCCGGCAGAACGAGGGCTTCCTGGGCTTCGTCACCGATGAGGACTACAACGTTCGCTTCGCGATCCGCCCGAGCGGCGACGGCAGCATGGCGATGCTCCGCGCGAGCGACGACGGCACCTCGTTTGAGCCGTTCCTCGAGATCCCCGCGGCGGATGTGGACAACTTCAGCCCGCTGCACTTCGACGCCTCCGGGAAGATTCTGTATGTACGCGACGCCTCCGGGCGCGACACCTCCGCCATCTTCGCCATGGACTCCAAGACCGCGGCCCGGCAACTCATCGCGGCCCGCGACAACTGCGACGCGGGAGATATGCTGGTCCACCCGACCGAGAACCGCGTCCAGGCCGTCGAGTTCACCTACGACAAACTCAAGTGGTCGCTGATGGGCTACGAACTTTCCAAGGACTTTGAGTACCTCAAGCAGAAGGTCGACCACGAGTCGGCGCTCACCGTCACCAGCCGCTCGCTCGACGATCGCTACTGGACGGTCGCGTTCATCCCGGACAACGCGTCACCCGCCGTCTATTTGTACGACCGCGGCCCCGGCGACGGCAAGAAGTCGCACCGCCTGCTGTTCAAGACCCAGCCCGCGCTCGACGAGTACAAACTCACGAAGATGCACCCGGTGATCATCGACGCGCGCGACGGCCTGAAACTGGTTTCCTATCTCTCCCTCCCGCCCGGCACCGACACCGACAACGACGGCCGGCCCGATGCCGCGGTCCCGCTCGTGCTCAATGTCCACGGCGGCCCGACCGCGCGCGACAACTGGGGCTACAACCCCGAGCACCAGTGGCTGGCCAACCGCGGCTACGCGGTCCTAAGCGTCAACTACCGCGGTTCCACCGGCTTTGGCAAAAAGTTCATCGCCGCGGGAAACATGGAGTGGGCCGGAAAGATGCACGACGACCTGATCGACGCCGTCAACTGGGCCGTCGAGCAAAGGATCGCTGACCCCGCCAAGGTCGCCATCTATGGCGGCTCCTACGGCGGCTACGCGACGCTCGTGGGCCTCACCTTCACGCCCGACACATTCTGCTGCGGCGTCGACATTGTCGGTCCATCGAACCTCGAGACCCTGCTCAACTCCATCCCGCCGCACTGGGCACCGTACCTCGATGTGCTCGTCAAGAAGACCGGCGACCACCGCACGGAGGAAGGGCGCGCGTTCCTCAAGGCGCGCTCGCCGATCACGTTCGTCGACCGCATCAAGAAGCCGCTCCTGATCGCGCAGGGCGCGAACGACCAGCGCGTCAAACAGGCGGAGGCCGACCAGATCGTGCAGGCGATGAACCAGAAGAAGATCCCCGTCACCTATGTCCTCTACCCCGATGAGGGGCACGGCTTCGCCCGACCCCAGAACCGCATGTCGTTCTACTCCGTCGCCGAGCACTTCCTCGCGGCCAACCTTGGCGGGCGCACGGAGCCCATCGGCGACGACTTCGAGGGCTCGTCGATCACCGTCCCGGCGGGCGCGGACCTGGTCCCGGGCCTCAAGGCCGCGGTCGAGGCGAAGAGCAACTGATCGGGTTGGGTTTGCTTCTTCTGCTCCTTCACGAGGGTCCGGCCCACGCCGGGCCTTCGTTGTTTTTGCTGGTAGGATCCGTCCGATGCCCGACCCGACTCCGATGCCCGCCACGCTCTCGGCCGAGCACGTCCGCAAGGTCGCCGCGCTCGCGCGCCTGACCCTCAACGAGCAGCAGGTCGAGGAGTACCGTGTCCATCTGGGGGCCGTGCTGGAGTACGTCGATCGCCTGCGCGGCCTGGGCATTTCCGACATCGAGCCACTCGCCGACCCGGTCGAGGAAACCAACCGCCTGCGAGAGGATGTGCCCGGCCCATCGCTCTCGCGAGACACGATGCTGGCGATGGCTCCGGTAACTCGACCACCATTCCTCGCCATACCCAGAATGACCGGGGATGTAGTCAGCGGGTGAAAAGTCGGCGAGTTCGCGTTCGATCGACCCATGTTCGGCCCTTTTCGCGTAATACCAAGTTCAGTGGCCGGTCGCTGGTTCCACTACATAAACCAAACATATTACGAATATGAGTGCGCGATCCCTTTGTTCGCTGCGCCGGAACAGGTATGATGATCTCGATTGATTCATGGGGGAGGGAAAGCCATGAAGGGTTCAGGCACAACAACTCCGCAGAGCGATGCGCGACTCCTCGAAGTGCTTGACGCCTCGGACCTTGTCGGATCTTCGGCACTCGTGTGGCTGCGTGACCACGCTCAGGACGCCATGAATCTGCTGGGCATCACCGGCGAGGTGCGTGTGCGGATCGTCGGCGATTCCGACATGGCCGCAGCGCACGAGCGTTACTCAGGCATCCCGGGCACGACCGATGTGCTGACGTTCGACCTCCGAGACGCCAACCAAGCGGGCGCGGCTGGGAGTGGCGGCCCCTTGGACACAGACATCTGGATTTGTGCCGATGAGGCGCAGCGCGAAGCGAGTGCCCGCGGCCTGACCGTCGAGCGCGAGTTGCTCCTGTACATCGTCCACGGCATCCTCCACTGCCTCGGCTACGACGACCACGATGAGGGGTCGCACAGGGCGATGCACGCAGAGGAGGACCGGATCCTCGCGGCTATTGGTGTCGGTGCCACGTTCTCCGCCCCGCCCGCCCCCACCACCCACCCCACCCACCCCTGCCCCACCGCCGCGCCCCATGCGGAGGCCGCGGGATGACCGCCGGCCTGACCGCCCTGTTGCTGCTGATCGTCGGCGCGCTTCTCAGCGCGCTGCACGCCTCGCTCTCGGACCTCGTCCGCACCACGCTGGAGGAGATGGGGCGGAAGTCGCCCAGCCTTTCGCGCCGCGCGGCGGTGCTGGCCATCGTTGACGACATCCCCGGGCACGCCCGCGCCGTCGCGCTCCTGCGCACGCCGTGCAGCCTCGGCGCGGCCATCGCACTGGTGTTTGTCAGCGCGGACCTCCGCGCCCTGCCCTCTCCACAGTGGCCCGACGGCCTGATAGGCGGGGCTTTCGCCGCGGGCCTGCTGTGGGTGCTGAGCGTGCTGATCCCCGAGGCGGTGTCGCGCCACTCCGGCGAGAGGTTCGTGTTCGCGGTCTCGGGCCTCGTGCGGTTCATCCACATGCTCGCCGCGCCCGTCCGTCCGCTGGCGAACTTCTTCGACGAGGTCTTCCGCCGCCTGTCGGGCAGCCGACCCGAGGATGAGGCCGACCAGGTGGAGGCGGAGGTGCGGTCGGCCCTCGATGAAGCGGCGCGGGAGGGCGGCGTCGATGAGCGCGAACACGCGATGATCGAGTCGGTCATGCGCTTCAAGGACCGCACGGTCGAGCAGATCATGACACCGCGCAACGAGATCGAGGGGCTGGAACTCACGAGCAACCTGGGCCAGGTCGCCGCGTTTGTGCGCCGGGCACGCCACTCGCGCATCCCTGTCTACCGCGCGGGCGCGGGGCTGGACCAGATTGTCGGCTTGTTCTATGTGAAGGACCTGCTGCGGTGGCTCGCCGGGGAGGGCGCGCACTCCGGGCGCGGCTTTGATCTCCAGACGATCCTCCGCCCCCCGATGGTCGTGCCCGAGTCCAAGACCATCCGCGAACTTCTCGACGAGTTTGTCGCCAAGCGCGTCCACATCGCGATCGTCGCCGACGAGTACGGCGGCACCGCGGGGATCGTCTCGCTGGAGGACATCCTCGAGGAGGTCTTCGGCGAGATCCAGGACGAGTACGAGAAGGCCGAGGACGAGCCGCCGAAGATCGACACGCGACTGGACGAGTCGATCATCGAGTGCGATGCGCGGGCCGCGATCCACGATGTGAACGATGCGCTCGAGCCCCTCGGCGTGTCGATCCCCGAGGGCGAGGGGTACGACACCATCGCCGGGTATGTCCTGTCGGCCTTTGGTCGCATCCCCGAGACCAACGAGAGCATCCAGGTGGGGCGCACGCTGCTCACCGTGCTGGAAGCGACGCCGATGCGCGTAGTGCGCGTGCGCATCCAGGCACGCCCGGAGGAGCGCCCCGAGGCCGAGGCAGCACCGACCGGCGCGGCGGCGAGCCGCGAGGGGGACAAGGGGAAGTAGTGCGGTTCTGTTTGACCCATGAGGGGTGTCAGAGCCCGAAGCGCCCCCCCCGCAGCGACGCATTTTCGCGGCGTGCGTCGAACGTCGCGAGGGCATGGGCATAGCCGCGCTCTCTCAGGTTTCATCGACCACAGGCGGCGCAACCCGTCGCCG
>Ga0163144_10017503_pt1 | contig 14590 bp, 5 predicted proteins | sample OliLak19BULKMAT1_FD_123175 | JGI IMG/M metagenome (GOLD analysis project Ga0163144, IMG submission 123175) | Freshwater microbial mat bacterial communities from Lake Vanda, McMurdo Dry Valleys, Antarctica - Oligotrophic Lake LV.19.BULKMAT1 | ecosystem: Environmental > Aquatic > Freshwater > Lake... | reverse complement strand
GATTCGGTGCAAACCGTTTCCGCGAAAATCGAAGCCTCGCTCGCTGCGGAAAATCCAGGCTACCCCTGCCAGTTCGAGCGCACCGGCTATTTCATCGCTGATTCGAAAGACCACATCCCCGGAGAAAAAGCCGTCTTCAACCGCACCGTCGCGCTGCGGGATTCTTGGACGAAGTCCCGATGATCCGTTCCGGCTAAAGCAGCACCATGGCCAGAGCCGCCACCATCAGCGCCGCACCCAGCAACTGCCTGCCGCCGAGCGGCTCCCTGCATCGATTTGCGATTGCCCAGACGAAGAACACGGCCATCACCCCTCGGGTGCTGTAGGCGATGTTGCTCAGCGCAGGCTCGCGGAACCAACTGAAGGCGAGGTTCACCAACAGCGCCTGCACACCAAGGGTGACTCCCGCGCCCAGAACCGGCAGAGCCGATTCCGCCCTCGTGAGGGTTTCCCGCACATCCCGCCAGCGGTGTATCAGCATCCCGATGGAAAGCGTCCCGGTGGTGATCATCATCAGGATCAGCCATCGTGCGCCGCCTATCTCATGGCTTTTCCATCCCGTCAGGAAATCGTTGGTCGCGAAAAAAACGCAGGCCATCAGGGTCATCCAAAGGGTCGTCCGGTTCGCTTTAAACCGCTCCGCCGTCGCACCGGCCACCAAGTAAACGGCGAAGGCCGCGAGCACCGCCCCGCCGATCAGGCCCGGGCCGGCCTTTTCCAGCCCGACGCTTGCGGAGAGCACGGCGACGATCAGCACCTTGAAGCCTAGCGTTGAGGAATGCACCACCAGATCACCTTTCCTGACAGACTGCACGGAGAACCATTGTCCCCAGAAAAACAGGAAGCCGTTGAGGACGGCCAAACCGTCGTAGAACCCGAACGCTGCGGAGAAATCAGGCCTGAGGTATGCGGAGAAAACAGCGAGTGTCAGCAGGTTTGCGAAGCCGAGAACAACAGGCAGCCTCACCCCGAGGCGGGTCGCACGCTGGATCATCGCACCGAGCAGCGGGTGCAGGGCAGCACCCGCCAAAGGCAATCCGACAGCTCCTGACCAGGCATCCATGCCCAGCCGCTAACCCGCTGCCACCCGGCGGTCAACATCCGCGAGGTTGATTTCCATCTTGGCGAACGCCGCGCCGTCACCAATCCTCCGGCATGAAACAAGACATCGAACGCGTCCTGGTGGACGAGGAGGTCATCGAGCGGCGCCTCGATTCCATGGCGAAGGAAATCGAACATGATTTCCCCGCCGGCCCCATCGTCGTGATCATCCTGCTGAAGGGTGCGCTCGTCTTTGCCTCCGACCTGCTGCGCCGCATTCCCCGCGAGCTGTCCATCGAGTGCCTCAATGTCGCAAGCTACCACGACGGGATGGAAAGCTCCGGAACCGTCGATTTCCTGGATCGCCATTTTCCCGAGGTGAAAGGGAAACACATCCTCCTGCTCGATGATATCCTCGACACCGGCCGCACCTTGGCAGCCGTTGCAAAACGCCTTGAGGAAGAAGGCGCCGCAGCCGTCCACACCGGCGTCCTCCTCGCCAAGGATAAGAAACGCGCTGAGGAAGTGGAGGCCGATTACGTGGGCTTCGAAATCGGCGACGAGTTCGTCGTCGGCTATGGACTCGATTACAAAGGCAAGTATAGGAACCTCCCTTACGTGGGGGTTTTGAAACTGTCCGCTGCCACCTGAAACGGGAAACTTTTACTCGACTTCGATGCGGTAGAAACGCTTCGCATCCCCAGGTGTGGGGGTGTGGGTGAAAACGACGGGGGCACCATTGCCGGACTGCGGCGCGCCCACCTGAATCCACTCATTGGCTTTGAGCGAGACGCTTGTCCACAAGCGGTAGGTTTTCCCGGAAATACCATTCACCGTTACGGTGACGCCGCCCTGCGAACCGGCGAACGAGGTGATGCGGAATACCGATGCGGAATCCAAAGGGCTGGTGCCCGCCGTTTGCTCTGAGGCGTTGTCCATGCCATCGCCGTCCTCGTCGCCGCCAGCGGAAAGGAGTTTCACCGGCGCGCTTGTGGGGCTGGAAAGACCGGTGAATCCTGCGGTGCTGGTGGCGGTGACGGCAGCCGTCAAGTTATCGCCGATGTTTCCCGTGAGCGTGACGCTGGCGGTGGCGGCCTGCACGGCGCCATTGACGGTGAAAAATCCGGTCACATCGTCACTGGTGAAGGCGGATGTGCCCCAGGTGAATGTGGCGCTGGTGCCTATGGCATAGGGTGCGGCGGAGACGGGGGTGTCCGGTGCGGGCGGCGGGGTGACATCGTAGAGTTTCAGATACTGAGCCTCGTAGGGGGCGGTGTCCCATAAGCCCACCGTATTCGGGACTTTTTTCAGGAATACCGTGAAGCCTCCGCTCTTTAGGTTGCTGCCGGTGATGCCGCTTCCCCATTGCCACACCTCGCGGCGTCCGTTAACAGTTGGCGGTCGCAGGTACGCGGCGATGTTTCGGACGTTGTAGGTGCGTGCGTCTTGGATTCCCACCTGCGTGGCCAACCCGGCAGGGATTTTGAAATTGTCTGCCTGATCATTGACCCGGTCGAGGTTAGCGAAAGCAAGAACCACGTCGCTGGCTGCCGGTGATGCGCCGGACTGCGCATACTTTGCAACGCTGAAGATCTGGTTGTTGGATCCGTCGCCATTGATGAACCAGCGATTGGAGGAACGCAGCGCCGGACTGAAACTACGTGCGGCGTTGATGCCGGAGTAAACATTGAACAACTGGTCGTTACCAAAATCCGTATCCGACCATAGCGGCATCATGGAATTATAGGTTTTGAAATGTGGGATGTATTTCCCGAAGTTTTTCTCCATGAGGTCGTATCCAAACATGGTCGAGATACCGAGTTCCTGGCCGGGAAAGAGCATCGGCGCCCCGTCGTTGGTGGAGAAGATCGCGTAACGCGCCGCTGCGTCCCAAGGGTTCGCATAGTTGTCTTCGTCATGGGATACCGTATTGAGCAGAACAAGACCCTGGCCGAACGCCGTGCGGCGGGTCTCAAACATGGATACGAACTGACTCTTGTTCGTCGCGCCCTTCGCTTCAAAAAGGATGTTCTCATTGAGTATGTCGAAGTGGCGGTTGGAGCGGTAAGGCGGCCCACCGCTGTCCAATGTTTCGGCCATGAAGACGAAATTCCATTTATGGCTGCGAGCGACGTTGATGATGTATTCCCAGCACTGCGGCGGGAGTCCCTGACCGAAATCGCAGCGCAGTCCATCGATCCCCCGCGTGTCCCATGCATACCGTGCCGCGGTGCCCCCATCGGATGGAAGACTGTTCCGGTTCTCCCCCGTAGGACGCGTTTTGCCTAACCAGTAAGGGGCGTATTCTGCGAAATACTTCCACGTTGCACGGGTGTAAGCATCGAAGCTTCCGCCATTCGTGCCGTTGAAGGGGTGGGTCGTGGTATCCAGCCAATCCCCTTCATTGTTGTAGTTGTTGTTTTCGGTACCGTCCTGTGCGCCGACCAAAGCCGCGTATCGACCGAAGTAAATGTCCAATACGTCCAGCCATTTGCCGAAGTCATTGCGATCAGGTGCGGGCGCGAGGTTGTTAGTGAAAAAATTCGTGTAGCTACTGGCACGAAGCCGGTAATTGCCCTTCATCGAGAACGCCCTGAGTTCACGGTCGTGGATAAGGTCCGTCTTCGCCCAGCCCGAGGCACCCTGTGCCGCCATCCACGATACGTTCGCATTCGCCCCATCGGTGGCGATGCCGGGTTCGCCGACTTCAACATCCCATGCGGTATGATTGAATGCGGCATCCGGCATGATGTTGATCCCAGCGGTATCCGCGTCCGTCACGAAGTTCCTGAACGCCTGCATCGCATTGTCCCGGTTCGTCTGGCTGCTCACGTTGGCGATGTTAGCCGGATCGCCCGAGAAGGTGGCCGACATGCGGGGATCGATTTCCCAGAAATTTTTCACCGCGTAGGGACTGCCTAACGCAAAGGGATAGTTTACGTCTTCCGATGGGCTACCGCCGTTCCATTTCCAAGTGGTGGCACCGGCTCCGGGAGCGCGGGCGTTGATGTTCGCCGCGCTTTCATGGCGTCCCTCCCAGCCATAGGGATGATAGGGTTGGAACCACAGCCAGTTCACGCCCAGCGCCTGCGCATAGCCGAGGTTCCAGTTATTCACGCGTCCCCCTGCGGTATGGATCGCACCCGCGCGGTCGGAAAGATCCTCGAAAGTGCTGCGCTGAGAGAACTGCGTGCCCGATGCCTCGATGTTCAGCGTGTTCACTTCGTACAAGCGAATGTCACGCGCGTTTGTTGGAGAAACGACAACGGCGTGGTCGCGTTTTCCACCGGAATCCGTATCCGCGTAGTAGCGGTATGTGCCTACCGCATCGCCGTTCAGACGGTAGCGCGCGGTGAGGCGATAGGCTCCGGTTTTCGATGCATTGAGGGTGATCTGATAGCCACCCGAGACAAGCGCCATGGTGTGTGCCTTGTAATAGTGGGTGTCATCCCCTGCGGCGATTGTGTTGCCATTCGGCGGGAGGATTCCGTCCTCGATGCCGTCAGAATTCGCATCATCATCCGCCCGGTCGCGGCGGTCGAGATTTGTGAAGACCTCGGCGGATTCGACATTCGAAACCCCAGGATCGAAGAAGATTGTGATCGGGAAGGAGTCCCCGGCAACTTCATCGATAAAAAGGTGGGTTGTTGTGTAATTCGCCTCCACCTCACTGCCGGAACGGATCGTCGAGTTGGGACTGATCTTGAGAATGGCGGCAGAGAGCGATGGCACTGCAAGCAGAAGGACAGCGGCGAGGGTTTTCGATTTCATGGATCAGTTGGTGGAAGGCGCGATTTCCAAACGGTAGAAACGTTTCGGTTGGTTCGCGGAGGGTGAGGGGTCGATGCGCAAGTAGGCGGGATCGGCCGCTAGGCCGGAGGTATCGAGTGCGGGGGAGAGTTCCGTCCATGGGTCGGATATGCCTAGCGTGGCGGAGTGCCAGATGCGGTAGAGACGGTTCGGGATGGTGGCGAACTCCACCTCAACCGATCCGTCAACCAAGCGGCGGAGCTTGATCGTCGGGAGCTTGTCGGCATCCGAGAGACGGGGGTTCATACCAAAGAGCCATTCGCGGTAGTTGCTCACGCCGTCCTTATCCGGATCGCCGTTGGGGCCGTTGTCGATATTGACCGAACCGTCGTCTGAGGTGCTGAGCAGGTTCGCCGTTTCCCAATCATCGGGAAGGGTGTCCATGTCGCCATCCGCGACGCTGGAATCCAACTCCAGTGCGAAGCTGAAAGAGCCGGTGCCTTCGAGTTCAACCTGCTCGGTTTGTGCCTGGTTCCGCATCTGGATTGTGTCGGGGAGGAAAGGGATGCCGGCGGTGGGCGACGCATCGATGGCTGCGGCGTTGACCGTCGCGCCCGATAGGCCCGTGCCGGTAGTGACGATGGCCGCACCGACGGAGTGTGCCGGTCCGGTATTGCGGATCGCCTTCCGCCCTGCGGAGGGAGCCGCAGAAACGAGGTTCGCCTGGCCGTTGACCACCAGATCCTCAAGGTTCGGGGAAAGGCCGAAACGGACGAAGAGTTTCGTGACACCGCCGGTGAGCTGATAGTTGGCCGTGAGCTTGCCGATGCCGTCTCCCAGGGAAACGGTTTTTGCGATCTTTCCATCCGCAGTCGTGAAGGTCCAGCCGTTCGCTCCGGATGCTGCGACGGTGTAGAGGCTGTTGACGTAGTTCGTGTTCGGCCCGGCGGCGAACCAGTCCTTGAAGGCGGATGTCCTGCGTGCGCCGGTGTTGCCGATGCCGTCATCGTTGGCGGTGCCCTCCTCCTCGGTTTCCTTGTCGTTGTAGGAGAGGAAATTCCCGACCACCTGATAGACGATCCCGGTGCCAGGTGTGCGAACCCACGCCGCCGTCATGCGTCCGCCGAGCGCCTCGAACACAGCGAATGTCCGGGAGTTTTTCAATATGTATTCCGGCTCGCCGTCGAGATCGACATCAACGGTCTGCGCGACCGCTGCGGCCGGAGGTGCAGCCGCCCATGCCTGCACCGCCGAATAGATGGCGGCGAAGCGGATCTGCGACTGGCTGCGGGTGGACAGCGGCGAGAGCTGGTTGTAATCCGTATCCGGCGAAGTGTAAACGCCGGTGCTGTATTTCGTCAGGTCGTTGTTCTGCTGGTTGTGGAACGCGGTCAGCAATGTCGAGGTATGGGCGGTGGCGCGGGCGAGGAACATGGGCGATGATGTTCCGGCACCGCCGTTGAGCGCTGCGACTGCATTCCAACTGACATCGGCGAGCTTTCCGTCCCCGAGCGTCTGCATTCCGTATGCTTTGCCCGCCGGAAGCTGAACACCGGTGCGGATCGAGAAACGCTTGTCGAGCAGGCCTTCTTCGCGCCCGGATTGGCCGAGATACCAGTTGTCGTAGTTTTCCTGGGTCGCGTGGTCGATGTAGTCCTGGGAAACCTTGGGCAGGGTCGGAGCGCCGCGGTCGATGGCTGTCCAAGCATCCCCCACCCCGTCGCGGTTGATATCGATCTGCTGGTCAACGATCTGTTCCGGCGTGACGATGTTTATCCATGGATGGTTCGCAGCCCAGCGGAGGTTTTTGTCGTAGGCAGCGGCGTTTTCGAATTTTCCGAACTCCTCCCAGAAGTTCTGGATCACGAGCACCTGATCCTGGGTGCCGCTGCGCGCCTTGCGGAGGACGAGATTCCGCCACGGCCCGGGGAAACCGTTGTCGAGGTTCTGGTAGCGGTAGCTGCCGGCCTGGTCGTTGATGACGAAGGAGTTCACCCCGTGGTAGCGGTTGAGGCGGTAGCCATCGTCGGAAAGCGCGGTGTTGCGGCCCTGCCAGCGGAAGAGGTGCCGCATCTGGTCGATGAAAGTGTAGCCGTATCCCATCGATGAAATCCGCTGGAAAACGCTTCCATCCGCTACGCGCTCCGGGTTCCAGAACACGCGGTTCGAAGGCATGTTTCCGTAGATGCGGTTGAGCACGTCATCGGCGAGGAGCTTGTTGTCCAGGTTGTAGGCATTTGAGAAATAGGCGAGCATGTGGTCGCTGAAAGTCGTACCTAACAGGTTGATATTTCCTGACTGAACCTGCCCGGAGATGCGCCCGTTGAAAGCCGGGCCGTCTCGCCATGGCTTGTTCGCGGCGGCATTGACCGAAGCCCATTCGATCGCGGTGGCGAGCGTCGGGGTGAGATGGAGGGTTAGCGGTTTCGAGAAAGCCTCGTGGGCATCGATGAGGCGATGGTAACCGGCGGATTGGCCGCTGTTGATCAGGCGCTGGGTTTCCGCACCAGGCAGAACAGGCTGGTTTCCGTGGGTGAGGAGGATCATCTTCGCGGATTTCCTTTGGTCCGGATAAAGGCCGTTCACATCGGCACCGATCCAATTGAAGAGCTTGCCGTTTGCCGCGATGTTCTGCTGGGCCGCGTATTCGTCATCGTTGAGGAAATCATCCGTGATGCTATCGCGCAGGTCGTTGCGTCCGCCGAGATCGCCCGCACCCGCGCCGTTCGCCCCGCTGTTGTTCGTGCCGTCGCGGGTGGTGAAAACCTGGAAGTTCAGCTTCGAGGATCCGTTCCATCCGGCATCGAGCAAGGCTTTGCGGCTGATGGAAAACTCCACCGCGTCAAGATCCGCATTGTAATAGGATTTCCCGAAACCGTCGGGCGTATTCTGGTCGCGCACCTCGACCCCGTTGGCGCCCGTCAGCGCTTCGTTGATCGTCGTCGAGTTCACCCCGGCGTTGCGGTCCACATACACGCGGCCGACGTTCGTCTGGTAGCAGGCGACGACGGCCTCCCATTTCATCTGGGTGAGGATATCCACCTGGTCGGGAAGCGCGGACTCGCCCGAGTTCGGATTTCCCGTATCGATGGCGACATAGACATCCATGTTGCCCTCCTCGGCTTGCGGGCGGAGATCATACATATCGAGGCGGAAGTAGAAATTCCCGTCGGCACCGCCATCGCGGGCGTAGAAGGCGACGATGTCACGCGAGCTGTCGAAGCCATCGTAGGCGCGATACACATCCCCGCCCTGGCTGTTGGTTCCCGCTCCGTGGTATTCGTCGAAGCTGATGAGATCCTCCAGCGTCCAGTCGGTGAATGCGTTGTCGTTGACCGCGTTCCCCCGGACCACCTGGGTGCCTGCGCCGATCACGATGCTGTTGGCGACGGGTGTGGTCACCAAATCATTGACAAGCGGCTTGGTGCCGTTCTGGAGCTCCTGGAGGTTGGTGAAACTGTCGCCGTCGGGATCACCGGTCGCGCCCATGCCGGGATTGCCCGCGACGCCGGTGCGCATGTTGAGGGTTCCGTTGTCGAGGGGATCAAGCCCGCTGGTTTCCTCGAAGCCGTCGGGCAGGCCGTCGCCATCGGTGTCCCCATTGAGCGGATCGGTCTCGGACCAGATCGCCCGAGGCCATCCGGTATTCGGATAGTCCATGAGTAGCTTCGCTCGGTTCACGGCACGCGATTTCGCACCCGAAAGGTTCGAACCGACGAGGTAGGCGGCATTACCAGTCGAGGTGATATCGAAGGCGGTCTTTGTGCCATTCTCTTCGATCAACTCGAGGTCGATGCGTCCGTTCGCATTCCTGTCCTCGCGCCCGTCCGCGATGCCATCAAGATCGGTGTCGGCGGAGTTGGGATCCGTTTCCATGAAGACCCCGTTGAGCGGAACCGCAGAGCGATCGACACGGGAAGTGTTGTAAACCGTCGGCGGGAAAGCGAGGAAGGAGGTTGCATTTCCGCTTCCATCCGTAAGAGCGATATCGACCCGGCCGTTGCGGTTGCGGTCTTCGGCGCCATCGGGCAAGCCGTCGTCCTCGGTGTCAAGCTTCGAGGGATCTGTCATCGAGCCTGCGAGCTGGTCGGTGCGGGAGCGGTTGAGGTTGAAGCGCGGGTGGCCGGAGTTGTCGGTGGTATTGAAAACCGGAGGATCCACATCGGCGATGAAATTTTTGAATCCATCCCCATCAGTGTCGGTGGCGGTGTTTGTCCCCGGCGAGTAGGTGCCGCCAAGACCAGATTCTACGCCATCCGGGACGAGGTCGTCGTCTGTGTCCGGGCTGACGGGGTTTGTCATTCCGAAGATCCTCCAGACATGCACATCCCCGTTGTTCCATGTTTCCGAATTCGTCTCTGGAAGGTTTTTCCGCGTCAGCTCATCGACATCCGAGAGGCCATCGTCGTCGTCGTCGAGATCGTTGGGATCCTCAGCCACAACCTGCCTGACGACCACCGTGACATTGCGCCTCGCCGATGAGCTGACGGCTCCCGCCACCTGGAGATAGGCGTCCGCCCGTATCCGGTATTCGCCTGCATCGATTCCCGCCCAATCGAAAATCCAGATCTTCTTGGCGCCTATCGTTTCCTGCCGTGCCAAGGATATCACGCCTCCACCCGTTTCCGAAACCACGATGACATCCATCACACGATCGTCGGTCTCCACCTTGATCGCGGTCGCACGCTGGGCCGGAGTCGGGATGGGAACGGCGGGGAGGACAACCTCATAAGGCCGGCCGTCGCTGCCAACGGCAGCCGGTTCGGTGATTACGATATAGGGACGCTCGCTGATCGCAGCCTTCACCGTGCGTGCTGCCTGCAGAACCTGTGATGCCCGGGTGTGGGTCACCGCGATCACATGTTCGAAATCCGGCTGGCCGTTGTAGAGGGTCGGGAGTGTAAACGAGAGCGCGTGGTAATCGTTCGTCTCATTTCTCACGATGCCGTAGAGCGAGCGATCCTGTGCCACCCCTCCATCGCTGGAGCCGCTATTGGTGCTTGCGATCTTGATCAGGAACTCGTCGATGAGCTGCTGGTCAGAGACATTTTCGCCAAGGGATTTCGAGAAATATGTCTTCATGACATAACCCTCTCCGACCACCTGGCCATCGGATTGCGGGTAGGCAACGAAAAGCCGCGTGACCGGACCGGCGGTGTTCACATTGCGCACGAGGGTGGTGTAGTGGCCATCTACATCCGTGAGCGACTGGCTGGTTGACGAAGAGACCTCTTTCAGCCGCACCTTGATCTGCGCGGTGCCACCGGCGGGGATGTTGCGGTAGTCGAAACGCCATTCCTGTGGGTAGGCGGCGTTGGCATTGGTTCCTTGGACGGAGGTAGCGCGCGCCCAGGATTGGGTCAGGGTTGCGTCCCACATGCCGTTTCCGTCGAGATCCTCGTAAGGCTCGCCGGTATCGCGGACGCCATTGCGGTTGGCATCCGTGAAAGGCTCGAAGCCCCCGCCGTTGCCGTTGATCACGCGTGTCTGAGAATCGTCGTTCGCCATGTCAGTGTCCACAATCTGATACCAAACTTCCGTCACACTGCGGTCCGTCCTCACGACCGCGCCGTAGCTTTGCTGGTTCAGGTTGTTGTTTTCACCCGGGAAGACGAACTCACCCGCAGCCCGCTTCGCATCATAGTAAAAGGTCTGCTTGTAGGTGTTGTAGATGGGCGCTTTCCCGAGGCGGTTGAGAAATGCCCTGGCACTGAGAAGGTGGAACCCCTCGTCGAGGCCGGTCTGCATATCCCAAGCCCATGAGTTGTAATTCACGTTCGGATCCTGCTTCCTTGCGTAGTCGTTGTGGGGAAAGAACTCCGCCGTAATTGCGTTGAAACTCGGAGTTTCAAAGATGGTCGTCATGCTGCGAAGCTTGTCGAAAGCCCCTTGATCGGACGGAAACCAAGAGGGAGCACCCTCCTTGGAAATTCCGACCTTGTATTTCAATTGGGCCCCGTTCGCAGGTTTCGGAACCGTCGCGCTCGTCCACCAGTCGTCGCCGCTCTCGTTGTGGCTGTAGTTCATTTCGACGACCGAAGTCCCTCTCACTCCGACACCGGCAGATCCCTCGGGATTCGACCCATCGGAGGTGTGGTAAACATACATCCTGAAGCCGGAACCCACTCCATTCGGTTTCGCCCAAATGGAAATCTGAGCGCCGCTTTCCACATACTGGGGCGGCGCAATCCCGCCCGCCCAACCACCTGAGGGAGCACCCCCGACGACCGCCTCGGGATCATGGAAAAGGAACTTGGCTATGTCCCCTCCCTCGTTTTCAGAATTGTTCACCGCCGTACTCTGCGCAATTGTGAAGCCGGGAGTCCCGATCACTTTCGCGTAGGTTTCCGCCCCCGCCGAACCGATCTTGCTGCGCACGGAGTCCTTCGCCGCGAATTTCTCCGCGTAGATCCGCTTCGAGAAATTCGCCTGCTCGTATCCGAGGAACACATCGTTCGAAACGGCGGGCGGGTTGTCCCGCTTCGCCGGATCGGCATTCCCGGGCGGCACCGTGCCGTTGAGGTCGATGCCTCCATCGAGCTTGATGAGCACGTTATCCGCAGAGCCGTCCGCACGCACCAGGAATTTGAGGTTCGTCCCGTTGCTTACCCGTGGGATATCCACCTGATAGGCATAGTCCGTCGCAAGCGGATCAGGCACTCCGAGAGGGTTGAAACCCGGATCGCCGTCCGGGCCGTCCTTGCGATTGACCTTGATCGTTCCGACCGGATTTCCGTTCTCCGTGATCTCGATGGCCCGACCACCCGCTTGCGACCAATCCCTCGCCGGATCCGGATTTTTCCAAGAGAAAATGTAGTATCCACCCGGTGGGACACGCACGCCGTTCTGCTGGGTGTCGTTCGACGAGATCTGCCCGCGGCCGCCGCCGGCATCACCGAGACGGATGAAGCGCTCTTCTCCCAGGTTTTCGCCGTTCGCAGCCGCACCCCGTGCGTATTGCCAGAGGAAGGAATTAGGAGGGAAACTGGTCGAAAAATTTTCGCCGACCCCGCTCGCAAAGTTGTCATTGACCATCACCAGCGCAGTTGCGCCGTCGCCGTCGGTCATGCCGCCGTTCACGCGCTTGTCGATGCGCTCGTAAGCCACCAGATCCGCGCTGCTCCACGCTCCCTTCTGGTAGCCGCGTGCGAAGTTCTGGTGGATCTTCATCAGGTTCGGCAAGCGTCCGTCGCCGTATTGCCCGAGGAAGGCGGTGTTCGAGTGGCGGGGAAACGCACCACCGCTCTGGCTCAGCGTTTCCGCATGGAAGTTCCCATCCGTATAAACCAGTGGCAGGCCGGCCCGGGTGAAATAGAACGCGTGCTGGAGCTCGCGCCGCGCCGCGTAGTCGCTGTCGTGGCTCTGCGCGTGCGTCACCGCGATGGCCGCTGGGAAACCGCCCGAGCCTTCCTGGTCGAAGCCCTGCAGGCCGGAGGAGGGATTTCCAAGGAGATTGTTGAAATTGCTCCTCAGGTCGTTGTCCACCAGGCGCTGGCCGCGATTGATGTAACCGCCATACCCCGGGGGCTGGCCGAGGTGCTCGCCGAAAAGCATCGCATCGTCGCGCGACTTTTCCGTGTCGAAGAGGGTGTCCCGGTGGTTCGACCAATCGCTGAAACCCCGGGAAAGGTTGAACTGCTCCTGGGTCTGCCCCGTATAGCCGTATCTGCTGCTGTCCGCCCCTGCCCCTTCGGCGCCGAAGAAATCATCGCGGACGTGTTTCACCGCATCCAGCCGCAATCCGTCAGCGCGGGTGCGATCCATTTTCCAGCGAGCCGCGCGATAGAGCAATTCCTCCACATACTCCGAGTAATAATCCGTGTTCGCCGCGAGGAATTGAGGCGTAATGCCGTTGCCCGGTCCGAAGCCCACGTATTGCCCCTGCCCAGCCGAGTGCTTCTGCCCCCCACCGGTCGGGCGGTAACAGTAATAGTCCGGGTTCTGCGGATGCCGGAGGAAGCTGATCTTGCGAATGGTGTCGCCCTCATTGCGCCCGAAGTTATTGTTCCAAATACCCGGCTCCTGGGCGATATCAATGAGATCGGAAAGCCCCAGATACTGGACCTGCCAGGCATCGCCCCAACTCCGCGTGTTGTCCCATTTCCGGAAAAAACCCTCCTCCGTCTGCCTCAGGTGGAAATCCTCCGGCACGAAGCCCGGATACGTATCGATCGGCGTCGATTCATTGAAGCCGGGGATATCGAACGCATTGTGGTTCATGATATTGTCGAAGTAGATCCGTATCCCGAACCGGTGCGCCGCCCTCATCAGGCTCAGCAACTCCTCCTCCGTCCCGTATTTTGTCCGCTTCGACCCACGCTGATCCTTCGAGCCAAGATCGAAGCGATCCCAGAGATCGTAGCCCACAGAGAGCCCGCCGCTTCCCTTGGTCGGCGGCGGCAGCCACAGCGATTCGTAACCCGCCTCCGCCAGCTCGGGCATCTTCCGCTCGATCTCTTTCCACGTGGTGTTGAAATACTGCAGCATTGCCTCACCCATCGCGACACGGGTAAGGATGAAAAAGCATACCAGGAAACGGAAGACAGTGGGTTTCATAAACAAAACCGGTGTTTGGGGAGCGGGTTAACTCCTGACGTCGGCAACATTGAAATTTCACACCGGAAAAATTGCTTTGCAAGTAGTTTACATCGTATCCACAAAATTCCTGCGCCGGGGGCAATTGAATAGCGCTTTCTTGGACTATTTTCCAAAGCATTGTATGGACTTTCGGCGTATGCCCCTTATTATTTTGATCATGAAAGTTATTAATCCCTCTACTCCGGCGAATCGGGGATTCACACTGATAGAGCTGCTGATTGTCATCGCGATCATCGCTGTGCTGGCGGTTCTGGCGACTATGGGTGCCAACCGCTTCATCGAGAGCGGGCGCAAGGTTCAGGCCTTGGCACAGTTCCGTGATTTCCAAACTGGGATGACCATGTTCGAAGGGGACTATAGGAAACCGCCAATTCCGAGATCCAAGCGGGAATCCGGTTGGGATACGATCTATGGCGATCCGGGCGGCAACTACACCAACCAGTTTCTTGTTTCGGCGCTCGCCGGGGAGGACAAGGATTATCCCTACGGCGGCGACAATTTCTCCACGAAAGAAGTGAACCCGAGGAATGAATCGTACATCACATTCCCATATGTGGCCAACAACAAGTCAGGCGTGGGCAGTGATGGGAAGCTCTACGATCCCTGGGGACGCGAGATCATGGTGGCCATCAACGGGTTCAAGTCCAACAATGAAGCGGACACCCTTGTCGATTTTAACAACGGCCGAAATGACAGCAGGCTCCATACATGGGGTCTCGCTGAATACTCGGATACGAAGCCAAAGGAACAATCCTACGTTTTCTGGTCCTACGGCAAGGATGGGAAGAAGGGCAAGGAAGCCGCCAACAACGGGCTGGTGGTGCCCCTCGCCGGATCGGACGACGTGGTTTCCTGGTGAGAGGTGACCTCATGTCGGCAGGATGCCGCACGGTCGCAGTAGCGTGACTTTGTGGAGCGCCGTCCTTCCAGGCGGCTGGATTTCGTACGGGTTTCATGGTGCCGGGCCAGGGGGGACTGTGGTTGAGCTGCCGCCTGGAAGGACGGCTTTCCTGCCTTCTCGCCTTCCGGCTTCCTCATTAAGCCGTGGTATTCCAACCTCTGAGCGTTCATTTATACACCCTGAGCATCGGGCAGGCTTGACTCAAACCCCGTTGGTGGGAACGAAAAAACCCGGAAAGGCAAGCAGCCATCCGGGTCTTTTGAAATCAATCGCTCAAGCCGTTCAGATCCGGCGGCGGCG
>Ga0163144_10017501_pt1 | contig 14591 bp, 9 predicted proteins | sample OliLak19BULKMAT1_FD_123175 | JGI IMG/M metagenome (GOLD analysis project Ga0163144, IMG submission 123175) | Freshwater microbial mat bacterial communities from Lake Vanda, McMurdo Dry Valleys, Antarctica - Oligotrophic Lake LV.19.BULKMAT1 | ecosystem: Environmental > Aquatic > Freshwater > Lake... | reverse complement strand
TTGTAGAGGTCGGAGTACAGCCACCATGCCGGCACGGTGTTGCGGCCGAATTTCTTCTTCGCCTTTCCGATGTCGTTCAGGTCGAGCTCCGCGAACGCCGCCCCCTCGTCGCGCCCGGCCTTCTGCGCGAGCACGTGGCCGTCGGGGCCGACGATCGTCGAGGAGCCGCCCGCCCACTCGTCTTCCGGCTTGTCGGCACGGCGGAAGCGCGAGGTCGTCGCGGTCAGCAGGAAGGCGTGGCACTGGAAGCCGATCGCCTGCTTCAGCGCGAGCCACGGCACCTCGTCTTCCTCGAGGCTCGTGTGCAGGATCAGCTCGGCACCCTTCGAGGTGAAGAGCCGCGCCGCCTCGAGCACCTGCGCCTCGGCCTCGACGTAGCAGGCGAGCTTGCCGAGCGGCGTGTCGGCGACCGGCATGATCGAGTCGGGCCCGAAGATCTTCACGTAGTCCTTCTGCAGGTCGCGCAGGTACGAGACCTCGGGCGCGCTCTGCGCCTGGGATTTCGGCGAGCGCAGTACCAGGCCCTTCGGGCCCATCACGAAGCCGGTGTGGAAATAGACGCCCGGCAGTTGCGGCACTTTTTCCTGCGTGCTGGTCGCGATCAGGATGTCGTGGCGGCGGCAGGCCTCGATCACCGGCGCGAAATAGGTCTTGTCGAGCGGCTCCGAGACCAGATCCACCGCGACCGCCGACATCGGCACGCCGGAGACCGCGCGGCGCGAGGAGGTCAGCGGCAGCACCGGGAACACCAGTAGCTTCGGCTTCTCGCCGGGGCCCTTCATCGCCGCCTCGACCGCCGCGAGCATCGCATTGGCGTTGCGCCGGCGGGTTTCCTCGAGCGCACCGGCGCTGATCGGGATCTCGATCGGCAGGCGCATCACGGCGGCGCGGAATTTCGGGCGCGGCGCGGCCGGCACCGCGTCGAGCGGCGCAGTCTCGGCGGGAATCGCCGTCGCAGCCGCGACAATCGTGGCCTGCACCAGCATGGCGCGCCGAGTGAGTCTGGGTGTCGTCATCGTCGTGTCCCTGCCGGCAATTGATTTGTTAGTGTAGCGGTTCCCTGCCGGCATCTCGATCGGGCCGCCCCGTGCGCATCCTGGAATATTCTGACCTCGACACTTCGCGCTTCGCCGATCGCTACCGGCGGGTCTGCGACGCGCTGGAGCGGGACGACTTCCGCGCGGCCCAGGTCAAGAAGCTCGCAAACCTGCGCCACGGCCGCTTCTACCGCGCAAAGCTCGACGACGCGAACCGCGTGCTGTTCGCGCTGGTCCGTCTCGGCACAGAGACCTGCGTGCTGATGCTCGAGATCATCGAGCAACACGCCTACGACCGTTCGCGCTTCCTGCGCGGCGCCGCGATCGACGAATCGAAGATCCCCGACGTCGACGCGCCGCCGCCGGCGTCCGACGCCATCGAGCTGCGCTACCTGCATCCGCAGCGACGGGCAATCCAGTACCTGGACAAGCCGCTGTCGTTCGACGACGCCCAGGACGCGATCTTCCATGCGCCGTTGCCACTGGTGCTGGTGGGCAGCGCCGGCAGCGGCAAGACGGCGCTGACGCTCGAGCGGATGAAGCGCGTCGATGGCGACGTCCTGTACGTGACCCAGTCGCATTTCCTAGCCCAGGGCGCGCGCGAGCTCTACTACGCCAACGCGTTCGAGCGCGACGGGCAGGATGCGGTGTTCCTGTCCTATCGTGAGTTCCTCGAGTCGCTGCGCGTGCCGGCGGGTCGCGAAGTCCAGTGGCGGGACTTCCGTGGCTGGTGCGAGCGGCAGCGGCAGGCCTTCAAGGGTCTCGATCCGCATCCGGTGTGGGAAGAGATGCGCGGGGTTATCGGCGCCGACGAGGGCGGTGTGCTGTCGCGCGAGGCGTATCTCGCGCTCGGCGTGCGGCAGTCGGTGTTCGATGCCGCCGACCGGGCCCGGGTCTACGACCTGTTCGCGCGCTATCGCAGCTGGCTTGCCGAGGCGGCGCTCTACGACCCGGGGCTGGTCGCGCAGGACTGGCTGGTCCATGCGGCGCCGCGCTACGACTTCGTCGTCGTCGACGAGGTGCAGGACCTGACGCCGGCCCAGCTGCGGCTGGTGCTGGCGACGCTGAAGCAGCCCGAGGGGTTCCTGATCTGCGGCGATTCCAACCAGATCGTGCATCCGAATTTCTTCGCGTGGAGCCGGGTCAAGACCCTGTTCTGGCGCGATGCGGGGCGTGCGGCGCGCCAGCCCCTGCAGGTGCTCCGCGCCAATTTCCGCAACGCGCGGCGCGTCACGGACGTCGCAAACACCTTGCTGCGGATCAAGCATGCGCGCTTCGGCTCGGTCGATCGCGAGAGCAACTTCCTGGTCGAGCCGACCGGCGAGGACGCGGGTGCGGTGACGCTGCTGCGGGACGAGGCCGCGGTGCTGCGCCAGCTCGACGAACAGACGCGGCAGGCCGCCGGGGTGGCGGTGCTGGTGCTGCGCGACGAAGACAAGGCCGAAGCACGGCGGCACTTCCGGACGCCGCTGGTGTTCGCGGTCCACGAGGCGAAGGGGCTGGAGTACGAGCACATCGTGCTCTATCGCTTCATCTCGGGCTGTCGGTCGGCCTATGCGGAGGTCGCGGCCGGCGTCGGCCTCGACGACCTGGGTGCGGAAGCGCTGGAATACCGCCGCGCAGCCGACAAGTCCGACCGGTCGCTGGAGATCTACAAGTTCTACGTCAACGCGTTGTACGTGGCGCTGACACGCGCGATCCGCAACGTCTACCTCGTCGAGTCCGATCTCGGCCATCCGCTGCTCGGATTGCTCGCGGTGGGGCTGCCATCGCAGGACCTGCGGATCGGCGCGCCGGCCTCGAGCCGCGAGGAGTGGCAGCGCGAAGCACGTCGCCTGGAGTTGCAGGGCAAGCAGGAACAGGCCGCGGCGGTGCGCGCCCAGCTGCGCGGCGAGGCGCCGGTGCCCTGGCCGGTGTTCGACGAAGCGCGGCTGCGGGTGGCGCTCGATCGCGTGTTCCGCGATCGCGTCCCGGGCGGCAAGCTGCGACAGCAGCTGCGCGAGTACGCCGCGGCCCAGGACGAGCCGATGCTGGCCGGTTGGCTCGATTATGAGAATCTCGCCGCGCCGGCCCGAGATCGGCTCGCGTATCTGGGCAGTGCGCCCGAGGTGGAGGGCTTCGACGCACTGCGCGCGACGCTCGGGCGCAAGCACCTGGCCGCATATGTCGCGCGAAATATCAAGGACGTGCTGCGCCAGTGCGAGGTGCACGGCGTCGAGCACCGCACGCCGATGAACCTGACGCCGCTGATGGCCGCGGCCGCGGCGGGCAACGTGCCGCTGGTCGAAGCCCTGCTCGAGCGCGGCGCCGATCCGTCGGTCACCGATCATCGGGGGCACGCGGCGCTGCACTGGGCGCTGCGCGAGGCGATTCGCGGCGCCGCCTACGCGCGCGGTCCGTTCGCGACGATCTACGACCTGGTCGCGCCGGGTGCGCTCGACCTGCGCACCGAGGATCGCCTGGTGCGCCTCGAGCGCCACCTCGGCGAGTACCTGCTGTTCCAGACGGTCTGGGCACTGCACGGCCGATCGTTCGCCTGCTCGCGCCGCTCGGGCGGCGGTGCGTTTGACACTCGCGCGCTGCTCGAGGCCTGGGAGCAGTTCCCGCCGCGCATACTGCGACCCGAGCGCAATCGCCGTGCGTTCCTCTCGGCGCTGCTGGCGCGCAACGAGGTCGATCGCGACCAGCCTTACAACCGCCGGCTGTTCCAGCGCAGCGGGCACGGCCGCTACCGCCTCAACCCGGGACTCGCCGTGCGGCGCACCGTCGCCGGGGAAGAGCGCTGGCAGCCCGTGCTCGAGGCGCTGAACCAGCCGCTGGTGCACGACATGGCGGACCCCTGGCTCTGGCGCCTCGCCTCGGCGCAATGGGCGGAAGCCGGCCACGAACCGCTGCCGACGCCTCTCGTCGCGCAGGATTGGCCGGCGCGCGAACTCGCGCAGCGCCAGGCCCTGGAACGCGCGGTCGAATCGCAGTTCCAACGACGAAAACCGCGTCGCACGGTCCCGCAACGCGACGCGGGCGCGGCTGCGAAGGTGAGCGCCGCAGAGAATGAGGGCCCGCGCACCCGCACCGATGCGGTCGCACCGGCGCCAGCTCCGCTGCCAGCACCGCCGCCAACAAGCGCCCCGGCGCGCGAGATCGCGCCGGATCCCGCTTCCCCGGTTGCGGCGCAGGAACCGAAGTGGGGAACGCCGGCTGCGCGCGAGGCGGCGTATGCCGCGTTGCTGGAGCAGCAGCGTCGCGCGCGGCAGCAGCGCTAGCGCTCGAAACTCTCCGGCGGACGACCCAGCGCCGCGAGCGGATCGGCGACGATCGACGGGTAGTGGGCCTGCAGCAGGGCGAGCAGCGAGGCGGGCAGCGCCTGCATCGAGAACGCCTTGCGCGCGTTCAGGCGCGTGACCTGGCTGCCGGACCGATCGCCCATCTTCAGCCAGCCCTGCCAGCTGCTCAGGATGTGCAGCACCGCGGTCGAGGGTGCGCTGCGAACCCGCTCGTTCTCGAGATCCGCGAGCTGGCCGTGATAGGTCTCGAGGTCGCTGACGCGGAACGGCGCGCCAGCCCGGTCGGTGCGCGTGACGACCGAGGCGGTGTCGATCGGCAACCAGACGTCATTGCCGACCACCGTCGCGGGCCCGAAAGAGTGCCGGCGCTGGATCGACGTGCCCGGCATCGTGCTCTCGACCGTGCCACCGGTGCTTTGAAGAGTCTGCACTTCGGGTCCGAAGACCCGGTTCGGCACCGGCAGCGTCTCGCTGGTGTACGGATTGCGCCAGCGCTCGAGCAGGGCGCCGGTGGCCAGGTCGGTCAGGAACACCACCTCCAGCGAGGCGACGTCGAAATCGCGGGCGCGCTGCGCGCCCACCTGCTGCACAAAGAACACCTGCATCCCCCAGAGCGGCGTCACCTCGCCATCGACGACGCCGTACTTCGTGCCGAACTTCCACCAGTACACGGGTCGATCGTCGAGCGCGTAGACGAGCTTGCGGTGCCAGCGATCGATGGTGGCCGGGTCGTCCGGCGCGCTGGCTCGCGCAGGCGCGGCCGCCGCGGTGCCGGCGCCGACGCTGAAAGCACTGGCGCCCAGTAGCGCGGCTCGTCGGGAAAAGATCATCGGTCACCTGCGGGTGGGGTTCGGGGGCGCGGCAACGGTATCGCGACATTGCCGCAACGGTCGGAGGCAAGCGCGGCTCCTTGAGGCCTTGCGACGTTGAATTCCCCTCCCGGGGTGCTTATCTTAAGGACTCGATGATCGGTATCGACCTCGATCTGGCCGACCATGGGTGCGACGACGACTTCCGCCTCGTTCCGCGCTCCGGGAGCGTTTCGCTCCAGCACCACGTGTTGCGCACCGACATCGCGGGCATGCCCCTCGAATGGATCGACTACAAGGAAGCCGCCCGGCTCTATCACCAGGGCCAGGTGGCCTACACCTGCGGCACGCCGATCTTCTACCTCTACGGTGGCACCAATGCCCAGACCGGGCAGCGCACCGTGCTCGAGGTGAACTCGATCGTCGCGACGGTCGGCCACACCGGCAACCCCGGCAACCTGCGCCACGACTACATCCCGCCGCTGAACAACCAGACGCTGTTCCGCCGCGACGCCTACCTCTGCCTCTATTGCGGCGAGCGGTTCGCCTCGCGCGAACTGTCCCGCGACCACGTGCGGCCGTTCAGCCAGGGCGGCAAGGACACCTGGATGAACGTCGTCACGGCCTGCCGGCGCTGCAACAACCTGAAGGCCTCGCGCACGCCCGAGCAGGCGAAGATGCACCTGCTCGCCGTGCCGTTCACGCCGACCTATGCCGAGTACATTTTCCTGAAGGGCCGGCGCGTGCTGTTCGACCAGATGGCCTACCTGATCGCGCATTTCCCGCGCTCCAGCCCGCTGCACGGGCGGCTGCGGAAGCTGATGGCCTGAAGCGGGGGCCTGAAGAGGGCCTGAAGAGGGGACGCTTCCCTTTAAGCGTCCCCTCGACGTCCACGAGGCTACAATCGCGCCCGTGGTCTACCTGATCGATGCTTCCGTCTACGTGTTCCGCGCGTACTACTCCATGCCGCCGGACATGACGGACTGCGACGGCAACCCGGTGCATGCGCTGTTCGGCTTCGCGCGATTCCTCGGCGACCTGATCGAGCGCGCCAGGCCGCGCTACCTCGCGGTCGCGTTCGACGAGAGCCTGACGAGCTCGTTCCGCAATCGCATCTACCCGGCCTACAAGGCCAACCGCGAAGCCGCGCCGCCGGATCTCAAGCTGCAGTTCGAACGCTGCCGGCAGCTCTGCCGGCACATGGGCATCGCCGAATTCGGCAGCGGGGAGTACGAGGCCGACGACATCATCGGCACGCTGCATGCGCGCTTCCGCCGCCAGGGCCACTGCACCACCGTCGTCACACGCGACAAGGACCTCGCGCAGCTGATCCGCGAAGGCGACATCTACTGGAACTACGCCGACAACCTGCAGCTGCGCCACCACGAGATCGAGGCGCACTTCGGCGTGCCGCCCGAGCGCTTTGCCGACTATCTCGCGCTGACCGGAGATTCGGTCGACAACATCAAGGGCGTGCCAGGCGTCGGGCCCAAGACCGCCGGCGTGCTGATGAAGGAATTCGCCTCGCTCGAGGAGCTCTACGACAACCTAGATGCGGTGTCGCAGCTGCCGATCCGCGGCGCCGCCAAGCTGCCCGCGCGGCTCGCCGAGCACCGCGAGGCGGCGTTCCTGGCGCGCCAGCTGACCGAGATCGCGCGCGACATGCCGCTCGACTGCGAGCGCGAGCACCTGGTCTGCCGCGGGCCCGACGTGACCGCGCTGACCGCGTTCTACGACCAGCAGAACTTCGGTCCGGTGCTGCGCCGGCAGACCGAGCGTCTGGCCGCGCTCGCGGCGGGCGCGGCCGTGGTTGCGGCGCTGCCGCCGGCATGACTGCCGCCGTGGTGGCGGGCGCGAACCGCTTCGGTTTCGTCAAGCGCTACCCGGCGGGCCGCGAGGACCTGCGCGATGCCGAGGTCGAGGGCCTCGAGGCGCTCGCAGCGACCGCCACGGTGGCCGTGCCGCGGATCCTGCAGCGTGGCTCGATCCACGGCGCGCCTTCGCTGGTGCTCGAGCGTCTCGAGCCCGCCGGCCCTGCCGCAGCTGCCACCGGCGAAGCCGCGTTCGGCGCCGCGCTGGCGCGGCTGCACCGCGTGAGCGGGCCGGCGTTCGGCTGGGCGCACGACAACTTCATCGGTGCTACCGTGCAGCGCAATGGCTGGCACGACGACTGGGCCACGTTCTTCCGCGACCGGCGGCTGCGCGTGCAGCTCGAGCTCGCTGCGTCCGGCACCACGGCGCTGTACGCGGGCGCGACCCGCGAGAAACTGCTGGAGCAGGGCTGGTCGCTGCTCGACGCGGTGCCGCGGCTGCTCGCGGGACATGCGCCGTCGCCGTCGCTGCTGCATGGCGACCTCTGGGCCGGCAACTGGATGGTCGACCGGCGTCGCGGCCAGGCGTACACGTTCGATCCGGCGGTCCACCACGGCGATCGCGAAGCCGACTTCGCGATGACCGAGCTGTTCGGCGGCTTCGGCGCCGCGTTCCGTGCCGCGTACATCCAAGCCTGGCCGCTGCCCGAGGGCTATTCGACGCGACGCGAACTCTACAACCTCTATCACCTGCTGAACCACGCCAACCTGTTCGGCGGCGGCTATGTCGAGCAGGCGCTGGCGGCGGTCGGGCGCCTGCAGCAGGCCGCAGAGCCGTCGCTGCCGGCAACGTCGCCGCCGTTCACGTGAGCGTCGCGGCGAAGTTCTGGCTGCCGCAGTACTGGCCGACCTGGCTGGCGCTCGGCCTGCTGCGCGCACTCGCGAAGCTTTCCTACCCGACGCTGCTGAAGATCGGCGGCGGTCTTGGCGCCTTTGCGGGCCGGCTGCCGCTGCCGCAGCGCCGCGTCGCGCGGCGCAACCTCTCCCTGTGCCTGCCGGAACTCGACGCCGCCGCGCGCGAACGGGTGCTGCGCGCGCACTGGCGCAGCGTCGGCATCACGATCTGCGAGACCGCGATGATCTGGTGGGCGCCGCGCGCGAAGCTGCTGTCGCTGGTGGAGTTCGAGGGCCTCGAGCACGTCGATCGTGAGCTCGCTGCCGGGCGCGGCGTGATCCTGCTGGCGGCGCACTTCACGACGCTCGAGATCTCGGCCGGCTTCCTGACGCTGTCGCGCAAGGCCCATGCGGTCTACAAGCCGTCGAAGGATGCGCTGGTGACCGAGTTCTTCATCCGCCGGCGCGGTGCCGTCTCGGAGGGCATCATCTCGCGCGACGACATTCGCTCGATGATCCGCGTGCTCAAGGGCGGCGGCATCGTCTGGTATTCGCCCGACCAGGCCTTTCGCGGCAAGGGCGCCGAGATGGTGCCGTTCTTCGGCATGCAGGCCGCGACCAATACCGCAACCTCGCGGCTCGCGAAGCTCACGGGCGCGGTCGTGCTGCCTTATTTCACGGAGCGACTGCAGGGCACTGCAGGCTATCGCGTCACGATCGGCGCGGCGCTCGAGAACTTCCCGAGTGCGGATACGGTGGCGGACACGCTGCGCTTCCACCAGCTGATCGAGCGCCAGGTGCGGCGAGTGCCCGAGCAGTACCTCTGGCTCCACAAGCGCTTCAAGGGGCTGGCGCCGGGCTATCCGGACATCTACGGCTCCCGGCCCATCGATCGGGCCACTGCGATTGCTGCGGCTGCGGCCACGGCCGCGAACGCGACCACGGCCACTGCGACCGCCCCGCAGCCGTAAGCGGCCACGAATTGAAGGTGACGCCGCGCCGAGGCTCGCGCTTCCGCAGTCCCCTGCCACGGGTGCTGCGCTATCCTCACCACCGGGCGGCCCCGTGCCGCGAGGGCTTGTCGTGTCGAAGAAGAACATCGAATCCACGCTGCTCGAGCAGCGCTCGTTCCCGCCGCCGAAGGGCTTCACCGCGCGTGCGCGCCTCAAGCCGGCTGACCTCGAGGCGCTGCACCGGCGAGCCGCCGCCGATCCGGTCGGCTACTGGAGCGAACTCGCGCGCGCCGAGATCCAGTGGAACCGGATGTTCACGGTCGGCCTCGACGAGGCCGATGCGCCGAACTATCGCTGGTTCACTGATGGTGAGCTGAACGTCTCGTTCAACTGTCTCGACGTGCATCTCGCCGAGCATGGCCATCGCACCGCGATCGTGTTCGAGGGCGAGCCTGGTGACACGCGCCGCATTTCGTATCGCGAACTGCATGCCGACGTCTGCCGTTTCGCGAATGCGCTGAAGGCTCAGGGCATCCGTCGCGGCGACCGGGTCGTGATCTACATGCCGATGGTGCCCGAAGCGGTGGTCGCGATGCAGGCCTGCGCGCGCGTCGGCGCGATCCACTCGGTGGTGTTCGGCGGCTTCTCCGCACTGTCGCTGAAGGATCGCATCGAGGACGCCGGCGCGCGCGCGCTGATCACCGCCGACGGCGGCTGGCGCGGCGGGCAGAAGATCGAGCTGAAGGCCGCGGCCGACAAGGCGCTGGCGATGGGCTGCGGCACGATCGACACGGTGTTCGTGCTGAAGCGTACCGGCCATGAGGTGCCGATGCTCGAGAGCCGCGACATCTGGTGGCACGACGCGGTTTCCGGCCAGTCTCCGAGCTGCGAGCCGGAGTGGGTCGATGCGGAGCATCCGCTGTTCCTGCTCTATACCTCGGGCTCGACCGGCAAGCCCAAGGGCATCCAGCATTCGAGCGCGGGCTACCTTCTCGGCGTCAAGCTCACGACCAAGTGGGTGTTCGACATCCATCACGACGACGTTTTCTGGTGCACCGCCGACGTCGGCTGGGTCACCGGCCACAGCTATGTCTGCTACGGCCCGCTCGCCGCCGGCGCGACACTGGTGATCTACGAAGGCGCGCCGACCTTCCCGGACGCGGGTCGCTTCTGGCGCATCTGCCAGGAGCAGGGCGTCACGATCTTCTACACCGCGCCGACCGCGCTGCGCGCGCTGATGAAGCTTGGCGACGAGATCCCGGCGCAATTTGATCTGTCGAAGCTGCGCCTGCTCGGCAGCGTCGGCGAGCCGATCAATCCGGAAGCCTGGATGTGGTATCACCGCGTGATCGGCAAGGAGCGCTGCCCGATCGTCGACACCTGGTGGCAGACCGAGACCGGCGCGATCATGTTGTCGCCGTTGCCCGGCGTCACGGCGACCAAGCCCGGTTCCTGCACCCATCCGCTGCCCGGCATCTTCGCAGACATCGTCGACGACGATGGCCACGCGGTCACCCGCCCCGATGCGGGCGGCTATCTCGTGATCCGCAAGCCCTGGCCGTCGATGCTGCGCACGATCTGGGGCGACAACGAGCGCTACCTGCGCACCTACTGGGAGAAGTTCCAGAATCGCTACTACGTCGCCGGCGACAGCGCGCATCGCGACAAGGACGGCTGCTTCTGGATCATGGGCCGCATCGACGACGTGCTGAACGTCGCCGGTCACCGGCTCGGCACGATGGAGATCGAGTCGGCGCTGGTCGCGCATCCGCGCATCGCCGAGGCTGCCGTCGTCGGCCGGCCGCACGAGATCAAGGGCGAGGCGGTGTCCGCGTTCGTCGTCTGTCGCGGCGCGCGGCCCGGCGCTGATGCCGCGGCGCTCGCGAAGGAACTGCGCGAATGGGTCGGCGAGCAGCTGGGTGCGATCGCCAAGCCCGACGACATCCGCTTCGCCGACAACCTGCCGAAGACTCGCAGCGGCAAGATCATGCGCCGCCTGCTGCGCGCGGTGGCGTGCGGCGAGGCGATCACCGAGGACATCTCGACGCTCGAGAACCCGGCGATCATCGACCAGCTGCGCGGGCCGCCGGCGGGCGCTGCGCCCGCAGCTGCGCCGTCGTCGGCAGCCGCGGTGCCTGCGCGCACGAGCGCACGCGCGCATGCGGGAGTGCGACCCGAGGCGCCGGCGCGATCCGGCGCCAGGCCCGTCGGAAAGCCGGCGGTGACGAAATCGAAGGTGAAGGTGGTGCGCACGACGAAGCCGAAGCGGGCGCTGAAGGCGATTCTCTCGGCAAAGGGAAAAGCCAAGCTCAAGGCCAAGCCCAAGTCCAAGTCCAAGTCCAAGACTGCGGCGCGTAGTCGCGCCGCCGCAGCCAGCGCACGCGGCCGTCGTCCGGTGCGCGGCAAGTGAACCGGAGTACGAAACCATGACCAAGACCGTCGAGGAATTCGTCGCCGCCGCGCGTGCCGGGCGGCCCGACCTGCAGATCGATCGCTACAAGGTGCGTACCTTCGGCAGTTCGAAGGCAATGGCCGACATCATCGTCCCGTTGATACAGTCGGGCGAGAAGACGGGGACGTTCGCGCTGCACGCGGAATTCGAATCCGACCCGTCAAAGGCGCCGCAGCTTGGCGACTGGTATGTCGTCACCTGGTTCGAGGGTCCGCCGGTGCTGCTGTATCGCGTCACCGAGGTCGAGATCGTGCCTTTCGAGGGGATCAGCCACCAGCACGTGCAGGTCGAGGGCCGCAACGCTCGCGACGTGAAGATCTGGCGCGACATCCACTGGCCCTACTGGGGCGGGATGATGCGCGCCTGGGGCAAGGAGCCCTCGATGCAGATGCCGGTGATCTTCCACCGCTACGAAGTCGTGTATCCCACGGCCGCCGCGGGCTAGGCACTGTCCACGCGGGTGCCTTCCTGGTCGTCCGGTTGTTGGGGGTGGACGCCCACCACCCATCTCAGCAATTGTTCGCGCAAGAACGCGCCCGCACGAACGCTGTCGCGAGAGTTGAAGAGGCTTTGCATCGAGATCAGTGCGCCAGCTCTGCCTCAGCGTGATCCGGACGCCTCGCATCGCGTCACGTGCGTGAGTCCCCATCACTCGCGCTGCCTCGGAAAACTTCAGGTGAGCAGAAGCGTGAACAGACCCTAGCGTGCCGCGGGGGCCTTGGCTTCCGCGACAAAGCGCACCCGTGCCGCGACCGCGGTGTCGGGAAAATCCGCGAACACGCCGTCGACGCCGAGGCGGAAGAACTGCAGGTATTCGGCGACTGGATCGCCCGCGTAGTCCGCGGCGAGGTGCATCGTCTCGTTGCGGAATGTAAAGGGGTGAACGGCGAGGCCGGCAGCGTGGGCGAGCGCAACGAAGCGCGTGGGCTCGAGCGTGCGGCGGGTGGTCTCGGTCGCATCGTCGGCGCGCGTCGCGCGGCTGCCGACGATGTAGCGCTTCCACGGCCCCACCGCATCCGCATAGGCTGCGATCCGGGCGAAGCTCTCGGCGCCCGAGAAATCATCCGGTGGCGGCGTCGCCGCGAACAGCGTGCAGGCGCCGCTGGCCTGCCAGCGCCGCGCGGGCTGCGTCTGGCCTGCAGGTGACAGGCCGGCGCCGTCGAGCAGCTGCACCAGGCGCACGCCGGTGCGCGTGCGCAGCCACTGCAGGTTGCCGGCCTCGAAAGACTGGATGAACACCGGCGCGTTGCGGTCGGTCCAGCCGGCGCCCGCCAGCGCGGCCAGCAGCTTCGGCTCGAGCGCGAGCCCCTGTTCGCAGTGCCAGGTCGGATGTTTGGTCTCGGGATAGATGCCGATCGTGCGGCCGCGCGCAGCCGATTCGGACTTCGCCAGCGCGATGATCTCCGCGAGCGTCGGGATCGGGAAGCGGCCGTCGAACTCGTGCGAGCGGTATTCACGCGGCTGGATCGCGCGCAGGGTGCGCAGCTCGGCGAGCGTGAAGTCGGTCGTGAACCAGCCGCTCTCGGCGTTGCCGTCGATCGTCTTCGTGGTGCGCCGCGAGGCAAATTCCGGGCGGCTGGCGACGTCGGTGGTGGCGGTGATGTTCGGCTCGTGGCGTGCCACCAGCTCGGCGTCCCGGGTCGAGACCAGGTCCGGTTCGATGAAATCCGCGCCCATCTCGATCGCGAGGCGGTAGGACTCGAGCGTGTGCTCGGGGCGGTAGCCCGAGGCGCCGCGGTGCCCGATCACGATCGGTCGCTCGGGCGCGTGCACGGTTTCGGCCATTCCGTTCAAGGGCAAGAGGCTCAGCAGCAGCGCGACGGTGGGTACTCGCATCCTCGCACACTGTACTGCGCCGATGACGATGCCGTGAACGCCAAAGAGGCTCGCGCAGGCGATTGATTCCGCGCACGCGTGCGCTGCCCGGATTCGCCATGATTGCGGCGCCGTGCTGCCCCGATCAGCGTCGTAGACTGCCGGCCATGCGCAACGTCGGCCTGTTCCAGCGGATCTTCGGCTCACTCGACTGGGCGCCGCCGCCGTGGTGGGCGCCGCTCGCCATGCGGGTCGATCGCGGGACGGCCTGGGCAGCTGCGAATCGCGGCCTTGCCGCTGCCGGCGGGGTGGCGCTGCTGTGCGCCGCGGCGCTCGTGACGGGCGGCGCGTGGTGGTGGCGCACGCGGCCGCAGCCGCTCTACGTGCCGGTGACGGTCACCGCACCGACCGCGCGCGACCTGAACGACCCCGAATCGAAGCCGGCGCCGCTGCGCCTCGCCTTCGGCGAGCCGGCCGCGCCGCTCGCCGCGATCGGCACGGAGGTCGGCGCCGGCGTGCGGCTCGCGCCGGCCGTGGCGGGCCGCTGGCGCTGGAAAGACGAGACCACGCTGCTGTTCGAGCCGGCCGGCGACTGGCCGGTGGGCCAGCGCTACGTGGTGCAGTTCGAGCGGCCGACGCTGCTGCGTGAAGGACTGCAGCTCGAGTCCGACCGGCTCGAGTTCCGCTCGGCCCCATTCAGCGCCGCGATCGTCAAGGCCGAGTTCTACCAGGACCCGGTCGACCCGCGGACCAAGCAGACGGTTGTCACCGTGCGCTTCTCCCACCCGGTCGACCCGGGCAGTTTCGAACGCGGGTTCCGCCTGCTGCGCGAGCGCGAACCGCAGCCGTTCACGGCCACCTATGACCAGAAGCGGATGCTCGCGTACGTGCAGTCCGCGCCGTTGTCGATGGCCGGGAAGGAATCGCAAATGCGCGTCGAAGTGGGCAAGGGCCTGCGTTCCGCGCTTGGCGGACCCGAGCTCGGCACGCTGCTGGAAACCAGCGTGACGATCCCCGGCAGGTTCAGCCTCACGGTCGAGCAGGCGACCCCCGGCAACGTCACCAACGACAAGCTCGAGAGCGAGCAGCTGCTGACGCTGACGATTTCCGCAGGCACCACGCCCGCCGAGCTCGCGAAGCGCGCCCGCGCCTGGCTGTTGCCGCTGCAGCATCCGGACAGGCCGGCGCGCGGCGACGCGCCGTTCGACTGGAACACGCCCGCGCTGGTCGCCGACGAGATCCTCGCGCAGTCGACGCGCGTCGCGCTCGAGCCGGTCGAAGCGGGAGAGGATCATCCGACGCTGCATGCGTTCCGTTTCCGCGCCCCGGCGGGGCGACATCTCTACGTGCGCGTCGAGCCCGGGCTGAAGTCCTTCGGCGGCTTCGAGCTCGGTCGCCGTTTCGACGCGACGCTGCGGATGCCCGAGCCGCCGCGCGAGGTGAAGCTGCTGCAGAGCGGCTCGCTGCTGTCGCTGCGCGGCGAGCGCAAGCTGGCGCTGTATTCGCGCGACGTGCCGGCGATCCGCTACGAGGTCG
>Ga0163144_10017500_pt1 | contig 14592 bp, 22 predicted proteins | sample OliLak19BULKMAT1_FD_123175 | JGI IMG/M metagenome (GOLD analysis project Ga0163144, IMG submission 123175) | Freshwater microbial mat bacterial communities from Lake Vanda, McMurdo Dry Valleys, Antarctica - Oligotrophic Lake LV.19.BULKMAT1 | ecosystem: Environmental > Aquatic > Freshwater >... | reverse complement strand
TCCGCGTCCTGTGTGACCCTCTCCTCCTCCGTATGGGTGGTCTACTGGGTTCATCGCTGATCCACGCACCGTAGGCTTGATTCCCAGCCATCGATTACGTCCAGCTTTACCGATGTTTACCAATCGATTCTCGTCGTTTGATACTTCACCGATGCTTGCCCAGCAAGTCTCGAGCACTTTTCGAACTTCTGTTGAAGGCATTTTTAGGTCAACATATCCTGCATCCTTCGCAATAAGTTCGATATAGTTTCCAGCGCTTCGTCCAAGCTTTGCTCCACCTTTTGGTTTTACTTCAACATTAAAAAGAAAAGTTCCAACGGTAATGTTCTTGAGTAGGGTTCGGTTTCCAACTACAATCGGTGCTTTTTCAGAAACGATGTAGGTGTCCCCCACCTTTGCTCCCTTTGGAAGAAGCGTGTATCGCTTTTCTCCATCTTTATATGCCACGAGTCCAATGAATCCTGATCGGTTTGGATCGTATTCGATGGTTTTAACAGAAAACGGAATATTTATTTTGTTGTATTTAAAATCTACTTCTCGGTAGAGTCTCTTGTGTCCCCCTCCCTTGTGACGAGTAGTAACGCGACCGTGATGGTTTCGTCCCACGGCGCGCTTGAAGCCATGAGTCAAAGATTTCTCTGGATTTTGAGTAGTCAAAATCTTTGAGTAGTGGATAGAAGAAGTGTTTCTTCGTGATGGAGTTGTTGGCTTATACTTTTTCATATTTTATATAAATTCTATTTTATCTCCTTTTTTAAGGTAGACATATGCCTTTTTTCCACCCTTTGTTTGACCTTTCTTTCCTCGCACAACAACACTTTTAGGACGAATAGTTACAATAGCGATTTTAACAGGAGAAACTTTGTACATTTGTTCTACAGCTTTTTTAATATGAAATTTTGTAGTTCGAGGATCAACGTTAAACACGTATGTATTTGCGTTCATTGCCTTGTCTCCTGCTTTTTCAGTAATACGAGGACGAAGCAGAACAGAGCTCAAAGAAAGCACCTGAGCGGTTATTGCCTTCTTTACAATCTTAACATTGCCCCCTTTAGGTGCAACTGTTCTTTTGTTTAGTTTTTTAAAATTTGTTGGCATAATTATTCTGATGCAACTTTAGATTTTCGAGCTGGCTTCTTTGCTTTTGGAGCAGCTTTCTTCTTTGCAACCTTTGGTGTTGCTGCGACAATTGCTTTCTTGCTCTCATCCTTCATTCCCTTTGATCCATCTTTGTTCTCGAGTTTTGCTTCAAGAACGCGGATTGTTTCTTCAGGAGCAACAAACACAATGTGTCGGTAGTTCATCAGAGAAACAGGATTGATGTTTCGAGTTTCTTCGATAGTGACATTTCCAATATTTCGGAAGCTTCGTGAGACAGTCTCTGAGCGCTCAGGGAGAGCTATAAAGAGAGCGTTTGTCTTCTTTCCCGCAACATTTTTAAGTGAAGGGATCTTGTAGATAGTTGAAAGTGCTGTTAGAGCGTCTTTGGTCTTTGGATTTGCAAGAGCAATTTCATCAATAAAAGTAACTTCTCCTTCTTTGTATTTTCGAGAAAGGATCGTAAAGAGCGCTTTTGTCCTCATTTTCTTATTAACCTTTCGATCGTAATTCTTGTCATTTCGAGGCCCGTGCGCTACTCCTCCACCAACCCATATCGGTGAGCGTGTTGAGCCGTGACGAGCCTGTCCTGTACCCTTCTGTCTCCATGGCTTCTTTCCACCTCCGCGCACTTCTGCTCGAGTCTTTGCATGAGCGATATTATTTCTTGCAGAAGACTGCATAGATACAACAACCTGGTGAACGAGGTCGGCATTCCAAGGCAATCCAAAGATTGCATCCGGCAAGATAATAGTTCCAAGTTCAGACCCTGATTGTTTGTAGATTTTTGATTCCATAATAGTTATGCGCTGATTTCAACGACAGTTCCGCGTCGTCCAGGCACTGGACCTGAAACAAGGATTTCATTTGTTTCTGCATTGATAGCAACGATTTTTGAGCTCTTAATCGTGATTCGATCAGATCCCATTCGTCCTGCCATACGCATATTCTTAGGCACCCGTCCTCCATTTCGAACTCCACCTGAAATAGATCCAGGCTCACGCTCCGAGTGTTTCTGGCCGTGGGAACGAGGTCCTCCGTGGAATCCATGACGCTTCACCACCCCTTGGAATCCTTTTCCTTTTGAAAGAGACGAAAGCACGATCGCATCACCTACTGAAAACGTAGAGGCATCAATAGTGTCCCCAACAGAAAACTTTGAGTCATCGTTAATTCGGAATTCTTTAACGTGGGAAAAGTTTCCTTTTCCCGCAAAGTGACCGACTAATGATTTTGAAAGATTCTTTTCTTTCTTTTCACCAAAACCAATCTGCACAGCCTTGTACCCATCTCGTTGAATATCTTTAACTTGGGTAACAATAACTGGCCCAGCGGAAAGGAGGGTTACTGGAATTACATGACCTTGCTCATTGAAGATCTGTGTCATGTGTTGTTTTTTACCGAGAATGATTTTCATCCCATTAGAAATTATGGTTGTTGAGCTTGTATCCTACTTATTTTCTTTCGTTTGTCTACAGGAAGAGACATTTCAACTTTTCCCATATTTTTAACGGGACAAGTGTGTATCTGTATTCCATATTCACTATTCACTATTCCTTATTCGTCAAATTACATTAATTTGACATCAATGTTTACTCCAGAAGGCAAAGAAAGGTTTGTAAGTGATTCAATCAGTTTTGGGGTTGGATTAACGATGTCGATCAGTCTCTTGTGGATTCTCATCTCAAATTGCTCTCGCGCATTTTTGAAGACGAATGAAGCACGGTTGACTGTATACTTTTTAATTTCAGTAGGAAGCGGAATTGGACCTTGAACTTCTGCATCAAAGCGAAGTGCTGTGTCGATAATCTGCTTTACCGAAACATCGAGAATCTTGTACTCGTATGCTCGAACCCGAATGCGAAGTTTTGAAACCCCGGCATCCTTGCTCACTGCTTTTGCAGCTTTTGCTTTCGGTACTTTCTTTTCTTTTGTAGTTTTTACTGTTGCCATTGTCTTAGTTGATTGGAATTTGAATGAAGATTTTATTTTTCCTATTCTTCTTATTATTCATTTCCGTTCTTCTCTTACGCAGTGATCTTTGTTACCACTCCTGCTCCTACAGTCTTTCCTCCTTCTCGGATCGCAAAGCGAGTGTTGTCTTCCAGTGCAACTGGGGCTACAAGCTTTACCTTAAAGGTAACGGTGTCTCCAGGCATGACCATCTCAACACCTGCTGCAAGAGTTACTTCTCCAGTTACGTCAGTAGTTCGGATGTAGAACTGTGGCTTGTATCCTGAGAAAAATGGAGTGTGACGTCCCCCTTCTTCTTTCTTCAAGATGTATACTTCTGCATCAAATTCTGTGTGCGGAGTTACTGATCCTGGCTTTGCAAGAACCTGTCCACGAGTGATGTCTTCCTTCTTAAGACCTCGGACAAGAATACCTGCGTTGTCTCCCGCTATACCTGAGTCAAGAGATTTGTTGAACATTTCGATTCCAGTTACTACAGTCTTTGCAGTATCCTTAAGACCGATAACTTCAATTTCTTCTCCAACTTTAACCTGCCCGCGTTCAATTCTTCCTGTTACTACAGTTCCTCGTCCTTCAATAGAGAAGATGTCTTCTACTGGCATTAGGAATGGCTTGTCCATTTCACGTTCTGGAACTGGGATGTATGAATCAAGAGTGTTTGCAAGCTCAAGAATCTTAGCTGCATAAGGATCATCGTTACTTGTTGCTTCAAGACCCTTAAGTCCTGATCCACGAATAACGGGAGCTATTGCGCCGTCGAATCCTTGCTTTGTGAGGAGCTCGCGAACTTCCTCTTCAACGAGGTCAATAAGTTCAGTGTCAGGCACCATGTCGCATTTGTTTAGGAATACAATCATTTTTCGCACACCAACCTGCCAAGCGAGGAGAACATGCTCACGAGTCTGTGGCATAACTCCGTCTGTAGCTGCAACCACGAGAATAGCGCCGTCCATCTGAGCGGCACCAGTGATCATGTTCTTGATGTAGTCGGCGTGACCAGGAGCATCAATGTGGGCGTAGTGGCGGTTAGGAGTTTCGTATTCGTTGTGTGAAAGCGCAATAGTAATTCCACGAGCTTTTTCTTCAGGAGCCTTGTCGATACCATCGATACCAACAAGTTTTGCTGAATACCCATTGCCTTGACGAGCAAGGACAGCGAGAATAGCAGCAGTAAGAGTTGTCTTGCCGTGGTCAACGTGGCCAATAGTACCTACGTTAACGTGTGGCTTGGAACGGTCAAAAGTAGCCATAATGTTAGAGATTACTTACGTTTTTGAGGTTGCCGCGCGAGAGTTTGGCAAACTCAAAAACCTAAGAAATGAATAATTAATTCTTTTAATATACTGTTTTTTGCAGTTTTTTCTCTATAAAATTGAATGTTTCAGAGCTAGACAATTCAAAGAGAAAAGACGCAAAAAGCGTGAGCATCATCATAGCAAAACTCTTTAAATAGTCAAATGGCCTACGGCCAGTTTTAAGTTGTGGGTTTTAAGTTTTAAGTTAAAAAAGAAAGCCCGTGCGAAACCGAAGGTTTCGCACGGGCCACAACAATCAATCTTTCTTTTTCCACGACCGGTTGGAGCTCCCAGCCTGCTCATGCCCTGGCTTACTTCGGTCACGAGGACCGGGAGCAGGTTTTTGATCAGCTTTGCGCATGACTGCCTTGATCGTGGCAATCGCTTGAGGATTCGACGAACGTGTGTTTTTCAACACATTGGTCGGAATCAACTTTTGTAGCTCGCTTCTCATAGATGATCCCCAACTGTGGTGGAATGGTAAAAAGAACGGATATTTATAGTGCACCACATCACCCCTCTTCGTCAACTTTCTTTTCCCCTTTTTGTGGTGGCATCTTGAAATCTGAGAGCCAGCGAGGGTGTACCCATTTATTAATGAGGGGAGGACCTTTAGCACTAATGTAGATAACTGCACCTCGCTCAGCGTGCATATTGGGTGCACCTCCAATTTTTGTGATAGTTACCAAAGTAACCTTATTGTAAAGACAGGTCATCTCAGCAACTAATCCATGTTCATCGATAAACGCTATGGCATTATCACGAAATTTCTTAGCAATTGCATGTCTGGCCAAACCGGCGTTTTTACCCGTGAGATCCGCGCCTATTTTTTGCGCAACTTCCAGTTGCGCATCACTAGGAGGAGCATTTTCCTTCGAATGAAGCGGATCAAGAGCGTCGAGCGCATGGCCTATAGAAGAAGTTCCCCTGTAAAAATTGTCACTCCTTCTGTTCTTTTTTCCCATTAAAACCTCCTTAAAAAGTTTTGACCTGCAGCTGCAGAATGTATTGTACCACATTTAGTATCTAAAAGTCAAGTATTTTCATACATTAAAAAAGCCCCGCTAGGGACTTTTTTGATGTATGCAGGACCACCCCGCATTATACTCCATTACTCATGTTTTCAAGTTCTCGTTGCAAGCTCTCAAGCTCTTGCCTTCTTTGATCAATTCGATTCTGCCAAATATCTTTTTTATTTTCGTCAGCAGCAGCTAATTCAATTTCCCCCTGTTCAACAGACTGCTGAGCATTCTTAACTTTTGCTTCAAGTAATTCTGCTCCTCCTCCAATTTCATCTTTGTATGATTCCATTCCCATAATATTGTTGGTTATTTATATAGTAATGAAAGTATACCCTTTTACTTGCAACAAAAAAGTCCCTAGCGGGACTTTTTTAGTTTTTGCCACTATTTCACCTCCTTCGTTTCTACCTCTGAATGTTCTGATAGGCCTAATTCATTTTGCCTAAATTGATTTAGTTCTTCCTGAGCATTGCGGAGCTTTTCGGTCAGCTTGTCGCGCTTTGCTTCGAGTTCAAGCCCTTCAGAGTGAGCTTTGTTTTTTAGAATTTCGAGTTTATCCAAAGCTTTTTTCTCTCTTATTTTTTCTGCGGCGATGAAGTCTAGTACAAGATCTCCACCCACTTACTCTGGCAATGTCAGACCTTCTGCGGAGGTGAGGCCTCTGAGGTCAAGATCTCCACCCACTGACTCTGGCAATGTCAGACCTTCTGCGGAGGTGAGGCCTCTGGGGTCAAGATCTCCACCCACTGGCTGTGGCAGGGTCAGACCTTCAGCTGAGGTGAGGTTGGGTTCATTCACAGCTTCTGATTCTACCTCAGCGGAATTTATTTCTTCATCTTGCTTAAATGATTCAAACATATTTTGTGTAACTATGATAATAACTTCATTTTACCCCCCCCATAAAACATTGCAACAAAAAAGTCCCTAACGGGACTTTTTTGCAATGTATTTACTTAAAACCCCACCTTGCCGTCGATGCAGGTAACAACTTAAAATTACCCCTTACTTTCTCGCTTCAGCAATAGTAGTCGCTACGTTTGGAGGCACAATCGCGTAGTGATCGAATTCCATTGTTGATGATCCGCGTCCTTCGGTCATTGAACGCAGGTTCGTAACATATCCGAACATTTCAGAAAGAGGCACCTTTGCTTTGATGACTTTGAGTTCTCCTCGGTCTTCCATTCCTTCCACTTGTCCTCGCTTACTTGATAGGTTTCCAGTAATGTCTCCCATGAACTTTTCAGGAACAACCACTTCCACTTTCATAATAGGCTCAAGAATAACTGGCTTGGCTTTCCCTGCAGCTTCACGAAACGCCATCGATGCGGCGATCTTGTATGCGATTTCAGATGAGTCCACATCGTGGTACGAACCGAAGGTAAGCTCTGCAGAAATATCTGTCATCTTAAATCCCGCAACAACTCCCCTCTCCATCGCTTCCTTGATTCCCTTTTCAACTGCTGGAATAAATTCCTGGGGAATAACTCCTCCTTTGATTGAGTCGATAAACTCAAAGCCTTGAGAAATCTTTACGTTCTTAGGAACCTTTTCTTCTGGATCTCTCACTTCAAGAGGTTTGATTGTAATTTTCACATGTCCGTATTGTCCTTTTCCTCCTGACTGTTTGATATATTTATGTTCAACTTCAGCACTTGAGGTGATGGTTTCTTTATATGCTACTTGTGGCTTTCCAACATTTGCTTCAACACCGAACTCTCTCTTCATACGGTCAACGAGAATTTCGAGGTGAAGTTCTCCCATTCCTTTCATAACTGTCTCCCCTGTTTCCTGATCAGATTCGATTCGGAAGGTTGGGTCTTCATCAGAAAGTCGCTTAAGGGCCATTCCCATTTTTTCCTGGTCTGCTTTTGTTTTTGGTTCGATGCGGAGAGAGATAACCGGTTCTGGAAATTTGATTTGATCGAGCAAGATCGGTTTGTTTTCATCACTAAACGTGTGTGAAGTTTTTGCGTTTTTGAGTCCTACTGCAGCTGCAATTTCTCCTGCGAACACTTTCTTCACTTCTTCACGGTCGTTCGCCTGAAGGCGCACAATGCGTCCGAGACGCTCCTTTTCACCTGTTGTTGAGTTGTAGATATAGCTTCCTGATTCGATTGATCCTGAGTACACACGGAAGAAGGTAAGCTGTCCTACAAATGGGTCTGCTTGGAGTTTGAATGCGAGCGCTGAAAACGGCTCAGAGTCAGAGGCTGCGCGCTGAACTTCAAGACCAGTATTTGGATCAATTCCAGTTACTGGCGGGATGTCTAACGGAGAAGGAAGAAGATCCACAACACCATCAAGGATGATTTGCACTCCTTTGTTCTTAAGAGCTGATCCTGCATACACAGGGAAGATTCCATTTGCAATAACTGCCTTTCGAAGAGTCTTTTTAAGATCATCGTATCCTGGAATTTTTCCTTCAAGATAGTCATTCATCTGAGCTTCATCATGTTCAACGATCTTTTCTATAAGCTCTGCGTGATACTTTTCTGCATCTGCTTTGAGGTTTTCCGGAATATCTTTTTCGATAATCTTGTCTCCCATATTTCCTTCAAAGTAAAATGCCTTCATCTTGAGAAGATCGATTACTCCTTCGTGATTGCCTTCTTCGCCGATAGGAATCTGTACCCGAACTGCCTTTTTTGAAAGACGATCGAGGATAGATTTGTATGAACGCTCAAAAGAGGCTCCTATTCGGTCGAGTTTATTGATAAAGCAGATACGAGGCACGTTTGCGTCTTCTGCATACCGCCAATTGGTTTCAGACTGAGGCTCTACTCCCGCTACGCCGTCGAAAACCACCACCGCTCCGTCGAGTACGCGAAGAGAGCGCTTTACTTCCACTGTAAAGTCGATGTGTCCTGGGGTGTCGATGATGTTGAAACGATACTTATTTTCCTTTTTCTTTCTCTCTTCATCTGCGAGGTATGTTGGAGACCAGAAACACGTAATAGCCGCCGCAGTAATAGTGATACCGCGCTCTCGCTCCTGTTCCATCCAGTCAGTAGTTGTCTCCCCGTCATGCACTTCTCCAATGCTGTGCTGAGCACCGGTGTAGTAGAGCACGCGCTCAGACGTGGTTGTCTTTCCCGCATCAATGTGAGCAATTATTCCAAAATTTCGGACTCTTTCTAAGGGGTAATCTCTTTCCATAATAAATTAGTTTTAGTGACTAGTTTCTAGTTGCTAGAGGGAAACCCGCGAGCAAAAATTGTTTTTGATAAAAAAATGCCTTACGGCAGAATGGCAATACTATATAGGAACAAAGGGAGATAATCAATAGGAATATTGCAACAAAAAACTCCCCGAATGGGAGTTTTTTGTTGCAATATTCCTAAAGCTTAAGTGCTATATGAAGCTGAAAAATAGGCTGATACAAATGTAAGCGAGGATAACTAGCGCTACAATTCCTCCCCCAGACATTTTTGCATGCTTCTTAAGAAAAGGGCTATCTTCCCTTTCAAGGCAGGTAATGACAATAACAAATGATGAAAACACCAAGATTCCGAGTGAACTTATTGCTTTAAACAAAACATCTTTATCTGTAATCACATCCCAAATTGCCATTATTCCAACGAGCGCCAAGAGTACAGCAGCTACGATGAGCAACACAACTGTTGCTTGGCGAATAGTCTTAAAAATCGGACTTGGAGCACTGGGCACAATTGGCATTGCAGGATCCCCTGCAGGCTTTGCTTCCATGAAACGACCTGCAATGATGACAACTACTGCAATGATGGCAAGAAGTCCTATGGTCTGAAATGATTTTGTTATTACATCTGTGCTAAAAAAATCCCAAACACCAAGAATAGATATGGCGGTAAGGACACCGACTGCTACTACAAAAAATCCTGATGCTGCGTTATGAAGAGTTTTCATGGTTTAGATTAAATATTAATGTGTTACTTGCGAGTTATAAACTACTGCTAAACAAACTTTTCTCGGATTGTCCAAAAATAGGCCATTATTGCTAAGTTCAAACCTATTACAATTTGAACACTAAGCTCACTGAAATAACTTATGGAACTTAAAATTGAAATAATAGTGCCGGCAGTTACTACATAGAGCGCCCACTTTTTCATTTTTCTAAGACCAAAAGAAACAACGATATGGAGAATGTTTATGAGTATCGGAACAAGTGCCAACATGCCAAACATGCCCATTAAGAAATATGCTGATACAAACCCTAGAGTAGGTGTAAATATGACGTCCAAGAGCCCGATAACACCACTAAGAAGCAAAAGCCAGGAGATGATAATAACAAGAAGCGGTGCTTTACCTTTCTCTTCCGCTTGATTATCAGAAGATTGAGTAGGAATAGGATTAGGATTTGGTACAGTCGTCTCTGCAGGCACAGGTTGTGTTTGTGGTTCCATACATTGTATTAATTAATATATATCTATAATACACGACTTCCCTATTCTATTTGAAAAGTTATACCCATACAAAAACTCCCTTTCGGGAGTTTTTGGATATAAAATATAGCGTTTAAGATTCTCAGCATAACTACGCTTTCCATAAACGCTTTAGATGAGCGCGCTCTTCTTTATCTTTCATAAATGATTCAATTTGATCTAAAATTTTTTTTTCCTCCTCTTCAGAATAACCTGCTTCACTAGTGCTTTCATCGTAAGATCTTGCAAGAGGTTTAATCTTTTCCAAAAGAGCATTTGCTTCTTCGAAAGCTTGGGATGGACTTTCACATGTAACGCTAGCAGAAACTGGACCCGTGCCTAAATCCCCCACACATTCACCTTGTCAGACTGATCTGTGGAATAATTAGAACCTTTTTCATGCTTTATAGTAAACGAACGGTCTTTGTGAAATGATTGATCTATACTTTCATCTGCTAAAACAGTATTTTTTGCATCTTCAAATCCCATAATTGTTTAGTTAAGAATTAATATATCAATAATACCCCCCCCACTTAATATGGCAAGCAACAAAAAACTCCACTTCAGGAGTTTTTTGTATTTATTTAAAACAAGCTCAGAAGATTTTTGATGAAATTCGAGGCGCGAGTGATGATTGTGACCAAGCTGTACAGGTCGTACTGCGTGGAAGCAATCAGATTGAGCTACAAAGAAGTTCGGCAAAAAGACCGTTACGACTACCAGGCGAAGTGAGCGAAAGCCTTGTTAGCATCCGCCATCTTATGAGTATTCTCTCGCTTCTTCACCGCTTCTCCTTCGTTCTTTGAAGCAAGGATGATCTCGTCAGCAAGCTTCTGATGCATTGGCATTCCTTTCTTTGCACGAGCAGCATCGATAAGCCACTTTAATGATAGGTACAAGCGACGTTCTGGACGAACTTCTCTTGGAATTTGATAGTTTGCACCTCCAACACGCCGAGAACGCACTTCCATCGTTGGTCCAGTATTTTTGAGAGCTGTTTCGAATACTTCTACAGGGTCTGTGGTTGTCTTTTCTTTGATAACATCGAAGGCTCCGTACACGATAGAGCGCGCAGCGTTCTTTTTTCCAGAATCCATCACATAGTTAATAAGCTTGCCCACCTTTACTGAATCGTAAGTTGAGTCTGGAGTAACAATGTTTCTGTTGGTAACTTTTCTTCGCATGGATTAATTAAATATTATTTATTTAGCTTTCGGTCGCTTAGTTCCGTATTGACTGCGTCCTTTTCGGCGAGACTCAACACCGGTTGCGTCGAGCACCCCTCGAACTACAGAGTAGCGAAGCCCTACGTCTTTTACTCGTCCTCCCTTGAGTACCACTACTGAGTGCTCCTGAAGGTTGTGTCCCATTCCTGGAATGTATGCAGTCACCTCAAGACCATTCGTAAGGCGAACACGGGCGATCTTTCGGATAGCTGAGTTAGGTTTCTTAGGAGTCTTGGTAGTTACCTTGGTACATACTCCTCGCTTGAATGGTGAGTTGAAGAATACTGGGCGATTCTTGATTGAATTAAAACTACGAGTAAGAGCCACAGATTTTGACTTTCTGTGAAGAACTTTTCTTTTTCGTTTTACGAGCTGATTTATGGTTGACATTTGTGAGTTTAGAAACAAAAAATGCTTTGAGAAGCAAGTAGCGAATACTCTAATATAAGGGCCTTAAAAAAGCAAGGAAGGAAATCCTCTTATTTACTCGGCATGTCCGGTAATAAGGGTGAACACAATCCCTACCAGCGGTCTTAAGACTGGCCAGAGGAAGAAGATCGCAAGTATGCTCAAAATGAGTCCGTTTCTTTCGAGAAAATTACGGGCGTTCGACGTGACTGGTAAAAACGCAAATAAGATCTTTGATCCGTCTAGAGGAGGAACGGGCATGAGGTTAAAGAGGGCCAGAATAACGTTAATATAAGCGATCATCGCCATAATATTAAAGAAGGACAGTGGAAAGAGATCAGCTGGAGCAAATCTAATAATAAGACCGAAAATAAGAGCGATAATGAGGTTTGAAGCCGGTCCCGCTGCTGCAACCAAAGCTTCACCCCATTTTTTATTGCGTAAATTATATGTGTTAAATGGAACAGGCTTTGCCCAACCAATAATAAAGCCCCCGATTTGGTATGAAAGCAAAGGAATAATGAAAGAACCGATCGGATCAAGGTGTTTTACAGGATTGAGAGTCAGCCTTCCTTCATATTCCGCTGTTTTATCCCCTTGCACATACGCTGCGTAACCGTGAGAAACCTCATGGACCACCACTGAAAAAATGAGGATTGCAATGCTAAAAATAAAATTGATATTTTCCATAATTGAGAAGGATGTTCTTGCGTATTAGAAATATTATGATAGCATAGTCCCACTTACAAACCATGGCTAAAACTTGTCCAATCACGAACAAAAGCTCACTTATGGGTGCTGGCTACAGCAACCGAACTCGTGCTACCCAATTTAACCCAACAGGAAAGGTGCGGAAATATGCGAACCTCCAAAAGAAGCGTATTTATGTTCCTGAACTCAAGAAAACTGTCGTCCTTACCCTTTCAACTCGAGGCATCAAAACTATTCAAAAGAATGGTGCTTACAAAACACTCAAGAAAGCAGGAGTAATTTAATAGAAGTGCAGTTTAGTTTTAAGTTTTAAGTAATTAGTTTTAAGTAAAAAACCGAGCATTGCTTGTTTTTTTGTTTGTGGGAAATTGACATCTTCTTGTATTAACGTATAAATTGCTTAGAAGCGGGGTTCATTTTACCTACCACGAGGAGGAGTTGTGCGAATCGTTATCGTTGATAATAATTCTGGTTGGAGAAACATCACCCATAATTACATCCGTGCTATTTCTCCAAAGTACCCATGGGTAACAGTGGCACAAAGCGTTGAAGAAGCCCTGAGTTACGACTATCAGTATGTAAAACTGATAATCACCGACTGGAACATGGAGCCAGGGTGTTCTGATGGGATTGATTTTGTCTTAAATTTGCGACGTCGAGGCATTACTATTCCTATCGTCATGCTTGCAGGACCAAGTAGACAAAAAAGTATCGACTTCGCTTTACACTGCGGCGTAACTCAGTACATAAAAAAAAAGGAGTTGACGTTGCAAAAGTTTCAAAAAGCATTGGAACGATTTATAAAATAAAACGCATGAGAATTAGGCCTCTCATGCGTTTTTATATTGACAATAAAAAGTATTAACGTATAAATCCAATAGAACCTTCCTTTTTACCCGTCGAGAATCTCATGAAAATCCTCGTAGTAGATGACCAGCTATCAAATCGTGCAGTCATCACCCGATTCTTACTTTCCATGGATATTCAGGAAAGAGAGATCGTTCAAAGATGGGACGGTGTTTCTGCTTTCCAAGCTTTTACAGAACAGGAATTTGATCTGGTCATAACGGATAATGATATGCCGCACATGAGCGGGATTGAGCTCGCAGAGGCAATCCGTGCTTATAGCGAGCGCCCCAATACTCCCATCATTATGATGAGCGGAGCGTGGAGTGCGGAAAACTCCAAACGAGCTAGTGGGGCTGGAGTTGTCGAGCAACTCACCAAACCACTATCAAGGGAGCGGCTGGCCGTTTTCGTAAATAAGCTTTTAATGAAATGAGTAGCAAAATACGCACAAGTACATTGTGCGTATTTTTATATAGTTATTTTTTTATACTAATCTTTGAACCATCTGAAATCATTTGAATAGTCCCGAGATCAATAGTGCTCAGCATGGGAACTCGATGAGCGGTGATCCTCTCGACTGTTTCAGTACTGGGGTGGTGGTATGAATTATTTTTTCCGGCAGAAATAATAATTGTGTCTGGCTTTACGGTTTCGAGATATATATTGCTGGTAGAAGTTTTTGATCCATGGTGGCCCGCTTTTAGCACATTGCAAGCAAGGTTTTTTCCATGTATTCCAGCGAGATACTCTTCAATTTTTGACGGTGAGTCTCCGGTAAATAAAAAGCAGGTGTCACCGTACGTGAGCTTGGCAACAATTGATGCATCATTTGTCTCAAAACTGCTTACATCCTTATCGGGAAATAATATTTCCATGTACACTCCCCCACCAAGATCAATGACCTGTCCCGCCCTAGCGAGAACAGAGGGGATATTTTTTTGATTTAAAAGTGTGCGAATTTCATCATCAACAGTGTTTTTAGACTCCACTCCAGGCTCGAGAAATGTATTCACGGTAAATCTTCTAATTACTTCGGGAAACCCCCCAATGTGATCTCTATCTGGATGAGATTGCATCGCCACATCGATTGTCCGATTAAAATACGGCAATACTTCTGAAAGTCTTTGGAGTACAAGCTTGTTAGAACCTGCGTCAATGAGCATCGTGTTTCCTGCTGGTGACACAATGAGGATAGAGTCACCCTGTCCGACGTTGAGATATGCAACCGTCAGCACCCGTTTTGGAGTCAGCGCAAAAACAAAGGCGAAAATAACGATATTAATGATAATCAAAAACCCTAACGCGACTTGCTTTCGATTATTCTTTAGATAATCCATTTGATAAGTATACAACCTAAGACAAGTGCTATAATAGACTTGTTAGTATCTAACATCGCACATTATGAAAAAATTCGAAGAACAAACATTTATACTTCCTGAGCTAAAAGGTATTTCAAACAAAAACATAGAAGAGCACCTCAAGCTGTATTCTGGCTATGTAAAGAACGCTAATATGATTACTGAAAAAGTCGCCGAGCTTGTGAAAGCTGATCCGCTAGAGAACGCGTATGTTATAAGTGAGCTGAACAGAAGATTTAGTTTTGAATTTAACG
>Ga0163144_10017498_pt1 | contig 14593 bp, 16 predicted proteins | sample OliLak19BULKMAT1_FD_123175 | JGI IMG/M metagenome (GOLD analysis project Ga0163144, IMG submission 123175) | Freshwater microbial mat bacterial communities from Lake Vanda, McMurdo Dry Valleys, Antarctica - Oligotrophic Lake LV.19.BULKMAT1 | ecosystem: Environmental > Aquatic > Freshwater >... | reverse complement strand
TTTCGAAGAAGCCGATGGCCGCCCGGTCCTGCGATATGCCACGACCAGGCGAATGCAGGAAGCCTGCGTGCGCTGCCACAATACACACATCGCTAGTCCGAAGAAAGACTGGAAAGAAGGCGACGTGCCCGGCGTGCTGGAAGTGATTCGGCCCCTGGATGGCGATATGGAGCGAACCCGAGCAGGCCTTCGCGGCACGGCAGTGTTGATGGGCGTGACGTTCGGGTCGCTCCTGGGAGCATCGGGGCTGATTCTGGTTTTGACGAATCGACGGCGGTATGCGGGGAAGGCGGAGTGATGAACTGGCAGAAGCGTTCTTCATCGTCGCTTTCTGTTGATTGTTTGGGGGCATTATGTTGTAATAGGCTCCGGATTTTTCCAGCTCGAATCAACTCGCGACGAACTTCATAGTCCGTGATTTCGGGCACAATGATGCGATGCCCAGCGGATCGGAGTGAGGCCGCCCAGCTTCGACATGCTGCCACTTGTGGTTGATGATTTGGATTCGAGAGCAGACTCAATGGGCTTGAGTCTAGAAGCACGACTTGACTCACCAGGTCACTCCCTTCTGTTCGGGCGGAAACAGAGGTCGTTCTCCGGCGATTCGTCGGTTCTCATTCAAGGCTGCACAGAGATCGTAGTCGTTGTCCTCCGGAGCCTCGTTCATCGCGGCAAACAGTTCTTCGAGGGACGTCGCGTTTTCCACTCGTTGGCTGTATTCATCTTCCGCACCCGTGAAGGGAAGGATTCTTGCTTCTTCCAGCGCGAACTCTACCTTGGTGCCTTCCGGCAACGCCAGTGGCACTGTGGGTTTGAAAACACGGTTCTCGTAGATGGCCATCACTCTCGCAACCATGGTTCTTCCTCCATTCGCTTCTCATCGAGTGTACCACCGGCGGCGCGCCGTTCCGAGGCCGAGTCGAAGCCGAGGTAGCGGATCACTCCCTTCAAACCTCGCAGCAAGGGATTCGTGGAGGGCCATTCGACCCAGGCGTACACGACGCGACTGAAAATCCAAAGGATGCCCAAGCCGATCACGCAGCCTGCCGTCTGCAAGGGCACGTCCTCGGGTCGGCGCGCGTTGGCCTCCGAGACGAAGTAGACGATGACACCGGTTAGCACGCAGAGAACGATCCCGAGCCGCGCTCGCCACTCTACGCTTGACCAGAACGAATCACCACGATCCGGCGGCGTGCCGAATAAAGGGTCGTCAAAATCATCGAGCGGGCTCATTTAGAATACTGTAGAACTCCAGAAGCCCTGCTTGGAGAAAGACCCCATGCGTCTCGCCATCGTGCTGGTTTTGCTTGCCCCTCTCTGTGTTTTCGCGAAGCTGGAGATTCGCAATGTGCAGCCCGCACACGGCGTCCTCGGGCCGGCTCGCACTTCGGACGATGTGGTTCCTCTCGACGAGTATCTCGTTCGCTATCAAGTGGCCGGCATCAAGCCCGATAAGGATGGCAAGGCCGATCTGGAAATCTCCGCACTCTTGAATGGCCCCGATGGCAAGCCCGTATTTCAGCGGAAAAATCCACCGGCGGCCCGGCCGCTCCCGCTCGGCGGGGATGTGTTGCAAACATTCGGCTCGTTCTCGTTTCCGGAGAAGGCCCCGCTCGGCGTGTACGTGTTGAAAGTCACAGTACACGATCGCACCTCGGACGAGACGACCTCGTTCGAGCGCAAACTCACCTGCAAGGCCCCGACGTTTCAAATCGTCGTGCCGCGATTCTTCCGCGATGCCGAGAGCAAGGTGCCTGCGGGAACCATTGGTCTCGTCGGTGAAACTCTGCATTACTCACTCAAGGTGCTCGGCTACGACAAGAGCCAGAAAAAAGTCGCTCTATTGATGAAAGCGACAATACTCGACAATGACGGCAAGGACGTCGGCGCGAAGCCGCTGGAAGTGAAGGGGGACATCAACGACCCCACAAAGGCGACGGAATCGCGACAGGCAAACTTCACTGGCACGGTGGTGCTGCACCGAGCCGGAGAGTTCAAGCTAAAAATCACCGTCGAAGACACGCTCGGCAAGCAGACGACAACGTTTGAATTGCCGTTGAAAGTTCTGCTGCCATAACAGCCCGGCGAGCGGAGCGGCGTAAGCCGCCCGATTTTGTCAGCATCGGGGCTCGCAGTTCGCGGCTCAAGCAGGCCAATGAGGCCGCGTAAGTTTTTGAACCCACTTCCCTCTTTGCCGGCAGTATTACTGGTAGTGGCCCTTTCGGAGCCGGCATGGATTCGCAAACGCTTGGACGGACCGTTCGTCGATTGCGACAGGCGGCGTTGCCGCACGACCGGCGTACGGATGCCGAATTGTTGCGCGCCTTTTCTGCGAAAGGCGATGCGAGTGCATTCGCGGAAATCGTCTGTCGTCACGGGCCAATGGTTCTGGGTGTCTGTCGGCGCACGCTGCGTGATACAGCCGATGCCGACGATGCATTTCAGGCCACGTTCCTCGTGTTGGTTCGCAAGGCAAGCGGTTTGCGCCAGCCGGAGCGTTTGGCGGGATGGCTCCATGAAGTTGCGTGCCGAACGTCGCGGAAGCTCAGGTCGGCCCGGCTCAAGCGGCAAGGTCGTGAGACCGCCCTATTCGACATCGCGGTTGCCGAGTCGTCGGCCAACTTCATCTGGCGTGAGTTGCGGCCCATCTTCGACGAGGAACTTTCGCGGCTACCCGAGAAGCTGAGAGTGCCCGCCGTCCTCTGTTTTCTCGAAGGGCAATCGAAACGCGAGGCGGCCCGATCGCTTGGCTGGCCCGAAGGCACATTCTCTTCTCGCTTGCAACGAGCACGCGAGCGCTTGCGAATTCGATTTGCCGCGAAGGGGCTGACCTTGTCGTCGGGAGCACTGGCCACGGCCTTGTTCGAAGGAGTCGGCTCGGCCTCGGTTTCTCCAGTGCTGATCGACTCGACAGTTCAATTGATCGCGAAAGACACGCTGGCTTCGACCGCGATCCATTCTCTTGCGAACGGAGTGATGCAAACCATGTTCGTCGCGAAACTGAAAACGCTTGCCGCCGGCGTCATGTTGTGCGGGATATTGGGCACCGGGACGAGTCTGGTCTGGATCCCCGGTTCCGGTACTGGAGAGGCTGTTGCGGGGCAGGAACGGACAGAGACAGGGCCGGTTCCACGAGTCGTAAGCACGGAAACGATTCCACAGCAGTTGGCCGACGGGATCGCGTTCACGCGGAAGAAGATGAAGCAGGAGGAATCGGATGCCGCGTGGTTCGGAACACGGATTAAAGGTCAGACCGACAGCACTTCGGGGACGACCCGGTGGAAGCTGTTTTCTCAGCGCAGTAAACGCGATCGCTTGGCGGACTCCATGGCCAAAGGGGAGGCCACCCAGGCGGATCTCGATCGGCTGGATCGCCAGATTGAACAGACAGAAGAGTTGCTGAAGGCATTGCCGGTGCGTACTCCGGAAGAGTTGCGGCTTGAAGAAGTCACAAACCGCATAGTCGAGTTGCGGAGTCGAGCGACATTTGTTGAGAATATGGTTCGCAGGGGCTACATGACCCAGGCCGAACTGAAGAAGGTTCAGAGCGAGATTGCCCTTGTCGAAGCCGAGGAAAAGCAACTCGTCGGCTCGCCGAAGGCGGATAAGCAACGAGCTTCCCTGCAAGCGGAGCTGGATCTCTATCGCGAACGACTGGCTTGGGAAGAACGGATGTTGGCCAAGAAGTTTGTTACCGAGTCCCAGGTGAGGAAAACCAAGCAGGAGATCGCCCGAGTGGAGGCCGCACTCGCGAAACCAGGAATTCCGAAAGCCCTGGAGCCCATGCGGGCCGCGCTGGAAGCCACCATTCAAAAGCTCGAAAAGATCGTCGAGCAAACGGCCGCTGGAGTCAAAAAAGGGATCGTTCCTCATGCAGAGTTGCTCAACTCGGAACTCACTCTCCTGCGCTACAGGCTCAAATTGGTGCGACTAACCGAGCCAACCGAGGTCCACAAATCGTCCGAGGCACTCTTCAAGAAGCTTGAGGAGATTATTCAGAAATTGTCGGCGGGTGTTGAGAGGGGAACCATCCCTCTGCAGGAACTGTTCAATGCCGAAGCGGTACTTGTAAAGGAAAAGTTTGAGTTACTCGAGCATTCCAACTCTCTCGGTGCAGTCGCAGCAATAGCCTCCGATCCGCGGTTGGCGGCGATGGAGGCCCTGATCAAGAAGATGGAGGAGATCGTGGAAAAGACAGCCGAGGGAGTTCGGAAGGGAATCATTCCACAACAGGAACTCCTTAACGCCGAGCGCACTGTTCTCGAATACAAGTTCAAGCTGCTGGAAATCTTGCCAGCGGCCCGGTCGCCTGCTTCCCCGACGCAGAGCCGCAAGGCGAGCGTCGAAGCCCGGGAAAGAGAACTCGCGCGTGCAGAGATCTTGTTGAAGCAGAAAGTCATCAGCTTGATGGAGGTCCAACGATTGCGGGCACTTCTCAGCCGACTTCGCGCGGAGGAGGCGGAATCACTAGACGAGTATGCTCGCGCTTTGAAACACAGAGAAGCCTCTGTGGCCGAACTTTTAGCCGTCCACGCGGCCACGAAACAAATGCACGAACAAGGGACCGCTTCCCGCACCGATTTGAGAGCGATCAACTTGGCAGTCGCCGAAGCCAAGGTCGATTTGCTTCAGACTGAAACCCGCCGTCACCTCGCCGAGATTGTCGCCATTCGCGAACAAGAACTTCGCGAAGCCAAGGCCCTTCTCGAAGCGAAGCTTAGTCCAATCGAGGAAGTGCGTAAGGCCGAACTCGGACTCGCGGAGGCGAAAGCCCGGCTGGCCAAGGGAAGATAGTTAAGGGGCTGCCAGGTTCCCCGACCGAAGCCGTTCGAGTTCCGCCTGCATTTGAGCTATCAATTTGTCCTTCTCGACAACGGCTCGCTCGGCATCCTTGCACGCCCGCAGATCGGCCATGCGGGCTTCAACTTCGGTTGTGATTGCCTGCTCGGCGGCCTCGGCACGTTGTTCGGCCGCCTCCGCTCGCGAGTCGAGTTCGGTCAGCGTTCGATCCAGTTCGACGTAATTCGGGATCTTACGGCCACGCGTATCGAAACATGCAACCTGGCCTTCCTCCTCGCCGAGCCACAGCCTTACTTCAGGTAGCCAAACGCGGCCATTGGCACTGATCGGCAATTCTTCGTACTCCGAAGCGCCATCAGGCAACTGATAGTGAATGAACGAGATCGTCCGCGTTCCGTTGGATTCATCAGCATCCACGATCACATAGCGAGGCACGCCGGCCTCAGCATATTCCACAACCTTCCTCTCCACATCGTTCACGCGAGTGCTATCCGATGTTACTTCCACAATGAGCGATGGTCGTGTACCTTCATGAACGGTGTTGAATGTCCGCCATAGTTTTCGATGGGCCACGTTGAAGATAACGGCCACATCCGGACCGTGCGCGTAAGTACCCTCTTCATCCCACGCCACCCGACAATCAGCCAGGATGATCGCGCCGCTAATCTCCGACACTCGCGACTCAAAAACGTATTGAAGGTAATTGCAATCGTGTGTGTGTGGATCGCTGATCATGTAATGATCCTCCTCTTGAGGATGTAATGCATCTTCCAGGGTCAATGGCACCATCTCCAGGTCGGAAGTCCCATCCGATTTGGTTCGCGGTACGTACCGCCAGCCAAAGCGAAATCGGTACTCCGCCGATTCGCTCGCGGTTGGTGTTACGGGAAGGGTTGCACTCATGACCGCACTCCATGCCAATTCATTACTTCAACTTAGCAATCAAGTTCACCATCTCAACCGCCGTGGCCGCTGCTTCGTAGCCTTTGTTGCCGGCTTTTCCGCCGGCGCGATCCTGGGCCTGTTCGAGCGTTTGGCAGGTGAGAACGCCGAATATCACGGGAATTCCACACGAAAGAGCAACAGCGGAGATCCCGTTGGTCGCAGCCTCCGCCACATAGTCGTAGTGGTCCGTGTCCCCCTTAATGATGGCACCGAGGCAGATGATGGCCGCGTATTTCTCGGTCTCACCGAGCTTTTGGGCGATGAGAGGAATCTCAAACGAACCCGGTACGCGAACGATGTCGATGCGATCATCCGCCACGCCGTGACGTTTCAATGCATCCAACGCTCCCTCGATAAGCACATCGACGATCAGCGAATTGAATCGGGCCGCGACGACCGCGAAGCGACCGGCCGGGGGGGAACTGTCGCCTTCGTACAGGGGCATTGGCACTCCAACGCTCGGCCAAGGCCGGGCTTCTACTCACACTTGCGAGCTTTAAGATTTGGTCTTCGAATAAATGTTCACGACGCCGACCAATTGAACCTCGCGGCCGTCGACCTCGTGGGAGAACTCGAATGTATCGCCATCCTTCAAACTTGGCTTAAGTTTGACGGACGCTCTCTCCCCGTTTGGCAAGTTCACCTTGATTGAGTCGGCATGCTTGATTTGAGTCCGATCCACCCAGATCGCGAACTCGAAAGTTGGTTGCTTCTTCTTGGCGAGTTTCTTGCAATTCTTGGAAAACTCCTCTTCCGCGTTCTCGGCAAAGCCGCGTTCAAAATCCTTACGCGGGGACGCAAGTTCCTCGGCGCGCTTGATTCGCTCGGACTTGGGCTTGTTGTTGGGGTCGAACGAGTTCAGCGCGACCACGGCGAAGATACCGATAACCGCAGTCGCGACAAGGAACAGGCCGCCGAGGACAATTCCCAGCAGAAAGGCCTTGGTACTCAGCGCGAGAGCGAATCCCCCGACCGACAAGAGAAACACCAACGCCGCGAGCAGGCCAATTTTTATGGCTCGGTCCGACCGAGCCTTACCGAGCATATGATCTTGAACGTGAGCACACTGTGGGCATGGAATGGCCTCGCAAGCGTTCTTCATCTTCCGCGATAGTTGTTCCTTCGCCTTTCGGGCCGCACGTTTCTTAGCACCCGATTCGTCCAGGAAGTAGACACTGTTCCCATAGCCTTCGCCGCTCCTGGATAGCTCGTAGACGAAGTCGGTTTCACACTCCTCACAGGTCACAAGCCGAATTGTGGTCTTCTCGACCGTGACGGTGTGTTGATTATTCACAATCAGCACTGGAGGCTCCAATCACTTATAAGTTCATGTTGGAAAGAAACTCACCGTTCGACTTGAACCGCCCCATCCGGTTGGACAGCATCTCCATCGCCTCGACGGGATTCATGTCGCTTAGCACTTTGTGCAGGATATACACCCACTTCAGTTCGTCCTCAGGACGCAGCAAATCCTCCTTGCGGGTGCCCGAGGCATTCATGTTGATGGCCGGCCAGACGCGCTTGTCGACCAGACGGCGATCGAGATGCAATTCCATGTTGCCGGTGCCTTTGAACTCCTCGAAAATCACATCGTCCATGCGGCTGCCGGTTTCGACGAGGGCCGTGGCGATGATGGTGAGCGAGCCCCCCTCCTCGACATTACGGGCGGCACCGAAGAATCGCTTCGGCTTGTGCAGAGCACCGGCATCTACGCCGCCGGAAAGGATCTTGCCGCTGGATGGCAGTTCGGTGTTGTAGGCTCGGGCCAGCCGGGTGATCGAGTCGAGAAAGATGACCACGTCCTGTCCGTACTCGACCAGCCGTTTCGCTTTCTCGATGACCATCTCGCTGACTTGAATGTGCCGCGAGGTCGGCTCGTCGAACGTGCTGGAGACGACCTCGGCACGATCCCCCTTCACCGTGCGCAACATGTCGGTCACTTCTTCCGGCCGCTCGTCGATCAGAAGCACGATGACATAACATTCTGGATGGTTCTTCTGAATTGCCACCGCCATCTTTTGCAGAAGAACGGTCTTGCCAGTTCGCGGCTGAGCGACAATCAGTCCGCGTTGCCCTTTACCGATTGGGGTGATGAGATCGATGATCCGAGTTTCGATCCCCCCGACATCGGCCTCCAGATTGAAGCGATGGTTCGGATGCAGCGGCGTGAGGTCGTCGAAGACGATTTTTTGCGTGAGCAGATCCGGGTCCTGGAAGTTGATGGCCTCGACGCGCAGAAGCGCGAAGTAACGCTCGTTTTCCTTCGGCGGGCGGATCTGTCCAGCCACGACGGCACCGGTCCTCAGACCGAACCGGCGGATCTGACTTGGCGAAATGTAGATGTCGTCGGGGCAGGGGAGATAGTTGTAATCCGGACTGCGGAGGAAGCCGAAACCATCGGGGAGGATTTCGAGCGTGCCCTCCCCGTACATCAAGCCGTTTTGTTTGACGCGCTCCTTGAGGATCTTGAAGATCAGGTCTTGCTTCTTGAGTCCGACCCATTCTTCGCGAGGCAGCTCCTCATCCTTGGCCAGCTGTTGTAGCTGAACCATGGTCATCTGTTGGAGTTCGGTGATGTAGGTTCCGCCGCGCTTGATCTCCTCGTAACGGCTATTCACTTCGTCATCGTAACCCAGGAAGCCTTCTTCACCGGCGGGGGTTATGGGACGCGGCCGATCGTCGGGCGGACCGGATCGTCGGGCGGGCCGGTAGCCGCGTGGATCGGCATGAGTTTGTTCGGACATGAGAGAATACTCCTGAAGACATGATGGAGCGCAGCAACTCGCGGGAGCACTGGAACCGTGCCCGTAGAAGTCCGCGAATCGCACAGAAAAGACATCACACCAACTCCCAACTTTGCACGAGGGCATTCACCTGGGCCAAGGTGGCTTCGGCAGTCCCCCCATTATCGACGACCGCATCGGCCTTTTTTTTCTTCAATTCAACCGGCATTTGTACCATTTCCCGGTTGACGAGGTCATGGTCAGTCCAGCCACGACTACTCTGCACACGATCTAGACGCACTGATCGGGGAGCGTCAACAAAGATCAACTTGTCGCAAATGCCAGTCCAACCCGCTTCGAGCATGATGGCTGCATCGAGTACTACGTAGTTTACCGCAGGATCGGCCTGCGCCTCGGCAATTTCTTCACGAATTCGCCTTTCGATGTACGGATGCACAATGTGCTCAAGCCGCGAACGCTCGACCGGACTTGGGAACACGATGCGCCCCAGCTTCTTGCGATCGATCGCACCCGAAGGTAGCTGGACATCGCGCTCGCCCCAAACCCCCAGAACGCGAGTGCGAATATCTGGCTGTTCGAGAGCCTCGTGCCCAAGCGGATCGCCGGCAACCACACGGCCGCCGTGAGAAACGAGAGCGGTGGCCACGGTGCTCTTGCCTGCGCCGATGCCGCCGATGAGGCCGATGACGGGTTTAGAATTTGCGTTGTTCATTGGCTGGCTGTGGGGTCAATTCCCGCCTGGCGAAGGAGTTCTTTCAGGCGACGTGTTTCCGCTTGCTCTGCAGCAAGAGCCTCGCCCCGCGTAGGAATGAGTTGCCCATCGGCCGGATTGATCAGCCGAAGCATTTTGCCTTCCGGCCGCAATTTCATCCCCAGCGACTGAGAGAGCATGGAACCATCAACCGCCGGACGAATCGCTTGATACTTCCCATCGCGAAGCCGAAAACCGTAAAGCGGCTTCTTCAGGTACTTACCAGACCAATCGAACGCGAAATACTCTTCGACTCCCAATCGCTCGTAGTCTTGACGCAGTTCGCCGAGAAGGAGCTTTTTCTGCTCCTTCGAAGCCGTCTCGATGATGACGGAAGGAACAATTCCTCCAAACTCCCACCCTTTGTACGACAGCCGTGTGAAATCCATTGGCACGCCGAACAGGACAAAAACATCCGGCGCGCGAGTCGCCCGAATGTTTCCTTTCTCCCAGTACCAAAACATGTCCCCATGATAGGCGACGTTTTCTTTGCAACGCATGACATCCTCGATGGCATCGAGCAGCCAGCGGATGCAACGCAAGTGTGGTTCAGACTCGGCCATGGGCTTGCCATCCGAGTGGGGATACGGATCGTCCAGGAGTCCCTTAATGGGGAACGCTTCCTGGGAGGATCGTCTCGGGTTTTTTCGTGTGAGTGTCGCCATGTTGAAATTCTACACCATTCCGATCGTTCGACGAAACCCCTCCTGGCCTTACCTCGCCACCAACCAAACCACCACAGCAACCAATCCGAGCACGAGGACCAGGCAGCCCACCGAAAACCAGCGCGCACCCGGCCGTTCGTCTTCCGACCAGGCGATCCCGAACAGACTCAAGATCGGCTCCAGGACGTGAAACAGAATCTCCCACATGAGCGCTATCCGTGGTTCGCAATGCGAAGTGTGGCAGCCTTAGCCAAAGCAAGAATATCCTACACGAAAGTGTCGCATTCTGCTCACCCGAGCGACCACGTTGAAACGTGAGTTGATCCACGAAGGACACGAAGGGGCACGAAGAAAAAATGCAGTAGTCTTTTTCGCCTCTTCTTCGTGCCCCTTCGTGGATGACTCGTTTCAACCGTACTTGGCTTGGGTCTGACCTCGAACTCGGCCAAGGCATGCCTCGGAGTTCGTGGTTCTGGTGATTGGAGCTGGCACGACGTTCCTCTCGACGACTCCGGCACAATTTTGCTAAACTATCTCGGTCAACCTGAATTGAGACCCGCAAACGGCATGGATCGCTCGAACCACTACGAAACGGCATTCGAAGCCTATCTCCGCGATCGTCGGCTCGGCTACATTGCCGTCGACGAGTCGAAACGAAGCACGCTCGACGACGATCCGGTCAAGAGCATCGACTTCATCGTTCACGGTCTGGACGGCGCGAAACTGCTCGTCGATATCAAGGGGCGCAAGTTTCCCGGCGGTACGCCCGACAAACCTCGCTGCACCTGGCAAAACTGGGTGGCCCGTGAAGACGTCGAAGGCTTGGAACGCTGGCAGGAACGTTTTGGCATCGACTACCAGCCGCTGCTCGTCTTCGCTTACTTCATTCATCCCGATATCGACTTGAAACAGGGAGCCGCAGACCTCTGGGCCTGGAACGGCAGCCGTTATCTCATGCGCGCTGTGCGCGTCGCGGACTATCGCGAGCACATGCGCGTCCGCTCGCCACGTTGGGGAACGGTTCACCTTCCCACGGCAATCTTCCGCGAACTGGTTCGTCCACTGCGCGAGTTCACGCATCCCCATGAGTTTGCGATTGGGTGAACGATTCGCTAGACGCTTCCCGTTGGAGGCAAATTGTTCACCACAAAGACCCGAAGGACACAAAGAAATCAAATTCAGGAGATTGGACGATTCGAATCAGATTGACAGGGTCCAGCTCAATCTGGTTCATCCCAACCGTTCCTTGGTTTTCTTTGTGTTCTTAGAAGGCCTAAGAAAATTTCTCTGCAAAACGTGGGACAGAATTATCGAGTACAAAATCATAAAGCCAAATAGGGATTGGCGTTTACTCGCTCTCCCAATTCATCATTTTGTTCCCGATGATTCTGTGCTCTCCTCCTCCGTTTCGGAGAGGTGCAGGCCTAAAGTGTCTTTGTGGTGAAGGCCGCATCGAGTCGAGGGCGTCAAGTGAGTCTTGAACACTCGGTAAGTCGCACGTCCACCCCAAGCGCGTCCGATCGTTATCATGCGCTGGACGCTCTACGCGGCTTTGCCATGTTTCTCGGCGTCCTGCTTCATGCGGCCATCCCCTACACATTCATTCCCGTTCCTTTTTGGCCCGTACAGGATTCCCGGCGCTCGAATATTTTCGACGGTGTCTTGCTGGCCGTCCACGATTTTCGCATGCAGCTATTCTTCCTGTTGGCCGGGTTTTTTGGCTGCCTGCTGTACTCTCGCTATGGTTTCGTGGGAACGGCGAAGCACCGTCTCAAACGTGTGGCCCTGCCGCTCGTGTTGGCCATGCTGACGATCCAGCCGGCCCTACAAGCGGTGAGCGTGTACGCCCTGGCAAGCGCCAACGGGGCTCGATCCAGACTGACCTTTTTTGGTGACCCGGTCGCTGCGTCGGAGTCGCCGCTTGAGGCAGTCGAGCAGCATTTCATCCGTGGAACGTTTTTGAAGGCATTGATCCCCGCACACCTCTGGTTCCTGTGGTTCTTGCTCTTGTGCTTCGCGGTCATGCTGCCGCTCGCATTCCTGGGGGATCGGCTTCGTTCCAGTTCGCTCGGCAACACCTGGGACGCTGGCTTTCGCTGGCTCGCTCGTTCGCCGTTCCGCTGGTTAATACTGGCTGTTCTTACCTGGCCCCTCTTGCTGCCGATGACCAGTCCGGCGGGCGTGGACACTCCATTGGGTTGGGTGCCATCAGTGCATTTGCTGGCCTATTACTTCTTCTTCTTCGTGATTGGCTGGAACCTGTATCGCCATCGAGAGGTGTTGGAACGATTCGTGCAAAGCTGGCCCTGGGCAATTGCCGTGGGCAATCTCGTTGTCTTGCCACTGGGAGTAACGGCTCTCTATCTAGAAATGAAGCCTCACAAGGCAAACATGGAAGACGGAGCCATCTTCCATCTGGTCGCACTTGCTTTGCTTGGGTTGTACACTTGGCTCAGCATCGGCGGGCTAATCGGCCTCTTCTTGCGCTATCTCTCACGCGAACGGGCTTGGGTTCGCTGGATGGCCGACAGTTCGTACTGGTGCTATCTCGCGAGTCTGCCGCCGATCGTGCTGTTACAGTTCCTCGCGCTACCGTGGGAAATTCCCGGGCCATTGAAGTTCGCCTGCGTCAGCCTGGCAACGATTGCACTCTTGTTGCTGACTTATCAGTATGGAGTTCGCTACACATGCATCGGCCGCTTGTTGAACGGCCCTAGAAGAGAGTCAGTGCGGAAGCCATCACAGATGGGATCGTCCAAGGACCGGGAACTCGAAACTGTTCAACCTCCGACTGTCGTCCCAAAGGCACCTGTGAAGCGGAACATGGATGCGGCAAATTGATCCACGAAGGACACGAAGGACACGAGGGAATGTAAGGAGTGTGAGAGACACTCCCACTGCATTTTCTTCGTGCCTCTTCGTGTGCTTCGTGGATGGATAGCTGAATCAGCCTCGGGATTCCTCGTTAGGCACTACGCGTAACGGCTCGCGTTCGCGGTACTGCTCGGCACGGGACATATACAACTTTCGCGTACTCTCGGTTTCCGCGAGGTCGGTGGCGCGTTCGGCCCATTTCTCGGCTTCGTCGAAGTTGCCGACTTCCGCATGGGCGGCCGCGAGTGTGTCAAGGAACCCAGGTGTCTGCCATTCGGTCAACTCGCAAGCTCGCGTCGCACATTCCAGGGCCCGCCGGCCATTCCGGACCGTGGGATCGGGAACCGTGCTCCACAACCAGCCGAGATAGTTGAAGGTGGCCGCGCTGGCCGGATCGCACTTGAGCGCCCCCGTGTGATCGCGGATGGCCTGCACGTATTGCCGGTTGAAATAGTGCAGCATGGCTCGGCGATTGAACAAGCGGACCGATTCGGGATTGCGCTTGATGGCCTCGTTCATGTCGGAGAGGGCTTCGTTCTTTCGGCCCAGTTTGTCGAGCGATTCGGCCCGATATTCGTAGGTCGGGGCATGGGCCGGGTCAAGCTTGAGCGACTCGTTAAAGTCCGCGAGGGCGGCCTCGTATTCGCTGCGGTCGTGATAAACCAGACCGCGGCCGTTGCGCACCCAGATCCAATCGCCGTCCAGTTCCACGGCCCGCGTGTAGTCGGCGAGGGCGGCGTCGAGATTTCGCATGGCCCAATTCGCACTGGCCCGTCGACTGAGAGCATAAACGTGTTCCGGCTCGCGGAGGAGTGCCAGATCGAAGTCTTCGCGCGCCCGTTCAGGATCTTCGCTCCGAAGTCGCAGATCGCCACGCCAGATCAGGTAACCGGCCGCCCCTTCCGGATCGAGTTCGATGGCTCTGGAGAAGTCCGCGTCCGCCTGTTCGGAGGCCCCGCGCGCTTCCTGCACTCGGCCACGCAGGGCGATCACATCGGCACGCCCTTCATCGAGCTTGAGTGCCTTGTTGCAATCGACAAGCGCTTCTTCGTACTGCTTCTGACGAAGGAAGAACTGGCCGCGATCGAAGAGGGCTTGCACGTCCTCGGGATTCAGGCGAATGGCTTGATCGAGGTCGGCGATGGCCCGCGTTACGTTGCCCGACTCGGCATGGGCGCGAGCCCGAAAGCGATAGCCGACCGCGACATCCGGCCGCAGCCGAATGGCTTGTGAGAAGTCCTCAATGGCGTCCTTCCAGTTGCCAGTATTGAGCAGATCCATGCCCCGAGAGCAATACTCCTCGGCGGTGGCAGGGGTTGTCGGCATGTTCAGATTCACAGGCATCGCAAATGTCCGATCGCTTGGCCTCGTGGCTCTTCCTCATGTAGGGTGGGTGCAGGCTTTGCGGAACCCACCAGTAACCCGCGAGAGAGTTGGTGGGTTGCGCAAAGCCTCCACCCACCCTACGGTACTACTTCTTCGGCGCAGGTATCCAAATCATAGGCACATTCAGTTTCTGCGCCAACTCGTTCAACCCGGTCAACTCTTCATTCTTGAGAGTAGTGTACGCCTCTTCGTGTTCGACCAACTCCTTCTCCAGTTCGTCCGCGAAGTCTTTCATGCCCTGCGTCGGCGGGCCATCGCCGTTGGAGGCGAACACGAATAAGCCGCCTAGCTGCGAGTATAGCTTGGCCCCGCCCTTTTGCGCCAGCACATCGTACAAAACCTTGGCCTTGGGGTTATGGAACTTGCCTTCCAGTTCGTCCAGCTTCATCGCAAGCGCGGTCTCCAGCTTCAAGAACACTTTGGCCTTC
>Ga0163144_10017497_pt1 | contig 14593 bp, 11 predicted proteins | sample OliLak19BULKMAT1_FD_123175 | JGI IMG/M metagenome (GOLD analysis project Ga0163144, IMG submission 123175) | Freshwater microbial mat bacterial communities from Lake Vanda, McMurdo Dry Valleys, Antarctica - Oligotrophic Lake LV.19.BULKMAT1 | ecosystem: Environmental > Aquatic > Freshwater >... | reverse complement strand
GGCGACATTCAACAGATTCCGGATTTTTGATTCCGGATTTTGAGTTTCAAAGGGAGGCGTTCAATCCAAAAAAACTAAAATCCGCGATCCGCAATCCGGAATCCAAAAGTACCCTCATTTCGGTCAATTGATTTTACCCCGGGTTCACTCCAGATGTTGTACTCGCAGACGAGTGCAGATCGACGCAAAGGATTCACAAGCGAATCACCCGGCCAGCCCATTGAATCTGTGTCCATGGCCGCTCCTGATCCGCGTTCATCTGCGTTTCCCGTCGATGCGGCTCTGCCTAATGCGTAATCACGTGACACGCACACCCACGAACGCTTAATCTGCGCGCAACATGATCGGACCTGCGGGACGATCGACCGCACCGTAAAAAGATAATTTATCGCTGTTTTTACCGGAATTTTTGGCGATTCTGAAAATTTTCGTGATAAGATTTCGGTCGTGGCATTGAGTTCGCTTAGAGGTCAAGCGTTGCCGTCAAGTTGACGGTGACGGGCGATCCGAAGGTTGCCCTTTATAACGGAGCGCGGTTGGTTCCCACGGGCAGTATCGCCCGCAGACGGTCTGCGGGCGATACTAACCCGAGGCTCTAATCGAAGAGCGGCCCGGTCAACTTTTCGGATTGCAGTTCGAGCGATGCAAGCCCCTATGACACAACAAAAATGCGATCGGGCTTGAGATTGGTCTGCCCCCCGATTCGCGACAAGCCTCGTTTCCTCCTCCGCCAAGCCGCACGGGATTTCCTCCCTCGTGCGGCTTTTTTTTCGTCCCGTCTCGACCGGTGAAATCCGTCGAAAAGACCCTGCCGAGTGAAGGGTCGAAGTGCAGGGTCGAAAAAGCGAAAGATTTCCGATACACTGCCCCGCCGGTCCGAAACCGACCGGTTCAGGGAGAGATGGCCGAGCGGCTGAAGGCGCAGCACTGGAAATGCTGTTGGCGGCTTAAACCGTCACTAGGGTTCGAATCCCTATCTCTCCGCTGTCCGACACGCCAAAGCCCTTCGACCTGACCGTTGAAGGGCTTTCTCGTTTAGCCTGCCTTGTGCTTGGCCCTGCAAGACGGTGTTCAAACAGATCATCTCCATTGAACAACGCTTTTCGCCCCGATCCCCAAACCACGTCCGCGTTAACCCATTTTTGTCAGGTTTGATGAATTCAGATTTAGTTAGCTGCCCATCTGAATCCATCTGCGTGTGTCTGCGTTCATCTACGGTTTCACTGTTTTCTGTTTGTTCGGAAGGTTGATCGCCGGTGGCTTGTCCGCGCCGGTGAGGAAAGGTTGAATGTGAATGTCACCGGCGGCGGAGATGTCGATGGTGATCGCGCCCGTGCGGTTGGTGCGCAAGAGCGGCGTGCCACCGACCAGCGCGTCGAAATCGCGCTGCTTGCGGCTGAGCGTACGGTCGTTCGAACTGACGATCGCGCGCGGTGACGCGGCCTTTAGAAACTCCGCGGTCGTCGCCTCGCTGCTCCCGTGATGCGGCGCGACCAGCACGTCACACTCGAGTAGCCCCGGCTCGGCGGACATTTGCTTTTCGGCGCTCGCCTGAATGTCCCCCGTGAACAGGATCGATCGGCCGGCGTGGGTCAGACGCACGACCAGCGACACGTCGTTCGCGGGTGCGGTACTTTCCGGCGTCGGCCAGAGGATTTGAAGACTCGTGTCGCGCCCGAGCGGTAGGATGTCCCCCGCCTGTACAACGCGCGGCGGACGGTCGATCGCGTCCAGCGCTTTTAACATCGCCTCCGCGGGCGCATTACCGGCGCACTGTTCACGAAACTGCGGACCCACCAGCACCTCCCGCACGTCGTACGCGCTAGAGAGGTCGGCGACGGCGTTGAAATGGTCGACGTTGGCGTGGCTGATGAAAATCGTGTCCAGCCCCGTCTGCCCGCGCGAACGCAGGAACGGCGCGATGCATTTTCGCACCGGGTCCGACAACGAAAGCGATCCCGCGTCGATCAAGACCGTCCGCCCTGATGGGGGTTCGACGACCGCGCATTGTCCCGCGCCCACCGCCAGCAGCGTCACGCGAAGCGAGCCGGTCTGCGGCGCGATACGCAACGCCCGCGTCTGAAACGGCGACAAAAATAGCGCCACCAGCACGACCACAGGCGCCACCCGCGTCGCGACGCGCAGTCCCGCGAGGTGCGGCGGACGCAGGTTCGCCAGCAGCGTCGCAAAGAACAACAACACCAACCACACCGGCGGGGACGGGAACGGCACGTCCGCCAGCGGAAATGTCGCAAGCCAATCCACCGTCCCGCGCATCGCCCGCACGGGCTGCTGCGCCGCCCACGCCCACTCGGTCGCGCCGCCGGGCCACAAGAGCGTCAACACCACCTTCATCATCCCCCCCACCAGCGCCACGAACACCACCGGCGCGAGCACGATCCCCGCGACCACGGCCCAGACGTTGAGCTGTTCGAAATGAAACGCAATGAGAGGCATCGACACCACCCACGCCACCACGCTTGCGAGCACCGTCTCCAACATGAGGTGGTCCGCGCGCCGGCCGAGCTTCATCAGCACCGGCTCGTCCGGCGGGGCCGGGTCTCGGCCGCGCACGAGCCAGCGCGACACCGGCGACGTAAACATCATCAGCCCAAGCACCGTGCCGAAACTGAGCTGAAACCCGGCGTTGTACAAATCCAGCGGGTGATACACGAGCATCATCAACACGCTGAGCGCGAGCAATTGAATGAAGTCCACCCCGCGTCGCCCGAGCACCGCCAGCGCGTAACAGACCGCCAGCAGAATCGACCGTACGACCGGCGGCGACGGTAACGCCGCCAGCCCGTACACCACGACGAACCCCAGCATGATCGTCACCGCGAGCCTCGGGCGCAGGCGCATCAGCCTGCACGCGCCGTACACGACTCCGCCGAGCACCGCGACGTGCATCCCGCTGATCGCGAGGTGGTGGCTCGTGCCGGTACGCCTGAACTGGTCCTGCACGTCGCGCATCTCCGGGTCTGAATCACCGAGCAATAGCGCGCGGAGGATCGCGTGGTCGAGCGATTGAGTGGCCTCGAACCCCGTCGCCAGAAGCTGCCGCGCGGTCGCGCGCAGCGTCCCGAGTGCGCCAAGGCCGGCGTCGGAAACGATCGTGAGGTTGTCCGCGTGCGGGACGCTGATGGATGCGAGAATGCGCTGCTCGCGGTAATACTTCGCCCAGTCGAACTGACCCGGATTGACCGCGGGGCTCGGGCGTTGCAGCAGCCCCACCACGCGCACGGTTTGGCCCTGCGCCAGGCGCGGGTGCGGCTGGTCGATCTGCACCAGCACGTCCCCGCTCGCGTCGCGCCAGCCGTCCCAGGTCAGCACGCGCGTGACCCGTGCCGTCGTCACCTGCCTCGGCGGAAGCGGGCGCCCGCGCCCCACACTCAAACTGATCACGCGCGGCGGACGGTCCAGAAACAGCTCCACCTGCGCGAGCCTCGGCGTATCGGTCGCGTAGGCGGCGACGTCACCCGCGCGAAATCGATAGTGTTCCATCTGCCCCAGCAAAACACCGACGAGCGTCAGCGCAATCGCGACGAACCCGGAACAAGCGTAAGGCCGCGCGAGCATGCGCCACGCGAGCGCCAGCACGACCAGCGCCACACCCGCGCCGGAGAGCGGCCAAACCGGAAAAAACGGATGAAGCCAAATCCCCAGCGCCACCGCCGCCGCGGCCCCGACGGCGGGGCGACGTCGCATGAAGCCCATTCCCGGCATCAGATTCGGACCGGCCACAGGCATGGTCAAGAAACCTACCCGCTGCCCCCCTCAAACGAAAGTGAACGCGTTCGCGGGGTCGGGCTTCAGTTCATCCTAAAACATGTGGAGCCACGGACGGCAAAGATTGAATGGACAAAAAAGCGCGATGAACCACAGATTCATCGTTTCGACGCCTTCACAAAATCCATGGATGACCCTCTTCTTATCTCCCTATTCTCGCCGCCCTCTGCGGCTCCCGGTCTTTTCCACTTGGCGTTTGCTTGGCGCTCTTGGCGTCTTGGCGGCTCCCCTGCTTCAAATGCGCGGGCTCTGCCATCAGCCACCGATCACAAGCCGCCCGCCACCACAGGGCAATCGCATGTTCGCGGTTTGACCCCCTCTCCCGCATACCCGCAGGGGAGGGCCGGGGTGGGGGGCTTAGGTTTTCACTGCAAAGCCCCCACCCCAACCCTCCCCCGCGAGTATGCGGGAGAGGGGGCCGGACGAACATGCAATTGCCCTGCCCGCCACGAGCCATCCGCCACATTCTGTTTGACACACGCCGCGGGTCTGTGAATAATCACAACGTTCGAACAACTGAATACGAATCGTCTTATCCAGAGTGGTCGAGGGTTGGGCCCGATGACACCACAGCAACCGCCGGGGCTGAAAAGCTTCGGCAGGTGCTAAATCCCGCCCGTTTCGCGCGTGTGCGCTGAAGCGGGGGAGATAAGAGGACGCCACCCCTACCGGCTGCCTCTTCTTGTCTCGGACAAGCAGAGGTTTTTTTATTGATCCTCGTAGCACGGGCGCCTCGCCCGTTGTCGTTGTACTCGACGACGTTCGACCGTATCCGGTCGAAATTCAAGAGCGAAGCGTTCTTCGTGTTCGAACGGTTCACCGCTTTCGCTTTAGATTCTCGGTCGCGTACGACCGAGCGTCGCCGGGGTACGGTGACGATGGGCGAGACGCCCATGCTAAGGGGAAAGCCCGCACGTTCGGGCGTGTCGTCTGACTTGAAACGGAAAGTAGTCGCCATGAGTTACGTCCGCGGACTGAAGTGTAAGGAGTGTGGTCACCGCGTTCCGGTGTCGCCGGTGCACGTGTGTGAGGCATGTTTCGGGCCATACGAAGTCGAATACGACTACGACGCGATGCGCGGCAAAGTGACGCGTGCCAGCATCGAAGCCGGGCCGAAAAGCCTGTGGCGGTACAAGGATTTGCTGCCCGTCAACACGCCGGTGACCGGTTTCAATTCCGGCTTCACGCCGTTCGTCAAATGCAAGCGTTTGGCCGACGAACTCGGGTGCAGCAACTTGTACATCAAAGACGACAGTTGCAACTACCCGACCTACAGCTACAAGGAACGCGTCGTCAGTGTCGCGATTTCCAAGGCGGTGGAGTTCGGGTTCGATACGGTCGGATGCGCCAGCACCGGCAACCTCGCCAACAGCACCGCCGCGCACGCGGCGGCGGTGGGGATTCGGTGCTTCGTCATGATCCCGCACGACCTGGAGCAAGGCAAAGTCCTGGGCAGTCTCGTCTACGGGCCGACGATGGTCCGCATCAAGGGCAATTACGACGACGTGAACCGCCTGTGTACTGAAATTGCCGACAAGTACGGCTGGGCGATCGTGAACGTGAACCTTCGGCCGTACTACACGGAAGGGGCCAAGACCTTCGGCTTCGAGATCGCCGAGCAGTTCGGGTGGAAGCTGCCCCAGCACACCGTCGTGCCGGTGGCCGGCGGGACGATTTTACCGAAGATTTATAAGGGATACAAAGAATTTATTGAACTGGGCCTTGTGGAAGACACCAAGCCGAAGATGTATGGCGCGCAGGCCGCCGGTTGTAATCCCGTGACGACGGCGGTGAAAAAAGGCGTCGACATCATCGAGCCACAAAAGCCGAACACGATCGCCAAGTCCATCGCGATCGGAAATCCTGCCGACGGGTATTACGTGTACGGCGCGATCAACGAATCGGGTGGCTGGGCGGAGAGCGCGACGGATTCGGAAATCGTCGACGCGATCAAGCTCCTCGGTCGCACCGAAGGCATCTGGACCGAACCGGCCGGCGGGACGACTTTGGCATGCGCGATCAAACTGATTCAGTCGGGTAAAATTCCGAAGGACGAAAGCATCGTCATCAGCATCACCGGCAACGGGCTCAAGACGCAGGAAGTCGTGGTCGACGCTTTGCCCTACCCCGCGGTGATCGACGCGAAGTTGTCGGAGTTTGATAAGATGCTAGAAGGTGTGGAGCCGCGCGAGCCGAACCTGAGTGGCCGCGCGAAACCGGCGATGGTTTGACGGACGTCTGGCGTGATCCGGAGGAAGGTATGAAAACGGTTCGGGTCATGAAATCGTCGGCTCGTCGGTGCTGTGTGGTCGTAGCCTTGGCCGCGATCTCGCCCGGCCTCCTTTCGGCCGCCGACGCGCCGGTGAAGAAACCGACCGACGCGACGGAGAAGGTAAAAGAGACTCCCGAACAAGCGACGAATGCCGACGGCAAGAAGGCGACCACGGTCAAGCCGGTCAAGCCGCGTCCGACGCCCGTGGTCAAAAAAACCGACCCCGGCGTCGTGGCCGTCACGGAAGCGGTGAAGAAGCTGACCGAGGAATACCGCGCCTATCTCAAAGACCCCGAGTCGGCGAAGGTGCGCACGACCAGCAACTACGCCACCGACAACGCCGACCCCACCGTCACGAACGAGATCGTGTACAAGGCGCTCGACCGCTCGATCGCCGGTGACGTGCGCGTCGACGCGTACGTGAAGTGGCAGCTTCTTTCCTACGTCAGCGGACTTCCTGACGACAAGGACGTGCCGAAATTATTGAACCTTTACGGCCGCGCGCCGCTCCCGCCGGCGCACCCGGGGATGGACCGGCAAATGCTGCAGCGCGCGCTGAGCCAGCCGGGCGCGAGCCAGCGGGAAAATGAGAACGCCGTCAATGACGAGTTTGGCCAGGTTCTAGACCGTTACGAACAGCAGATCGCGCCGATCCTCGGGTATCGTGACTCGCTTTTCAGCAAACTCCCGACCCGCGGAGATTGCGCGGCGGCGGGGTGGGAGGACGTGCGCGATCGCATCAAACTCGGGCTTAAAGCCGACGCTTTTGCCGGCACCGTTGCCGGCGCGACGCGTTCATGGGCGACGTCCGACGCGACGCCGGCGCAGCTCACCGCCATGATCCAGTTCCTCGAAACGATCAAACGCGAAAACGATAAGACAGAGTCGCAGGCGTACACACGCGTCGTGTTCGAGGAGAAGAACAACAAACTCGAATGGCGCGCCCGCGATTCCGTCGGGGGCGGGTTGTTCAAGGATCTGACCACGTCGCTTCGCGAGGCGCGCGACAACCCCGGCGGGGGGCTTCAGATCAAGACCAGATGACGACACGCGACCGCCGCGAGTCAATGGCGTTTCCTGGTCGGTTTCATTCGACTTTAAAAGTTTTTTTCGAGAATCAGCACCATGAGCATTAAGATCCGCATCCCCTCCCCGCTCCGTGAATACACCGGCGGGAAAGACATCGTTGAGGCCGAAGGCGCGAACGTCGCCGAGGTTCTGGGCCAACTGGTCGCCAGTGCCTCAGGCATCAACGCGCGGCTATTTAAGGCGCCGGGCGTGTTGAACCGCTTCGTGAACATCTACGTCAATGACGAAGACATCCGCTTCCTCAAAAATCTCGACACCCCCGTCAAAGCTGGGGACGAACTCAGCATCGTCCCCGCGATCGCGGGCGGGTGAAGGGTTTGATTCCCAGCGGTATCAGCGCGTGTCGTAACTCGAGACGGACCAAGGCTCGGACGGCGGTCTGGCAAAATTCGGCCGACGCGCCCGGGCGGACATTGGCGCACCACGTCGAAAATCGGAATGGATTCTCTGCGGACATTCCGTGAACGGAGTGGCAGTGCCTCGCCATCAAAGATCCAAGAAAAACAGTGGGAAGCGCAAAACGCGCTGAACGGCGGGGCATGGCACTGCGATCAGGCCGTCATGCAGGCTCATTCACATCGGCTCGTCCGCGACCGTACGGTCGTAGACTTTCAAGAGTTTTTCCTTGTCGAAGATCATTTCCTGTCGGGTCAGACCGACGATGTCGTAGATGCTGGTGAGTTCGATCGCGTCGACAGGGCATGCCTCTTCGCACATACCGCAGTAGATGCAGCGGAGCTCGTCGATGTCGAATTTGATCGGATACTTTTCACGGTCGGCCCAAGGGCTTTCACCGGCTTCGATGTGGATGCAGTTGGCCGGGCAGGCGGTGGAACACATGAAGCACGCGACGCACTTGACGCGGCCTTCCTCGTCCTTGTTAAGCCGGTGGACGCCGCGGTAAGTCGACTTGAAAATCCCGCCGTCTTCGACGGAGAGGTCCTCGCGACGCTCTTCCGGGTACTGGATCACGCGGTCTTTCCCGCGCACGACGACGTTGAGCATGTGCTTCATCGTCGTTCCCAGCCCCTTGAGCGCCTGCGGCAGGTAAAACTGGTCCGCGAGCGTGAGCTTGGGTTCTTCGAGGGTGATGTAGTCGGATTCGTTCATGGAGGTCGACCGTGGACTATTTTTTGGGACGAGGAACGGGGAAAAAATTGTGCACTTTCTCGCTGAAGCCTGGAATGACGTCGCCGCCGGTGATCATGTCGTCGGTGCCGAACGGTTGAATGTGCCCGTCGTTAAAGTGCACGTTGATGGATTTTCGCTTCGGGTTCACCACCCAGATCATGTCCACGCCGGCTTTTCGGTACTCGTGGATTTTTTCTTCGAGTTCGAGCACGTTGTCGTTCTTGGAAACAACTTCGACGACCAGATTCGGGACGGCGGTCAGCGGGTCTTCCGTCGGCGCGTCGGTCGGGATGCGATCATTCGAAAAATAAACAACGTCCGGCCGGCGTGCGTGCCGACCTAGCCAGGGGAAGCAACCGACGGGCAATTCGGTCGTGACCCAGCCACATTTCTCCGTCTGAACATAATTTCCGATCAGACGAGATATTTCAGACGCGATCCAAAGTGCTAAAAATCCCACCTTCTTCTCCTTCAATTCCCCGTGGACGAGTTCCATCAATTTGCCGTCGTTGTCGGCAAACAGGTCCTCGAGGGTCGGCTCGTGTTCGAGGGTTGTTGTCGTCATGGGGACTCCTGAAGGAGTATACGATTTCAAGCCTGTGCCGGAAGAGAAATCTGGCCACTAAACCGGCTGCCGTCGACCTGCATCCGTCGGTTCGTCAACGGGGCGGCGGGGATTATTTTGCTGACGAGCACCGTCACCACGACGACCAATATGTTGCCCGCGAGGAGCGCCAGCGCCATTTTCCCGGTCAGGACCATCGTGCCGTTGATCAGGCCGCGCGGTTCACGACCGAAGAAGTAGACCACGAGCATGCTCATCGTGAAGAGTCCGAAGCTGATCGGGATCAGCCCGCGCCACGCGAGCATCATGAGCTGGTCGAACCGGAAGCGGGGGAGCGACCAGCGGACCCACATGAAGATGAACAGGATCAGGACGGTCTTGGCGAAGAACGCGCCGACGCGGAGCATGCAGATCAGGAGGTTGTCGGTGACGACGGGGTTGCCGGGGATGACGCGCCCGTCGAGCAGGCCGAAGGGCAAATGCCATCCGCCGAAGAAGAGCGCGACGCAGACGGCGCTGGTGGTGATCATGCCGGCGTATTCTGCCAGGAAGAACAGCGCGAACCGCATCGACGAATATTCGGTGTGATATCCGCCGACCAGTTCCTGTTCGGCTTCGGCCAGGTCGAATGGGGCACGGTTGGCTTCGGCGTGGATGCAGATGAGGAACAGTACGAACGCGACCGGGTGCGCGAAGACGTTCCACGCCGGCACGATCCCGCCCCACGTGTGCGTCTGAGCGGCGACGATCGCGCCGAGGTCGAGCGTGCCGAACAAAATGACCACCGCCAGCACGGACACGCCGAGCGGGATTTCGTACGAAATCATGTTCGCGGTCGCGCGGAGGCCGCCGAGGAAGCTGAATTTGTTGTTCGAGGCATACCCGCCGATCACCACGCCATAGACCGCCAGAGACAGCGTGCCCAGCACGAACAGTACGCCGATGTTTAACGAAGCGATCTGAAACGGCATGTGGTACGTGACTGCGGACTCGCCCTGACTGACGACCGTCGCCGTCACTGGCACGACCGACGCCGGGTCCGTGCCCGGCGCGACCTTCGCGGTCCGTTCCAGCACCCCGCCCCACGGGATCACCGCCACGCTGATGATGACGGTGATGATCATGATCATCGGCGCGAGCGTGAACAGAATCTTGTCCACCCCGCCAGGCCGGTAATCTTCCTTGACGAAGAATTTAAGCCCGTCCGCCATCGGTTGCCCGAGGCCCCAGCAGTGAAAATCCTTCAAGCCCGGCACGATGCCGAAGCCCAACCCCGTCCGGTTCGGCCCGATCCGGTCCTGCACCCACGACGCGGTCTTGCGCTCGAGCAAAATCAAATACGCGACCAGCCCGAGCACCGAGCCGTGAATGCCGAGCGTGAGAAGGATCCAGAAGTACTGGAAGAAGTAGTTGAGGAGGTCACTCATAAAAACTCATGCGGGTTGAACCGCAGATGAACGCGGATAAACGCAGATCATTCAAAAATTATTCACAACGCGGCGCACTTCGATTTTTGATCGGCCGAAGTTAATGAGAAGGCAGATTTTGAATCCAGTTGCTTTCAAATAATTCAGACATTGTGCAAGGTGGACGTCATCAAGCCCTTGAACCGCGTTAAGCTCCACCACGACTGAACCCTCTACCAGCAAATCTGCAAAATATTCGCCAACAACCACGCCGCGATAGCGAACCAAAAGTTCCTTTTCCGGTTCGGCCTTAAGACCGGCCCTAGTGACTTCGACGAACATCGCGTTCTGGTAAACCTTTTCCAAGAATCCGGCACCCAATTCATTCGATACGTTAAATGCACAACCGATCACGGCTTCCGTAGTCTGATTTAATCTGCGTTCATCCGCGTCCATCTGCGATTCCTCAGTCTCACAGCTCCGCGAACTCGAACGCCGGTTCGGTCAAGTTTTCTTCCGGCGATTTGACGGTCGCGAACGCCTCGCCGAGCTCTTCGCGAATCTTGACGGCGGAGTAGGTTTCTTTTCTGCCAAGAATCGTCAGATAAACGTCACCTTCGCGTCGCGTGCCTTCAAGCGGTTGAACCGCCGTCGTGAATGCTTGCAACTTGCCCGCGTGGTTCTCCCACGTCCCGTCCTTCTCCGCCCAGAGCGTGCCGGGCAGAAACACGTCGGCCTTGTTGGTCAGGTCGCTCGGGAGCGTGTCTTGGACGACCTTGAAACCCTTGTTCCAGACTGCCGGGCGGTCCTTGGCGTCTTTCGGGATCCACGCGCTCAGGTATCCGCCGACCGTCCAACCGGCCTTGAGGTTTTTCAGCTCAGCGCGGTCTGCTTTCACCAGTTCCGAAAACTCCGCCGTCGTCCCGCCGAGCAACGCAAGCACGCGCCGGACGCCAGTAGCATTAGGAACTTTTTCGGCTTTGATGACGAACGTCTGCTTGCCGGTGAGTGAATTCTTGAACACCTCGTCCGCGCCACTGCTCGGCACCGGCCCGACCACCAACGCCGCCTGTGGGTCGAGCGATCGAATCATCTTGCCGAGCAAAAACGCCTCTTCACACGCCATCATCGGTGAAAGCACCGCGTACAAACTGCCCGGCCCATTTTCCTTCACCACCAGCTTCAACCCGTCGACCGCGGTCTGCAGCGCGGTCGAAAACGACGTCTCTGCCGACGCGCCGTATTGCAACTTCGTCGCGACCGTCAATCGGCGCTCGTCCGACAATGCCTTGTAACTGTGCCGCGTGTCGTCGCTGATCCACCACTGGTTCACGTCCGCATTAAACCGCGGCTTGACGCGGTAGACGACGCCCTCGTTGTGCTCCAGATAAATATTCTCCCCACCGGCATCCACCGGGCTGAGGCTCGGCGTCTTTTTCAAAAACCAGACACGCTGCTTGAACAAAAAGTCCTTGTCCAAAAGCGCCCCCACCGGGCATAAATCGACCACGTTCAACGACAGTTTGTTATCCAGTGGCCGGCCGGGGAAAATGTCGATCTCTTCCTTGTGCCCTCGCCCTTCAACAAACAATTCGCTGGTCCCCGAAATCTCGCGCGTGAACCGAACACACCGCGTGCACATGATGCACCGGTCGTTGTACAGCATCACGTGCTCGCCGACGTCCTTCTTCGGCTTCTTGTGCTTGTCTTCCTCGAAGCGCGATTGGCTGCGCCCGTATTGGTACGAATAATCTTGAAGCGTACACTCTCCGGCCTGGTCGCACACCGGGCAATCCAGCGGGTGATTGACCAGCAGATACTCCATCACCTGCTTCTGATTGGCGACGGATTTGGGAGACGTCGTGTGGACGATCATCCCCTCGCGCACCGGCGTCTGGCACGACGGCACGAGCTTGGGAATCCCCTCGACTTCGACCAGACAAATGCGACACGAGGCCACGATCGATAGCCCAGGATGGTAACAATAATGCGGCAGCGTCTTCCCGGCGTCGACACACGCCTGCAAAATCATCTGCCGGTCTCTCGCTTCGATCGTTTGGCCGTCTACGGTTATCTTGGGCATGGCTAAACGATCGTATACCGGATTGTGACGGATTTCACTAACAGAAAACGATGTTTGCGCGTCTGGAGACAAACGCCTTGCTCTCCATGTGACCCGAGAGTTCGAAGAACCCAGCTTTTCGGCGCACCACAAAGCCCGGTTCTTTAAACCGTCGCGTCACGGAGTACACTTGTTCCTGATGTCAGATTCGATCGTCCCCTCCAAACTCGCCCTCAAAAAAGACGCCCGTCTGGACATCACCTGGTCCGACGGCGTCTCCAGCACCTACACCATCTCCTACCTGCGCACCATGTGCCCCTGCGCCGCCTGCAAGATCGTGCGCGAAGGCGTGGACCCGCACAGCATCGCGCCAGTGCAGAAGAAGAAGCCGCTGCTCACCATCCTCCCCGGCAACTACGCGGACGAGATCACCATCACGTCCGCGGAAAAGGTCGGGAATTACGCCCTCAAGCTCGCCTTCAGTGACGGCCACGACACCGGCATCTACTCCTTCGCCTACCTGCGCGACATCCACGACCGGCGCTCGGCAACGACCTGAATCGCACGTCCAACTCCACCCACGCCGTACCGTACAGGTGCGGATTCCTCGTCTCCCTTCAAGAATTAAGATGCAAGCGTCCGTTTCCCGTTCTACACTTTCCGCGTGCGAGTTAGCGTCCTGACAATTCTCGTCTTCCTCGTCACCCCCTGCCTCGCCGGTCCGACGACCGCGCCGGCGACCGTGCAGGGGATGCTCCTCAAGGGCGCGATCCGCTTCGACGTCCCTTCAGGCTGGAAGGAAGTACAGCGAGCCGAGGAGGACCAACTCGTCGGCTACGCCCTGCCCGACGGTCTGGGTCTGGTCATGATCTACGTCGCGCCCACCGACGGCCCGGTCAACCAAACCTTCGAAACCAAACGCCGCATGGCCAAAATCATTTCAGAAGGCACTTCAAACGGCCTGAAAAATCAAGGGCATGAAGTGCTTCTCGCGCCGACGCTGGAAAAGGACGACATCTACTTCATGCGCCTGCGCTGCACGTATAAACTCAAAGGCTCGACCGTCCCGACCGAACAATTGGCCGTCTACAGGCCCGTCGGTCTGAGCCTCGCGTCCGTGACCGTCACCGCCACCACCGAAGCCACCGAGCAGATCGACGCCGCGTTCAAGCTCGGCGAAAAAGTGCTCGACTCGGTCCGGCCCGGCAAGCCCATTCGACCCACCGGCTTCCCCCGCGCCCGGATCTGGATGACCGCGCCGGTCGAGTGGATCGAAACAAAATCCGACACGCCCGCAGGCACCATCGTCACCTACCGCGACCCGCGCGACGCGCAGACGGTCTTGCGCGTCGGCGTGCGACCGATGACCAAGGACGCCAAAACCGACACCGGCGTTCGTCAAAAACTCATCGACGCGCTCCTGGCTGAACGTGATAAACAACTCGACACCGACGGCCACACCACGCGCACCGACCTTGCCCCCAAACCCGACGCACGCTACCTGCTCCAGACCACCACCGACTCCGCCGGTACCCCCGGCCCTCGTCGGATCGAAACACGCGTCCTGATCACCGGCGACACGCTTGTCGCCGTCACCTCCGTCACAACTCCAGACCGCGCCGACCCCGTCACCAAAGTCGCCGACGACTTGGCCTCGACCCTCAAACCCATCGAACGCAAGTAATCACACTTTTTCGAGATTTTACGCCGAGAATTCTCTTGACTAATAAAATTTAGTTAGGTATTTGTACGGTCATGCAGAGCCCGTCGCATCGTGCGCGGGACTGTTCACATCTACCGGCCCGGTTCCCGGGCTTAACAGGGAATTCCTCATGACAATTGACACCGAAGGACGTTTTCCGGGCGTGGTGCGTTCACGCATTCGATCGGTGATGCTCACGCCCGACCAGGGGCGCGTGCGCATCGAATGGTCCGCCGTCGGTGGCGCGACGGGGTACGAGGTGTTTCGGAGCGACGACTTGACCGGGCCGTGGACGGTCTTCAAGTCCGTCGGGCCAGACGTACTGGCCGTGACCGACGAGCCGCTAGCGCCGGGTCGGCGCGTCGCGTATCGCGTTGGCGTGACGGGCGACGACCCGGACATCGCGTCTCTCGCGCAGCTGGTCGTCGTCCCCGCGCCGACGAGTGCGGATGTGTCTCAGTACCGTGATAGTCTCACGTCCGACGACGTCGCGTTCGACCGCGCCCTCTCTGCCGTCGCGACGGGTGGGACGCTGGTGATTCCGTTTCAACCGGACGGCTACCGGCTCCGCGCCTTG
>Ga0163144_10017492_pt1 | contig 14595 bp, 10 predicted proteins | sample OliLak19BULKMAT1_FD_123175 | JGI IMG/M metagenome (GOLD analysis project Ga0163144, IMG submission 123175) | Freshwater microbial mat bacterial communities from Lake Vanda, McMurdo Dry Valleys, Antarctica - Oligotrophic Lake LV.19.BULKMAT1 | ecosystem: Environmental > Aquatic > Freshwater >... | reverse complement strand
TGGCCCATTGGCCCATTGGCATGGCCCATTCCCCCCGTATCTCCCTGTGACGAACGTTGTTGCGTGTACCCGATACCCGCGGTTGTTCGCGGGTGATGAAGCGCCGGGATCGAGACACTGGACGGCGGCGATTGACGATGCTGCCGTCGTCGTCACAGTTAAAATCGATGGAACCCGGCGTGGAGGCCTCGGAACCGGCACGACTCATGCACCTGTTCTTTCCATGGAGAAAGAACAATGACAGAACTGGGGGAACGAGTGGCGAATCTTGACGCACGCCTCGACGCTAACGGGCAGGACCTGGCCGGTATTCGCGACGCAGTCCATCGACTCGATGACAAGGTGGAGGCACGGTTCCTCAGTCTCGAAGGACGAATGGCTGCCGGGTTCGCCGAACTGCGCACCGAGATGCACGCCAACTTTCGATGGGTCATCGGCGGCATCCGTGGTGCGGTGCTCGCGGTGCTGTTGTCCATCCTGACGCAGATTTTCACGGGCTGAGTCCGCCGGTCGCATGCGCTCTGCCCTGCTGATACTGATCGCTGCTGTCTCTGCGTGGCCGACGGCCACCCAGGCACCGTCACCACTACTCACTCCAGCCGCGCTGAACGCCACCGCGCCGGCGGAGTTCATGGCCACGGTGAGCACGTCGGTCGGAACGTTTGTGATTCGCGTCCTCCGTGAGTGGGCGCCCAACGGGGCGGACCGCTTCTACAACCTCGCCAAACATGGCTACTACGATCAGAACCGGTTCTTCCGGGTGATCCCGAAGTTCATGGCCCAGGTGGGCATCCACGGTGACCCGGCGATCGCCAACGCGTGGAAGGACGCGACGATTCCATCCGACCGTCCGCTGCTCAGCAACATGCGCGGGCGCGTGACATTCGCGAAGGGCACACTCGCCTCCTCACGCACGACGCAGTTGTTTATTAATTTCGGCGACAACTCGCGCCTCGACATCGACGGCTTCGCCCCGTTCGGCGAAATCATCACCAGCATGGTCCTCGTCGAACGCATCTACAGCGAATACGGTGAGGGCCCCGACCAGGGTGCCATCGTTGCCAACGGCAACCCGTTCCTCATCCGCAACTTCCCCCGCATGGACTACATTCGCGGCATTGCCATCTCGCAGCAGTGAGGCAATGGGGCATTGGCTCATTGCTCCATTGCCTCATTAACAACGGCGCGATGGTCAGGCGCGCAGCACCGCCGCCGGGTCGACACGCGCAGCGCGCCACGCGGGCACCAGACACGCGAGCACCGGACTGATCGCAATCTCGGCGCCACACGATCCGATCCGGGCCCGGTCGTCGGCTTTGAGCGCGCGGACAAAATGAAACGCCCCGTCACGCATGCGGAGGAAGCGCCGCACCACGCTCCCGCTCATGTCGATCAGCAGGCACACGGTGATGGGTTGTTCATCGGACGAGAACACCGCGATCTCGGTCGGTTTGCCGCCGACGCGAAGTTCGAAGTCGTCTTTGGTCAGATGGGGAACGAACCGCCCCCGCGAGTCGCGCACCGTCGCCGACACCGACACGGTGGTCACGCCCGACCGGAACACCGGCGGCTGCGCAGGCTGCTGCTGCGCGTGGCCGACAGCCACCGGGGCTACGGCAACCACGAGACTCAGGACACACGGGGGCACTGCTGGCTCTGATTTCACAACGAGGCTCTGAGGCCGGTACATGATCTCAACAGAGGGTCATGGGGCCCCCTGGGGGCGCACGCGGGTGCCGCCTTCGGCGGCATGGGCGATCGAAGAGCGGTCGGGAACGGTTGCTTGTTCTGACCGCTCTCCGATCGCCCTGGCCCGGCGGAACGCCTGGCCCCGCCCTGCGTCTCCGTGCCTCCGACCAATAAATGACGTCGGGTGTCTTTTTTCGATTTCAGCGCCAGCAAAAAAAGACACCCGACGTCTTTTCAACTTTTCAACGACCACCGGCGCCGCACGCCGCTACGCGACTTCGAAGATGCGGATGCGGCGCAGGAACAGGTCTGCCGCCCAGGCGAAGGCGGCGAACAGGACGAGCCACGGCCACAGCGCGACGCGCGAGGCACTGGTGTCGCCGGCGCCACGCTCAAGGGCGTCGGCTTCCGGGGTGACGCTGCCGCCGGTGGACGCGGCGATGGACGCCAGCAGCGAGGTATCGGCTGGGCCGAAGCGGTACTCGGCGCCGGCGTCGGGCACAAAACTGCGCGAGAGGCCGGAGCCTTCGGGAAGCGCGGCGTCGATCAACTCCGCCCGCACGGTCGCGCCGGCGTCGGTGGTCAGGCGCGCTTCGTACCGACCGGGCGCCACCTGGCGCGCGACCAGCGTGCGCTCGAGTTCACCGGCGTGCACGCGCACATTCGGCCGAAGCAGATTGCGCGGGTTGCCGACATCGTCTCGCGCCTCAACCGTCAGCGTCACCGCGCGACTCGTGCCGCGCGCCGGGCCGACTTCCATGTCAAGCGACAGCGGCACCGGCCGCTGCCCTGCCAACTCACGAACGACGGCGGAGAAAAATGGTCCATACCCTCGCCACTTGACCCAGTCGGCTGCCCAGCGGTCCTTCACGTCAGAGGCGAACACTGCCGCACGACCGGCACCGATCGGCCAATACGCGAGCAACGGGTCTTCGTCTTCCGTGCCGAGCATCTCGAGCGCTGTGTCCTTGATGACCGTCGCCGTCCGGCCGCGCAACGCCGGTGCGGTCGCAAAGTTGATCCCGTCAAGAAAGCCCACGTGTTTGACCACGGGCTTGAGCGGCTCCTCGTCGAAGCCGGGCGAGGTCACGTCCTTGGCTTCCTTCACAAAAATCTGTGGAACGTCTTTGGGATTGTCCGCAGCATAGGTGCGGCCCTTGCCCCACTTGGCGATGTTGGCGAGCAACTCACGATCAGCCGCCGCGCCCATGGCCACGGTGGACACGGTCATCTTCTCGGCCACCATCTTGTTGATGAGCGTCTCGTAGTCGTCGGGATACGAACGGCCGTCTGAGAGCAGTAACACGTGTTTGGCGCGCGCCTTGAGCTTGCTCAGGGCCTGATATCCCTGATCGACAGCCGGGAAGATCAACGTATGACCGCTCGGCTCAATGCCCGCGATGGCTTTTCTGATCACCTCACGATTCGGCCCGACCTGCCGCGGCGTCAGCGTCCAATCCAGCCCGTCGTTGAAGGTGACGATGCCGAGGGTGTGTTCGTCTTTCATGACGTCCACAGCCGCCTGCGCCGAGATGCGCAGCATTTCGATGTTGGTGCCGGCCATCGACCACGACTTGTCGAGCACCATGATGAGCGCCACTTCCGGCTCATCCTTGCGTTCAAAGGTGACGGGCAGCAGTCGTTCCAGTGCGGACTCGCGGTAGCCGTCTTCGCCGAACACGGCTTCACCGCCGGCGACCAGCAATCCGCCACCGGACAATTCCACCCAATCGGCCAGCACGGCGATCTTCGAATCCGGCAACACGGACTTCGCAAGGTCGCTCAGGATCACAACCTCAAATGGCGCCAGGTCGGCCGCCGTTCCTGGCAGCCCGGCCGCCGGACGCACCTCAACATCAAAGCCGGACTGTTCGAGCGCCGACTCCAGATAGCGCGACGACTGCGGCGTCCCTTCGACATACAACACACGCGGACGAGGCGCGACCCAGGCCGCCTGTGTCAGCGTGTTGTTCTCGACCAGGGGATCGCCTGCCGTGGTCACCACCGCCACAAACGACACCGCGCCGGCATCATCAAGCGACACCTCAAGCGGAACCGTCGTCATTCCCACCACAAGTGGCTGCGTGGCCGTGGCCAGAACGCGGTCACCGATTTTGAGCTCGACCACGCCGCTCACCGCCCGCTGGCTGCCGACATCAACTGTCACAGTCACCAGTCCGCCGGGCGCCAGGCGTGCGGGCAAGCGCATGGCTTCCACCCACGTGTCGCCCAAGTCGCGTGGGGCCATCGGATACACGTGCACGGGAATACTCGATGCCGTCAGTTGCGTCACGGCGGCAGTGACATCACCGCTGGTCTGACGCGCATCGGTAAACAGTACGAGCCGCGGCACGTGGCCCGGCGCCAGTTCTGCGCGCGCGGCCGCGAGACCGGCTTCAAGATCACTCGACGTCCGGTCAAACGTGGACGCCTGCCCAGGCTCGGCAGCCACCACCTGCCGGAGCGCGGCTTCGTTCTCGACCACCCGCGCACCTCGCGCGAAGGCGACGATGCGGGAATGGTCGGGGCTGAGTCCGGCATTGAGCGCAGTGATACGTGCGGCCGCCTCGGCCACCGCCTGCGACGACACGCTGTACGACGTGTCCACGAGGTACACGACGGACAGGTTGGACGAGCTGACCTCCATGACCGGTCGCGACAACGCCAGCGCCAGGGCCGCCAGCACCAGTGAACGGACGACCAGCTGCAGCAGGTGCTGCCGTTTGCTGAAATTGGTACGCGAGAAGCGGCTGGCGACCCACACCAGGGGCACAAGAGTCAGCAGCCACAACGCAGTCGGCACGGTCCAGATCACACCGTGATCCTCCGGTGCCAGGTCCACCACTCGACCAGCACCAACACAAATGCAATTCCCACAATCCAGGGCCACCACGGGTCTTCCGCACGTGCGGCCGCACCCTGGGCCTGCGCTTCTTCTGACAACGACGTCCGGCTCACGTTGGAGACCTGCGGATCGCCCACATTCACCGCAAACGTCGTCCGCATCCCTCCGCCTTCCGCCAGATACAGGCCGGGTACGGGGAATCGTACGAGCTGTGTATCACCGAAGGCCGTGATGGGCATCGACTCGCCGCTGGTATTGATCACGCGCGAGACGGCGGCCTCGATCGGCACCACGCCTGGACGCAACTGTCCGGTCAGTGTCGGTCGCGCAAGCCATTCAATCGCGTTGACGATCAGGACGGGGAACGCCGGCTGCAACGCCACGTTGGACTCAGCCTCAAGCAGACCAAATCCGAGCACCACCGCGCGGGTGTCCGTGGTCTCACGCACACTCACCAGCGGGCTACCCGTGGCCGACCGCGCCACCGGCGTCCACGCGTCGGACTCCACCGAACGCGCGCGTTCGAGTGTCACCGTGGCCGGGTCCACACCCCGCAGGACGGCGTGCCTGTCGGCGGTCGCCCATTGCGGCTTGGTCTCGATGCGGGCCTGACCGATCCACGCGGGACCGTCCGCCAGCATCGGCGACACATACAACGCCGGCTTGGTCGGCGCCGCCGGCGGCACCCAGTGGTCAAACACGATGACATGTTCCGCGCCCGGGCGCGGCTGATCGTAGACCCCAGGCGCGATGTACGTCGTGCGTATGCCGGGTAACCGGTCAAACAGCACTTTCAGAAAACCTGGCTCAGCGCTGACGACCGTAACCGACAACGTCTCTGCCCTCGCGATCCACGCGACCGCTTCGTCATCCACCGCCAACACATTGTCCGGCGCAGAAATCCTGGCGCGCACACGCGGGTCGCCGGTCAGTCCCAGCGGCACCATCTGACGCACCGCCTCGCCAGGCGCAAGCTCCACGGCCACATCACCCACGGTGGTGGTGCCCCTCGTGACGGTCAACTGCGCGGTCTGCTTCTGCGGACTGTAGTTGGCGAGTTCGAGATACGCTTCGGCCTGCGCTTCGGGGGCACCTGGCTCGTACACTTCAAACGCGGTGATCGCCACATTGGGCGCCGATTCGTACACCGATTGCACCACGACATCCGCGCCGGTGGCCTCGAGACCGGCCATCGGTCGCGCCAACGTGCCGTCGGTGATGAAATGCACTTTGCTGACGTTCGACAGGCGCGGCCAATCGCTGTTCTCACCACCCGACGGCATCAGGCGATCGAGCGCGGCTTCCAGCAACACGGCATCGGTGGTCGGCCCTTCGACCAGACCATCAGCGGTGGTCGCGACGGCCACTTCATCACCTGCCGACGACTGAATTAATGCGCGCGCCTCGGCGATCGCGCGTTCCCAGCGCGTTTCACCACTCGATGTTTCGGCGCCCATCGACCACGACGAATCAAGAATGATCAGCCGACGACCGCCGCCAGCCGCGGTCACGCTCGGGGCCGGACGCATGACTGCGAGCACCAGCATCACGCCGATCAACGTGATCACAATCCACGACACGATGCGGCGGATGCGTTCCCACAGGGTCATCTCACGCGTCGCATCGAGCACACGCTGCCACAACATCAGGGACGGCACCGCGATACGCGGGGCGCGAATCTTGATGAAAAACACATACGTGAACAGACCCGCCGTCGCCAGAAGCGCGAGCCACGCCTGCCACCCTGCCAGTGCGCCGAAACTCATGCGACGAACCGCCCCTGCCGGAACGTCTTCAGCACAATTTCTTCAACTGGCCGTTCGACGTCCGCGCGGATGTAGCCGATGTTGTACCGGCCGCAGAACATCTGCAGATCCTCGGTGTGTTTTTCCCAGGCGGCCGTATAGGCCCTCGCGAGCGCAGGCGTCACCTCAACGTCGCGGGTGTCGCCACTTTCGGCATCCACAAACCGCACATCACCGAGCGCGCCCGGGTCGCGATCTGTTTCACACGCCAACTGCACGGCATACACGTCGTGGCCACGCGCCTGCAGCATCTTGAGTGGTTTTTCGAACCCGGCGGGATCCAGGAAGTCCGAGATGACGACCGTGAGGCCCGCTCGACGACCTCTCGCTGCGAAGTTCTTGAACGCCGCGACCATGTCCGTGCGGCCACCGGGTTTGATCTGCTCGAGCATGTCGAACACACGGAAGATCCGGCCCTTGCCCTGCCCCGGCGACCGTTCCTCACGCACGGTCTCGTCAAACGGCATGAGGGTCACGCGATCGAGGTGGGCGAGGCCGATGTAACAGAGCGCCGCCGCCAGACGCAGCGCCTGCTCGAACTTCTCCGGGCTCTGGCCGGGGGGAGCCATCGACTGGCTCGCATCGATGAAGAGGTAGATCGGCAGATCCTGCTCTTCGTCGAACAGCCGCAGCAACAACCGCCCAAGGCGCCGATACGCTTTCCAGTCGATATGACGGAAGTCGTCGCCGGCGGAGTACTGCCGATAGTCGGCAAACTCCAGCCCGCGCCCACGTTTGGGCGTGAGTCGTTCCGCTCGTGCCTGCCCTGCAAACGCCTTTTTCGAGACGACGTGCAGGTATTCGAGCTTCTTGAGGAAGTCGCTGTCGAACCCTATGGCCACGGTGAAAAACCGTTCTTAGGCGTCGGGCGAGACGCCAGCGAGCAGCTCGTTCACCATCACGTCGGCATCCACCTGCTCGGCTTCGCCTTCGAAGTTCATGAGCACACGGTGCCGAAGCGCCGGCAACGCGACCGCGCGGATGTTCTCCGGTGAGACAAACGCCTGGCCATGGGTGAGCGCGTGAATTTTGGCCGCGAGCACCACCGCCTGCGCCGCGCGCGGGCTGGCGCCGTAGCGCACATACTGTTTGATCATCGGCGTCGCGTACGGCGAGGTCGGGTGTGTGCCCAGCGTCAACCGAATTGCATACCCCTGCACCGGCTGCGCAATCGGCACCAGTCGCGCCGCATACCGCATCTTCAGAATCTCGTCCGCATCAACCACGCGTTCGACCTGGTCGGTGGTCGCCTGTGTGGTGCGCTCAAGAATCGTGTGCATCGCGGCTTCGGTCGGATACGTGACCTTCAGCTTGAAGAAAAAACGGTCCAGCTGCGCTTCGGGCAGCGGATACGTGCCTTCCATCTCCAGCGGGTTCTGCGTCGCGAGCACGAGGAAGGGCTGTTCGAGTTTGTAGGTCGTTTTGCCGACCGACACGCTCATTTCCTGCATCGCTTCCAGCAGCGCCGACTGCGTCTTGGGCGTCGCGCGGTTGATTTCGTCCGCGAGCACGATGTTCGCGAAAATCGGACCGGGCTGAAATTCGAAGAACGTCCCACCCGCATCATGCTCCTGCACGATGTTGGTGCCCACGATGTCGGCGGGCATCAGGTCGGGGGTGAACTGAATGCGGGAAAATTTCAGATGGAGCACGTCCGAGAGGGTGTGCACCAACGCGGTTTTACCCACGCCCGGGATCCCTTCGAGCAACACGTGACCGCCGCCCAGCAGCGCCGTCACCGTATTGGCCACGATGTCTTCATTGCCGACGATGCGGCGTCCGACTTCTTTGGTGATCCGAACGAAACGTTCCTGAAAGTGATCGATGTGTTGTTCGACGGCTGTGCTCATTGGCGGCGTTGGAAGTAGCGCTGAAGGAGCGACCGATGGGCCTCCGGAACTGGAGGCGGCAGGGCCGCGCGGCTGCGATCAAAAGTCGTGGGCGCGGGCACCCGGGTGAAACTCACCTTGGCCTGGCTTTGTTCGGTCTTGCGTCGAAGTTCGGTGTCGATGTTTTCGCCGAGTTGGTCGCTCTGGGCCTGAATCTGTTCCTGACGAAGCGCCTGGCCGAGCGCGGCCATGTTCAGCTTGCCCTCGCCGCCTTGGTTGCCACCGGCGCCGGGCTTCGAATCGCCGCCCATCGCGCCGCCGCCCCCCTGCATCATCTGGCCCTCGGCGCCTTCGGAGGCGGCTTCGCGGACCATCTGCATGCCCGCGGCCTGGGCCATCTGTGACGCTTCAGCGCCTTCAGCCGCCTTGCCCTTTTCGCCGGTCTCCTCGGAGGCCGACTGATTTTTCTCGTTCGTCTTCGACTGATTTTCCTTCGCGTTCGCGAGGCGATTGGCGAGGTCCTCAAGTGACCAGCGCACGTCTTCGGGAAGTCCGGCGTTGCCCTCGGCGGCGTCCTCGGCCTTCGAGGCCATCTTGTCGCCGGCCTCTTCGGCAGGCTTCAGGCCACCAGCTTCAGCCGCTTCGCCGGCCTTCTCTTTCGAAAGTTCGGCTTCTTTGCCTGCGGCGTCGAGTTTGCCGAGAAGGTCGCGCAGCTCGTCCATCTTGAGCCGGGCCTCGGCGTCGCTCAGTCCGCCTTCGCCGAGCTCCCCGAGCAGCGCATCAATCTTCGCCTGCACATCGTCGGGCACCATCTCGCGGGCCATGGCCTGTTCGACTTCTTCGGGAGTCATCCCCTGGCTCAGGAGCGTAGCTTCGCGGGAACGCGGACCGATGACGAGCGCGACGATCGCGATGGCGACGAGGGCGCCGGAGGTCATCCACTGGCGGGAGGCAGACACAGCCGGGTAGAGCGCTGACCAATCGGTGGACGCAATACGTTTGGCCGCGTGGGTCAGGTGATAGGCGGACCAGGACAAACCGTCCGGCATGGGCGCGTCCGAAGACCGACGACCGGCAAACCAGTGGGCGCTGTGCAGTTCACCGCCCAGGTGGCCATCAATATCGATCGACGCCGCGGCGGCATCCGAGACCGGCTGCGAGCGGCTGCCCCACCACGCCATCAGGGCGAGCGCGAGTGCGAGCACAACCAAGGCGACGGCCGGAATGCCGACGGTCCAGCCAAACCAGCGGCTGGCGACGGCAAGAAGTAGTCCCAGACCGGCCGCGTACGGGGCCAAATCCGCCACTTTGGCCCGGGCAGCCCGGGCCCGACGCCGCTGATCGATCGCGGCGACGGTGGCTCGTAACGTGGGATCGGACTCGTGTGATGCGCCCATCATGTCTACCTTGGGTGCATACGATATCCGAAGACTTCATATTTACGTACAGTCTGGTGATAGATCGACGCTGTTCAGGGCCGACCACCCGCCAAACGGACATCCTGCGTTTTGCGTTCGCCATCCGCGAGGGTCACCGTAATCGCGCTGCCAACGAGCGACTCGAGGAACGCGGCGCTCGCCAGCTCTTTCGGGTCCAGTTCCGTGAGCGCCGCCAGGTAATACTGCCCCGCCGGCAGGCCCGCAAAGAGATAACTGCCGTTGGTGGCCGGCTGCACGTGCTGCACTCGTCGGCTCCCCGCGCCCCACAGATTGCGATCGACCGAAAAAATCACCAGCGGGAAGGCCGAAAACGGCTGGGAGGCCCCATCAAGGACTCGGCCGGACACCTCCGACGGCCGGTTAGTCAACGTCACGACCAGCCCCGTGATCCCGGATCCACCGGTCAGATCGATGCCGCCGTCCATCAGATCCCGATCGCCCACCTTGACCGACTTCACCATCCAGCCGTCGCCCGGCGTGGTTGACGACAGTCGCATCCCCGGCATCATCACCCCGAGTTTGTAGACGCCTGGGACGACGCCGGCCAATTCGAAGGTGTGGTCCGGCTTGAGCGGACCGATCGACGGATTGGTCCGGAACATCGCAAAGTCCGGCAACCTACTGATCGGGGCCGGTTCCGCGATGGTCACCCGGGCATTGGACAGCGGTTCGGGTGCCGTGCCTTCAAACACGACCGAGCCTGACACCGTCAGTCCCTCGCGCAGTTGCAGGCCCAGCGGCCCCACGGGCCTGCCGTCGACCACAATCGACTCGCGCGCCCACAACGACATCGTGCCGCCGGCGCTTCCGGTCAGCCCGCCCATGATGCCCGCCATCATCGCGCTCGCCATGGCGTCGGCAGTCGGGGCCTGCCTGCCACCGCCCACTGAGGGTGGCGCGGGCGGCGTGGCACGAACGATCAACTGATACGCCCCTGGCGGTACCGTCGTCAGCACAAATGCCCCATCGGCTCGCGTGGTGGTGCGACTGGCGTCGAGCAACAGGGCGACGATGTCCTCCTGGCCGGACGAGGGGGGCAGACTCAACGTCACCATCGCGCCGGCGACCGGCGTGCCATCCACACCGAGCACCGTCCCAGACACGGTCGTGGTCGGCACCCGCCGAATCTCGAAATCAATGTTGAGACGCTCTTCCCCGGCACGCACGGGCACCCCGGCCGCATCAGACAGATACACGGTGCCCGGGAAGTAGGTCGTCGAATACGTCACCGTCGGCCCCAGGTCGGGTGGCGGCGGGGCCGGCATCGTCGACGCCTGTGTCGGCGCCTGGGCGGCGAGCGCCTCAGCCCAGCGCACTTCCGACGGCAACACCTGACGCACGTCACCGGCACCGGGCAGCGCGATGAAGGACGCCCGGACCTGGACGACGTATTCACCTGGTTCCAATCCGTAAATCCGGTAGCGTCCCTGGTCGTCGGTGGTTCCGGGCATGGCCGTCATCGTGGTGCTGCGTTTGCCGTCCACCCTCGACGTGCGCAGGGCCATGACGGACATGCTGACGCCAGGTTTGCCTCCCGGCAGGCGAACCACGCCACTGATCACGGCACCTTTGGCCATGCGCAAGGTGATGCCGCGCACCGCCTCACCGGCTTTGACCGTGACCGGCACTCCCTGCCCCACACCCTGCAGTGCCGACCGCACCGCGGCGCCGGCCGGCACCCACGCCGCCTTCTGGGTGAGCATCGTGTAGCTGCCCTCCGGCAGCTCCGTGATCGTGAATCGCCCGTCTTCGTCGGACACGACCACCCGGGGAACGGAGAGCAGGCCCGACGAAAACGCCACGCTCGCAAATCGCACGGGCTGCGGGTTCTCGTCGGCCGTCACGACCACGCCGGACACCGAGGCGGTGCCGACCAGTTGCGACGATGGCCGCGCCGGACCATCGCGCTGCGGTGCCTGCGGCGCGAGCACAATACTGAGCACGGTGAACACTGTGATCAGCGGCATCATCGCTGCACCTCTGTCCCACGCGGAAGCGGCACAATCTTCATCGTCACCGTGCGGGTCTCCCCATCACCGACCGTGACGGTGGTCGCCACCCGGGCGAGTGCCTCGTACACCGTCGGGTCCTGAATATCAGGGGCCTCAGTGTTTTCAAGCGCCACCATCAAATACTCACGCGGCGGCAATCCCGCGATCGAAAAGGTGCCGGCCGGCAGCGTCCTCACAAGACGGGCGACCTGCATGTTCATCCCCGACGTGATCCACTCGCGCCACGCGGACGGGAAGATGATCACGCTGGCGGTCGTGCCGGCTCCACCGGTTGCCGTGTACACGGTGCCGCCAATCGTGCTCCGCCGGTCGGTGAGTGTGATGACCACGTTGCTCAGATCACGCCCCTCCAATTCGAAGGGTTCAAAGGCGGCGTCGCGGCCGTTCACCACCGCGGACTTCACGAACCAGTCGGGAGGCATTCGTCCCGACGTGGTGATCAGATATCGGCCCGGTGGGGAGCCGGCCGTGGTGAACGTACCGTCAGGACTGACCCGACCGCCCGCGCCGCCCATGGCCGCCGGCATCATGGCCCCGCTCGACCACTCGCCGCTGATCGAGGTCAACGCCACCGACATCCCCTGCACAGGCGGCGGTGCACCGGCGCCGTCAAATTCGAAGCGTCCGGACACCGTCGCGCCGGTCGTGAGCGTGATCGCCAGGCCGGCCACGTCGCGTTCGAGCGGCAATGGCAACTCGGCGAACAGGGTCATCGCATCCATCGGGCCCGGGTTCGCCAGCGCGCCCATCGCTGATCTGAGCTCGGCCGGCATCATCGCCATCTGCGCGGCGGGAAGCGCCGGACGGGCATTGCGCATCACACGAATGACGTAGTTGCCCGTCGGCACCGCCGGCAGCAGGAACGTGCCGTCCGCACGCGTGGTGGCCGACGCCACATCCACCGACTGATCCTGCACCAGCGTTTCGGCCGCGTGCCGCACGCGCACGCCCACGCCGCCGACCGGACCCATCGGTCCCATCACCACCCCACTCACACTCACCGTCGGCGCGAGCGGCAGCGCGAGGTCGATGCTGCCGCGCTCCTCACCGGATCGCAACGTGATCACCGCGGCCTGTGACGGGACGTCCACGCCGGGATAAAACCGCGTGGTGTAGACACGCAGACGGCCATCGGCCTGCGGCACCGGCAACTGCCCCGACTGCGTGCCCACGATCAGGTCCCCCACGCGCACGCCGTTTTGCAGCATCGCGCCACCGGAGAACGCGAAGTCCATGCCCGCGCTCATCAGCGCCTGTGCGTCACCGGTGACGGCCCCGCGCATGGCGTTTTCAAGCGTCGCAGCAGGCATCGCCACCTGGGTCTGCGGCGACACCACCACGTAGTCTCCCGGCACCAGTCCCGAGATCCGGTACATGCCTCGGTCGTCGGACTGTGTGCTCATCGGACCCGCCATCGCGGCGGCCGCGCCACCGCCCTGCAGGCTCAGGCGAGGTTGTCCCCGCACATACGAGCGCCGCATCGCCCGGACTTCGATCCCAGGCCGGGGCTCACCACGTTCGTCGGTCACCACACCCGAGATCGTCGCCGTGCGCCACAGACGGATTTTGACGTCGGCGACCTTCGCGTCAGCGGCGACCACAAACGGCTGCACGGGTCCACCGGGGCTGGTCTGACCGTAGCCCCCATTCACATAGCCGGCACCGGACACCGAGAGCTGAACGTTCCCGACCGGCACGTCACGCACCACAAACTTGCCGTCGGCACCGGTGAGCAGTCGAATCTGATTGCCGCCAGGGGCCATCCCCGGAACCGCGCCCGCACCACCAGCGCGCGCGGCCGGCGCCACCCGCATCGCCATCTGGACGGTCACGTCCGACACGGGCTCGCCTGACTCGGCATCCACCACCTGGCCGAGCAACACCGCCGTGGCTGGGGGGACCTGAGGGGGGGGCGCCTGCCGGGCCGCCAGGGATATGGAGACTGCGGCCCAAGCCACCGCACAGAAGATTGAGCCGAATATCACTCGCCGCATGCCCACACGGTAACACTGCGGCGCACCTGTGCGACCCGGTGCCGCCACTCTGATGTACAACAAAACGCAGACATGACCTTTACGATCTCTTAACAGCCATACTGTCTAGAATTTGCGAGGATAACTCCATGAAACTAATCGCACTGCTGGCCATCGTCGGCACGGCTGTCGGCCACGCCTCACAACAAGCCACCGTGATCACCAGCGGACAGGCAGGGATGGCCCCGATCATCGGCGAGTTCCCGGGTCTCCAGGGATCGACACCCAAACCCATGGAGATCGGCGACGGCCTGATTCTCGGTCGCGTCGTGGACGGCGTCGAGCGCTCCGGCGTCGGCGGTGCCATCGTCACACTCTCCCTCGCGGGATTCACCCCCGTGCGGGTGCAGGCCGACGGGCAGGGACGTTTTCTGTTCCGCGCGTTGCCCAAGGGCACCTACGCCATTGCCACGAATCGACCGGGACACGTGGATGGCGCGTCGGGTCGCACGCGACCGGGTGGGCCCGCGCGTGGCGTGACACTCACCGACGACGCACGTGTGGGCGACGTCGAGATTCCGATGTGGAAGTACGCCGCCATCGCCGGCGTGGTGCTCGATGAAAACAACGAACCCCTCGTCGGCGCGCAGATTCGCGTGTTGCGCCGCGACTACGTGTCAGGCCGTCGTCGCCTCACCTTGGGGGCCACCGACACCACCGACGATCGGGGTCAGTTCCGCATCGGCTCTCTTGAAGCCGGCGAGTACCTCGTCGCGTTGCCGATGATCCACCGGCCGTCGCTCAACTCGCTGATGCACGACGCCCTGCCCGCAGGCGGCGGTGGTGGCGGGATGATGGTGGCCATGCGCGTCGAGGCCACGGCGGCCTCATCGGCGGGTGGCACGCCGATAGTGATTTCCAGTCTGGACGGTGCAGTGCCACCCGCGGGCACGGATGAAAACGGTCTACCGCTCACCTATCAGACCGAGTTCTACACAGGCGC
>Ga0163144_10017491_pt1 | contig 14595 bp, 15 predicted proteins | sample OliLak19BULKMAT1_FD_123175 | JGI IMG/M metagenome (GOLD analysis project Ga0163144, IMG submission 123175) | Freshwater microbial mat bacterial communities from Lake Vanda, McMurdo Dry Valleys, Antarctica - Oligotrophic Lake LV.19.BULKMAT1 | ecosystem: Environmental > Aquatic > Freshwater >... | reverse complement strand
TAATTGCATCGCCGAATCAATGAATATAGAATGCATGTTAGTTTCTCTTACTTGAGTATCGTATGGCTGATCAAAAAATGATTGTTTTTAATGATCGTACTATTCGTCGAACCATCCATAACAACGAATGGTGGTTTTGTATAGCAGATGTTATTAGTGTTTTAACCGATACCCCTAATCCTGGCGATTATATTAAGAAAATGCGTTTAAGAGACAAGGAGTTAGCGAAAGGGTGGGGACAAATTGTCACCCCCCTTCGTTTGGCTACTGAGGGTGGTGTGCAGAAACTTATTTGTGCAAATACGGCGGGTATTTTTCGAATTATTCAATCTGTCCCTTCACCCAAAGCGGAGCCGTTTAAGCGATGGTTGGCGGAAGTGGGTTACGAACGAGTGCAAGAAATTGAAAATCCAGAGTTGGCTACTCAACGCACAAGAGCATTGTATAAGGCCAAAGGTTATTCTGATGCCTGGATCGAAAAACGCATGCGTGGTATTGCCGTTCGCGATGAGCTGACTGAGGAATGGAAAAATCGAGGTGTTCAGGAGTCAAAAGATTTTGCCATACTGACGGCTGAAATCTCCAAAGCCGCTTTTGGTATGACGCCCACTGAGTATCAAAAGCATAAAGGGTTACGTCGAGAAAATTTACGTGATCACATGAATGACCTAGAACTGATTTTTTCGATGCTTGGTGAGGCGTCTACTACTGAAATTGCTCGTAATCGTGATGCGCAAGGTTTTGAGCAAAACAAAACTGCGGCCAAAGCAGGCGGTAAGATTGCTGGCGATGCGCGTAAAGAGCTGGAAAAAGCCAGTGGTCAGAAGGTTGTGAGTAAAACTAATTACTTGCTCGAGGCTAAGAAAATAAAGGAAGCAGCCTAATATATATTTGGTATTATGTTAAAGCCCATAAGAGGGAGTTCAACGCCATTGAGGTCAGGCCTCAGGTCAGGGCCCCAGGTCAGGCCTCAGGTCAGGCCCCAGGTCAGGCCTGTGACTTTGACACTTTGCTAACTTTTGTAGTTTATTGTGAGTATTTATGACCATTATTATTGAAACAGAGCGATTGTATTTAAGAACTTGGCAAGTGCTATATGCCAAACCCTATTTTGATATTAACCAAGACCCAAAGGTGATTGAATTTTTGCTGGGCTCAATGAGTATGGAAGCAGTTAACCAATTTATGCATGATAAAAATCAACAGCAAGAAAAAAGAGGTTTCACTCTATGGGCTACAGAATTAAAAGCAACGAGTGAATTCATAGGATTTATTGGCTTAAATTATACTGATTGGGAAGCCCATTTTACTCCAGCGGTCGAGGTCGGTTGGCGCTTAGGCTCACAATATTGGGGCAAAGGCTATGCTACTGAGGGCGCAAAAGCCGCACTTGCCTTTGGATTTAATACAGTAGGGTTGGATGAAGTTGTATCCTTCTCCGTGCCGATGAATCAACGCTCGCTGCGTGTGATGGAGAAAATTGGATTACAGCATGATCCAGCGGATAATTTTCGTCACCCGAAGTTGGCTTTAGAGCATCCGCTTTCTCAGCATGTGTTGTATCGATTAAAAAAAGAGAATTATCAGTGATGAAAGTAACCCAATAATTGTCGGATGCAATGGCTCAGTTATTTATGGTGCTATTTACACTGATCAGCTTTGGGTTGCTCCCAGCCATCACAGATGTTATAGCAACTTGGGGGTACAAATTAGGATTGAAAATTGGCAGAATAAAGTTGACTCCATACTAGCGTTAGAACAATTAGTCTGGGGATTTTAGTTTAAGTAGTTTAAGCAGCCGTGTTCTCTTATTGTCCAGATTGCGGTATAATTTCCAGCAGGAGGCCATTCAATCATGCGGTTGCGATTACCTATCGGTTATGACAATTTTTATGACGTGATTCGTCAGGGGTTCCATTTCGTGGATAAGAGCTTGTTAATCCGCGAAATCCTGGATGAACCTTCTCAAGTCATGGTCATTACCCGCCCCAGGCGGTTTGGTAAGACATTGAATCTTTCTATGCTCCATCATTTTTTGGCTTCGGAAGTCGGCGGTCAATCTACTCAGGGCTTATTTGATGGATTAAAAATTTCCCAAGCCAGCTCAGAATATTTGGCGCATCAAAGCCGATATCCGGTAATTGCGCTCACGCTTAAGGGCGTTAAAGACCACGCCTTTGAAAATGCTTATAGCAGTTTAGTTAAAGTGCTGGCTCAACTCTATCATGAACACCGATATCTCTTGCAAAGTAATCAGCTTACAGATATACAGAAATCTACTTTTACAACGCTTTTAACTAAAAAAGCTGATCAAGCAGATATAGCGACATCGCTTCAGGATTTGAGTTGTTATCTCTATCAGCATACCGGTATTAAGCCCTGGATTATTATTGATGAATATGACGCCCCTATTCAATCTGCTTATGTCCATGGTTATTATGAACCCATGATCAGCCTGATGCGCAACTTTTACGGCGCTGCCTTAAAAAGTAATCGCTATCTTCATCGCGCTGTGATGACCGGCATTTTGCGAATTTCTAAAGAAAGTATTTTTTCCGATCTCAATAATCTGAAAATATATAGTGTGTTAAATAGTAAATATGGCGCTTATTTTGGATTTACGGAACCCGAAGTCAGCGGGTTGCTAACTGAGTATCATTTAGAAGCCCACACTGAAACCGTGCGTAATTGGTATAATGGTTATCTTTTTGGTGACGCTATTGTTTATAATCCTTGGTCCATCATTAATTTTATTAATTCCAATGGGGCCTTAGAGTCTTATTGGGTCAATACCAGTGATAATCATCTAATCCGCGATTTACTAGTCCGTAGCAGCGATCAATTTAAAGTGGATTTTGAGCAATTATTAATGGGAAACCCAGTGCGTCAACTGATCAATGAGCATACCGTATTTGCTGATCTACGTAACGATGATGATACCCGAATTTGGAACTTGCTTTTAATGGCCGGATATTTGAAGGTTGTTGAATGTATTCGGAATGAAGAAGAGCTTTGGTGTACATTAGATATTCCGAATTATGAAGTCCGCGGATTATACCGCCAAATTATCAAGCAGTGGTTGGTTAATGGCCGTGGGGTGGGTTGGTATAATCTTTTTTTAGAGCATTTACTCTCTGGCAATATGGCTGCTTTTCAAGGTGATTTGACTGAAGTGATGGAAAATATTGTCAGTCACCATGATTTTGCCAACGATCCCGAAGCCTTTTACCATGGATTGATATTGGGTCTAACGGCTAGTTTATATGGGCATCCAAATTACGAAGTTTATTCAAATCGCGAAAGTGGTTATGGGCGTTATGATTATCTCATTTTATCCCGAGATTTTGATAAGCTAACGCTATTGCTAGAATTTAAGCAAGTTAAAAAATCTAAAGTTATTAAACAGCTAAAGCCTCAATTAGAGCAAGCCGCGCAAGAAGCTTTAGCGCAGATTTCAGAGCAAAAATATCACCAGGTTTTTCAGCGAAGCAGTCAAAAATTGCTTAAAATCGGCATTGCTTTTTCCGGCAAACATTTTGCGATTCGCTGGGAAGGTGAGGTATAATCGTCAGGTGTACTAGCGCCTGAGTTGTTTTAACCCAATACAGATGATTATCAGTAAAAATCATCTGTTAATTAAATTTAAGGAGCAAATAAATGATGCAAAAAACGATGGCAACGCTAGTAGAGCTAAAATTAGTGGGTATAACCGCCAGAACTAATAATGCCCAGATATTTGAAAGAGATCCTTCGACTAATAAAATTGCAGCAACAGAATGCGTCTGATTTAGGTGGCGAAAGAGCTTACATTGCTGACTTTGAAGTTTATGACCAGCGCAGTAACGATCACAGTAGCATTAAAACATGAAAGAGCTATAGCTCATTAATTGTTAAACCGGCTCTGGAACTGCCAGGCCAAAATGTTGATAAGCGCTGGCTGCGGCGATACGGCCCCGGGGGGTGCGGATAACGTAGCCTTCCTGGATTAAATAAGGTTCTAAAACTTCTTCTAAAGTGCCCCGGTCTTCGCCCAAAGCCGCCGCCAGGCTTTCAATGCCGACCGGGCCACCCTGAAATTTATCAATTAAAGTTTGTAAGAATTTGCGGTCCATGGCATCAAAACCCAATTTATCGACTTGCAGCATATCCAAAGCTTGCTTGGCGACCTCTGCGGAAATAAAACCATTCGCTTTAACTTGAGCATAGTCACGAACCCGGCGCAGCAATCGATTCGTTATTCTAGGTGTTCCGCGAGAACGCCTGGCAATTTCTACCGCTCCGGATTGCTCGATTTGTAATTGCAAAATTTGCGCAGAGCGCAAGACGATCTGAGTCAGGTCAGCCGTTGAGTAAAATTCTAAACGTTGAATAATGCCAAAACGATCACGCAAGGGTGAAGTTAATAAACCCGCCCGAGTGGTGGCGCCGATCAAAGTAAAAGGAGGGAGGTCTAATTTAATGGAGCGGGCTGAAGGACCTTCGCCAATCATAATATCTAATTGATAGTCTTCCATGGCGGGGTAGAGGATTTCTTCAATTACGGGGCTTAAACGATGAATTTCATCAATAAATAAAACATCATGAGATTCTAGATTCGTCAATAAAGCCGCTAAGTCGCCGGCTTTATCAATCACTGGCCCGGAAGTTTGTTTAAAACCGACATTCATTTCATTGGCGATAATTTGCGCAAGAGTAGTTTTGCCTAAACCTGGCGGCCCAAAGATCAGCACATGGTCTAAAGCTTCCCGCCGGGTGGTAGCGGCGCTAATAAAAATTTCCATCTGTTGCCGGACCGTGTTTTGACCGATATAATCGTGTAAACGCCGAGGGCGAATTGAGCTTTCAATCACGCCTTCTTCATTTTGGATTTTGCCATCAATGATGCGTTCTTTCATACACGGCTTCCCGATAATTGATTCTGTAGGGCTAAACGAATTAATTCTTCACTGTTTTTACCTTGATCTTGAACCTCTTTAATAGCCCGTTGAGCCTCATTCAGTTTATAGCCTAAAGTGATCAGGGCGCTGATGGCGTCCTGAACGTAAGAAGAAGTATTCATGAGAGATAAAGTATGGGTAGAATTGATAGTCCATTTTTCTAAAGAATCCCGCGTTTCAATCACCAATCTTTCTGCCGTTTTCTTGCCTACACCCGGGATAAGCATCAGGCGGGAAATATCTTTATTCTGTACGCAAAGGACAAATTCATCGACGCTCATTCCAGAAAGTATGCTTAAAGCTAGTTTGGGACCAACGCCATTGACTTTAATTAGCGCTCGGAATAAATCCCGTTCTTGCGGATGATAAAAACCATAAAGCAAATGGGCGTCTTCACGGACTATGAATTGAGTTAACAGGGTGACGGTTTGCGAGTCTTCGCCGAGTTGATAAAAGGTGCTCATCGGCGCGTAAACTTCATAGCCTATGCCGCCGACATCAATCATTAATAAAGGCGGCTGTTTATTGACTATTTTTCCCCGAAGAAAACCAATCATGATTTTGCTCTCGCTATTAAAGAAGAAAATTGACGATGGTAGCAATGACAAACTGCAATGGCTAAAGCATCAGCAGCATCCGCCTGCGGGATTTCAGTCATTTTTAGCAAATTTTTAATCATCTGTTGAACCTGGGTTTTTGCAGCCGCACCATAGCCTACTACGGATTGTTTGACTTTACGAGCGCTGTATTCCGTTAAAGGCAAGCCTGCTGTCGCCATTAAGGCCACGCCACGCGCCTGACCCAATTTCAAAGCGGTTTGTGGATTGTCTTTAACAAAGACTTGTTCAATGGCTGCTTCATGAGGATTAAACGCTTCGATAATCTCTTTGAGACTTTGATAAATTTGTAATAGTTTTTGATTGATTTCTTGACCATGAGTGGGGATATAGCCTTGAGCTAAACAGGTCAATTGTGAAGAACCCCGGGTCTCAATAACGCCATAGCCCGTGCGCACAGAGCCTGGGTCAATGCCTAAAATTCGAGTGGTAGTCTTCAAACGAGTCTCGCTATGCTATATACTGAAAAAAATAATAACACATTTAGCTTGAAGTATCAGAGAGAGGAGCCAATTTGTGAGACGTAATTCAAATAATATTCCTAAAATCCTTACTTTAGTCAATAGCTTTGTCGTGGGCGCTACTTATTTCGAATCTGTCAATAATTTCTTATGGCATAATCGCGTCATTGACCATCAATTGAGTGATTATCAAAATAATGCAGAGTTAGCATTATTATTAGTCGGTGGATTCTTATGCGGATTTATCAGTATAAGCAACCAACAAGCGATAACTCCACAAACAGCTAAATTCCTCAATGGAATTTTTGGCACTGATTTTATTGAGACTATGGAGTCCTCTGCAAAAGGTTGTAGATATATATATGACTCAGGAGTTGCAGCCAAGGCTTTGATTAGTTCCAGTTCATTATTATCTTCAATTCGTGATCTTTCTGGAGAATGGGTCTTATCTGGCATTATCGCTGGTTTGGCTTTATTAGGTAATTTTGGCGCTACTTTTGTTATCTTAAAAGAACAGCAAAAAGATGAAGAAGGAAAACCTTGGCGAGCTAACTTTCCTTTAGCTCGTAGTGTTCCTTTAGCTGCTTTGATTAGCACCACTTATGCGCTTTCCCAGGCTGCGTTGTATTCAAATGCATTGTTTAACCCTTTTTTATTGACAGGCGCGATTTCAAAGCGGCCAGGGTATATAAATAGCGATGCATTTGGACGTAAGCTTATGATGGCGACAACTTATCCCTGGATAGAATTCAGTTTAGGAACCTGGCAGTCGATATATAACAAATCCAAGAAAGTGCTGGGATCTGAAATCAAAGAGACTGAGGCTATTACGCCTAGCTGTTATCAATATTGGCGTGGCTCTTTGGCTTCCGTTTACCGCACTACAGCTTTGCTTGCCGCAGTTTTTTGTTTTTTCTATCTACTTGCCGATAAAAATCCTATTGTAGCCGGTATTATTACCGCTTTTTGTTCCTTGGCAACGCCGGGGGTGTTTGCTATTTTATTTCCTTCTGTCAAGAGCCGAGTACGTCAGAGTGAAAACCACCTCCCTTTATTGATGGGTAATTCCGCAAGCATTAATCAAAGAAGTCATGAAGAAATCAATATTTATGATCCCAACTCTCCAGGATGCCTGGTATAGCGCTAATAATATATCTTCTTTACAATGGGTGCTAATTTTCATTCTAAATGGAATTAAAAATGATAAAAATTGTATTTGTGCCAGGAAATGGCGGCGCCTCGACTAAAACCAGTAATTGGTTCCCCCGCGTCAAGGAGGAATTAGAATCTTTTAATCTACAAGTTATAGCGGAGGACTTTCCGGATGCTGATTTAGCACGTGAATCTTACTGGATTCCTTTTTTGCGTGAAATTATTCAGGTTGATGATGAAACTATTCTGGTGGGTCATTCTACAGGAGCCATTGCCGCAATGCGCTTTGCGGAACAGTATCCTGTTTTAGGCTCAGTTCTAATCGGGGCTTACCATACTGATCTGAATATGGAAAAAGAGAAATTATCGGGTTATTTTTCTCGCCCCTGGAATTGGAAAAAAATCCGTCATAATCAAAAATGGATAAGCCTGTTTGCTTCAGAAGATGATCAGTGGATACCTATTCAAGAGGCCAGATATGTCCATAAACGCTTAAACTGCGAATACCATGAATATAAAAATCAAGGTCATTTTGGTGGAGATTATCTTAAAAAAGAGTTTCCAGAATTAACCTTAAGTATTTTAAATTTCCTCCGAAGCATCGAGAAGGTGTGATCAGTTGCTATATGAAGCTAAGCGATATTTTCGTCATTGCTCATCTGCGTCAACTACCGTCATTGCGAGCGCTAGCGAAGCAAGCCAGTGCAGAGTTTAATCAAAGCGCGAATTGGACTGCTTCGCTGACGCTCGCAATGACGGCATTAATAACTGGCTGATTTATCAATCAAAACGCCAAATTCAAGTAATTAAAAAGAAATTTTATCGAGATATCCGACCTGAGGCCAGCATTTGCTGGTTTATTTGCTAAAATAATATACATGACAAACTGGATGCTTATCGTAATTGGCAAATGGATATCTCACTTAATTGCTTTTTGTAATTTAGGCAGTGGTTCAACTTGGCCGGGCCATATCGCCCTTTGGGCAAATCCTCAATTTATTAAGCAGATAATTGGCAAAAATCAGCTGAAAATTATTATTGTTGCCGGTACTAATGGCAAAACCACCACAGCCAGTATACTCAGTCATATTTTAGCCCACAATGGCTACAAAATATTTCAAAACCAGTCAGGGGCAAATTTACTCAATGGCATCGCTTCATCTTTGATTATAGCGGCCAATAATTGGGGAAAGCTGGATTTTGAGTATGTGGTTTTTGAAATAGATGAAAATGTTATACCGCTAGCATTGGCGCAAATGAACCCGGATTTTCTGGTGCTTTTAAATTTATTTCGTGATCAACTCGACCGGTATGGAGAAATTGCTAATATTGCCAAAAAGTGGATATTGGCCATACAAAAATTACCGCCGCAAGCTCAAGTTATTCTCAATGCCGATGACCCCCAAATCGCCTATATCGGGCGCAATATTCAGGCAAAAACTGCTTTTTATGGTCTGACCGAAACACCTCAACCCTCGGAAGCCACGCAATATGCCGCTGATTCGCTCTACTGCCCTCAATGTGGCAAAAAACTGATTTATACCGTTAATTATTTTTCTCATCTGGGCGATTATCAATGTGGAGCCTGTGATTTTAAAAGACCTGAGTTGACTATCCAGAACAGTTTTTACCCTTTAGCTGGAGTCTATAATAAGTATAATGCTTTAGCGGCGACTTTAACTGCTTTAAAAATGGGCATAGATGAAGGAAAAATTACAGCCGCGGAAAAGAGTTTCACTCCAGCATTTGGCAGACAGGAAATTATTGAAGTTTCAGGCAAACGGGTGCAATTATTCTTGGCGAAAAATCCAACCAGTTTTAATCAGAGTTATGAAACTATTAAAACTTTGGGCGCTACCGTACTTTGTATCAGTTTAAATGACCGAACACCTGATGGGACCGATGTTTCCTGGATTTGGGATGTCGATTTCCCCAAGCTATCACAATTCCGTCATATATTTCTAACCGGCGATAGAGTTTATGATATGGCGCTTCGATTGAATTATGAAGGTTATCAGTCCTTTACGGCTTATCCTAAACCCAGCGATGCTCTTCGAGAAGCCTTATCCGGTTTAAAAGAGCATGAAACATTATTCGTTCTTCCGACATATTCCGCCATGCTGGATATTCGGGAAATTTTAACCGGAAGGCGTATCCTGTGATAATTTCCCGCTTCAGCCAGGTTTTAAAAAAACCTTTTATCAGAAAAGGCGCATTCTTCCTGAGAATTGGCTGGTTGTATCCCGATCTAATGGGAACTTATGGCGACCGGGGTAATATTTTAGTGCTAAAAAAACGATGTCTTTGGCGAAATATCATTCCTATTATTATTCCAGTGACTAAGGAAACCAGAGCTTCAAAAATGGCCGCTATTGATCTTTTATTCGGCGGCGGCGCTCAAGATCGAGAACAAGAAATAGTGCAAAAAGACCTTTATAAAAAGAAGGGCAAAGTGATAACTGCGCTGATTGCCCGTGGTATTCCTTCATTATTTGTTTGTGGTTCTTCCCAATTAATGGGCATGTACTATGAAACTGCTGAAGGTAAAAAGATTGAGGGATTAGGCCTGTTTAAGATGAATACTCTGCGTGCTGAGCCGGATCAAAAACGTTGTATCGGTAATATCGCAGTTGAAATTATGCATCCGGAATCTCTTCTGGGCGAGAAACTTTTAGGGTTTGAAAATCATGGCGGAAGAACTTATTTGCTTGATGGTGCTTTGCCGTTTGCTAAAGTGATTTCCGGATCTGGGAATAATGCTCAAGACCGTACCGAAGGGGTGATTCATAATAATGCTATCGGCACTTATATGCATGGCCCATTACTGCCTAAAAATCCCAAACTTGCTGATTATTTAATAATGAAAGCGCTTGAAATTAAATATCAAAAGAATTTTTCTTTGACCCCTTTAGATGATAGTCTCTCTCAGTTAGCAAAAAATTCATTGGCAGAACCTCGCTGACGGTCTCATATCAGATAATTCTTTAACCCTACTACTTTGATAGTTTCAGTCAATGGATAGCTAATTTCTCCAGGACAAATGACGGTTAATTCATCCAGCTCCAAACACTCTTGGGCTACACGCATGGACTTGGTTAGTGCGGGAGCGGCATTGTATTTCACTTCAAACCCCAGGCGCTTGCCATTTTTTATAATTAATAAATCCAACTCTGCCTGCTGATGTATCGCCCAATAAAAATATTCCCCTTCTACTGCATGATGTCTATTAATAATTTCCTGGGTAACAAATCCTTCCCAGGAGGCGCCAATTTTGGGATGCAAAATTAATTGTTCTTTATTTTCAATTCCAAGCAAAGTATGCAATATTCCGCTGTCGCGAATAAAAATTTTCGGAGTTTTTACTTGCCGTTTACCTAAATTGTTATACCAGGCAGGTAATTGCCTGACCATAAAAGTTCCTGTCAGAATATCGACATAATTTTTAATGGTATTATGGGTTAAGTTTAAAGACCGGCCCAAATCAGACGCATTAAGTTGCCCCGCATGATAATGGGCAAGCATATACCAAAAGCGCCGTAAATTTTCCGTTGGAATTTTAATTCCCAAATTGGGAATATCTTGCTCTAGATAAGTGCGAATATAATCTCGTCGCCAAATCATACTTTGATGATCTGTATTTGCTAAAAATGCATCTGGAAAACCACCTCGTAGCCATAGCCGTTCGGAATCGTCAACCTCAGATAAATTCAACGGTGTCATTTCCAGATAACTAATTCGGCCAGCCAAGCTTTCAGAGGATTGACGAATCAGCTCTCTTGAAGCGCTGCCTAAGATTAAATAATGTTGTTGCAGATGACGATCATCAGCTAATACTCTCAGAGTAGGGAATAAATCGGGTTTTCTTTGGATTTCATCCACTACAATTAATCCACGAAGGTTTCGCAGAGCTAAAAGAGGATCCGATAATCGTTGCAAATCTTGATAATTTTCTAAATCAAAATAATTAGCGGCTTTTAAAGTCTCGCCAAAAGAAGTCTGGCTCAAAAAAGCCCGCGCCAAAGTGGTTTTACCACACTGGCGCGGTCCTAATAGAGCCACTATCGGATTGACTGAAAAACATTCTTTGATAGCATCAAAAAGATAGGGTCTGGGAATTTCATGAAAATCATCACTCATGCTTACAATTTTCATATATCAATAAATAACTGTCAAGTCTTTCATGTGAAAGAGATGCAGCAGGCAGGATTCGGCTCAGCAATCCTGAGTAGGCGAATATCACTGATGCGACACGGAGTGGGTTATTATAACCGAAAAATTAATTTTCTTCGATATCGACAAATTGAATCATTGGCCAGCGTTCTTGGGCAAAATTTAAATTGTAGGTGCTCGGGGCTAAATAAACTAAGGCTTGATGATTATCTAAAGCCAAATAATTGATTTGTTGCTGCTTAAATTGTTCTAATTTGTTTTTATCTTCACAATGAACCCAACGGGCGACAATGACTGGCGAGGAATCATAAATACAAACGACATTATATTCATGCTCTAAACGATAAGCAACCACGTCAAACTGTAATACACCCGCCACACCCAGAATTAATTCGTTGCTATTCAATGGATAGAATATTTGGGTAGCACCCTCTTCACACAATTGCTGCAAACCTTTTAATAATTTTTTCTGTTTAAGAGGATCATTTAATCGCACCCGGCGAAATAATTCCGGGGCAAAGTGGGGGATACCCGTAAACTTCAGCGCTTCGCCTTCGGTAAATGTGTCGCCAATCTGAATGGATCCATGATTATGAATACCAATAATATCGCCTGGGAAAGCTTGTTCGGCATGCTCACGCTCTCCGGCCATAAAGGTTAATGCTTGATTGATAATCACTGAACGCTGCAAACGCACATGATATATTTTCATGCCTTTTTGATATTGCCCCGAACAAATCCGCAAAAAGGCAATGCGGTCTCGGTGCATGGGATCCATATTGGCCTGAATTTTAAACACAAATCCTGTGAATGCAGGCTCTTCCGGCTGCACCACACGAGTTTGGGTTTTGCGAGGTTGCACGCCGGGAGCGAAACGCACAAAATCATCGAGTAATTGACTGATACCAAAGTTGCTTAATGCCGATCCAAAGTAAACCGGCGTCAATTGACCACATAAAAAAGCATGGTTATCGAAAGCATTGCTGGCCCCTTGTAAAAATTGAATTTCTTCAGCTAATGCCGGAGCTAAATCATTCAATGTCGCTGTTAATTCGGGGTTGGTGATACCCGGAATGACGCGACTGTCACGGATAGCATCACCTCGACCCGGTTCAAATAAATAAAAATTATCCTCCAGCAAGTGATAGACGCCTTTAAAGGCTTTACCCATCCCGGTTGGCCAGGTGATAGGGGCGCAACGAATCTTTAAAATTCTCTCGATTTCGTCTAGTAACTCCACGGGCTCACGAGTTTCGCGGTCCATTTTATTGATAAAAGTAACGATGGGAATATGACGTAATCGGCAAACTTCCAGCAGTTTGATGGTGCGCGCTTCCACACCTTTCGAGGCATCAATGACCATTAAGGCCACATCCGCAGCGGTTAAAGTTCGGTAAGTATCTTCAGAAAAATCAGCATGGCCTGGTGTGTCTAATAAATTGATGACACAATCATGGTAAGTAAATTGCATCACCGAAGTGGTCACAGAAATGCCGCGCTGCTTCTCTAATTCCATCCAATCAGAAGTAGTATGGATTTTGGATTTTTTGCTTTTAATCGTTCCGGCGAGTTGAATCACTCCCCCATAGAGCAAAAACTTTTCAGTTAAAGTCGTTTTACCGGCGTCTGGGTGAGAAATAATTGCAAAAGTAATTAATTTATTAGGTTTTTTCAAAGCCATACTCGAATTTTCAGTTATGCAAAAGCTAGGGTAACGCCCATGGCAATTGCATTGATCGTTTGGCGTAGATTTAAGTTCAGTGCGGTTGCCATGGGGTCCTTGTTGCCCTTGATATTTGCCTTATCTAATTTGTTTATATAGTCAAAGCGGATGAAATTTAGGCTTCTTGCCTCTCATTGACCGACGATCTTGACACGTTACTCACTCGAAAAGCCTTGAAATACAGAGAGTATTCCTGCGGCTTTTCTCAATCGTAACGTATCAATCTCATCGGTCACTGAGCGCAATAACCCTAAATTTCATCCGCTTTGACTATAATGTGTAAAATAGCAGTCCAACGCGGTAAGCCAGGGGTCGCCTGAATTACACGCATTAGACTGAGGTAGAACAATACCAGATAAATACCCTCCAACGCGAGAAATTTTCGCAGGCGGCAATAGCAAAGCAGCTGAGGTAATCAGCTTCAACATTATCCAGAGAGCTGCGCCGCAGCTGGGAAGCTTAGTAGGGCATATGAAAGACGGGTATTGCGTTTCGTATTTGAATTCGTTTAAGTTAAGAGAAATTTTAAAATCACTGGTTGCCAAATGTTTAAAAAACTATATAATGTATTTTCAATTCATAAAAATGGAACTCATGTTATGGAAAATAACGAGCCTACACTTGAAATCATTATTAATAATAAAAAGCCAATTACCTTAATTGACTTAACCAATTCCTTATCCAGTTTTAATAATCAATATTTAAGATTTTTAGATGACCACGAAATTCCTTATGATGAAACTAAGAAAACCCTTTTTGTCAAAGAATTAAAAAGTGGGTCTGCGATAATTGAACTTGGAACTACTATCTGTTATGCACTGCCCTTATTTGAACAATTCAACACTTTATATGAATTTTCAAAAAATATCCGGGCGATATCGGAATATTTGTTAGGAATGAATAATGAAAAACCTAATCTTACAAAAAAAGATATTGTTGAAATATCTAATTTTTATGACGCAACGGCTTCTGATCCCGGTTCTTCAATTATTGTGCAAGTCAAAGGAGATCATAATGATGTTCAAATTCATTACACAGGTGTAGAAAGCGCAGCTATTCAAAACGGAGCCAGGAAAGAATTGGATAAATTAAATGATATGAAAAATTCCGTTTTAAAAAAACAATTATTAGTTTTTTTTCAAGCCAGATTTAATGATTTAAACGCAGGAACGAAAGCGGTTATTGAAAATGTCACAACAAAGCCCTTAAAAGTTATTTTTGAAAATAAAGATATGCAAAATGCAATGATGAGTAATCACGAAGGTTTTTCTAAGCCTTGGCAAAAATTAGCTTATATTGTTGATGTAGAGGTGCAGACAATTGAAGGTTTTCCCAAAGTGTACAAGATCATTAATTATTATGAAAATGAAATTATAGATCCTGAGGAAATTTAATTCTCACGAACGAATCCGCAGGGCTGTCCCATTATAAAATTTGATTGCATGAGAACGTCAGTAATGAGTCAAGATTGAACGAAAAATCGACGAAAAAGCGCAGCATAGATGACTATGTGAGCATTTTGAGGAGATTTTTCG
>Ga0163144_10017489_pt1 | contig 14595 bp, 10 predicted proteins | sample OliLak19BULKMAT1_FD_123175 | JGI IMG/M metagenome (GOLD analysis project Ga0163144, IMG submission 123175) | Freshwater microbial mat bacterial communities from Lake Vanda, McMurdo Dry Valleys, Antarctica - Oligotrophic Lake LV.19.BULKMAT1 | ecosystem: Environmental > Aquatic > Freshwater >... | reverse complement strand
GATACCGTTGCAGACTCCAGGTGAATCCCGCATCGAGGGCAGAGGGTCTCTGTTGTAACCGCGACGCCTCCTGTGTCACCCAGCGCCCGCTTTAGCGAGGTGTAATCTTCGACAAAGAAATTCACCTCTCCCACATCGAGCCAGAGTCCGTGTCCGGAGGAACAGACATCGAGCCCAGGGCCATGGCTAGTTGGAACCTGAGTCAGGTCCTCCTGACAATCGGGACATTTCATGGTAACCATCGTAGTCAAACTGTAGCAAGAATCGGGCAGGTGTCAACGCAATGCGCTTGTAATCGCTTGAAAGACAGAGGTTTAAGCAGGATCAGCAGCGAGCAATCATGAGGCAGAACGAATGAGGAGAGCGGCCTGATTGGTCCTCTATGCTCACGGGACCCTCACGATGAAAAAAACGGGAAGGACACCCACATTGGTCCTATGCTCCAGGAACGCGCGCCCTCAGAAGGGCCTCGTTCGACGGCCGCACGTAGACCAACATGGGTGCCCTTCCAGAGAGGGAACGCAAGCAAGCTTGGAGGGATCAATTAAATCAATCGTGGTTGTTCGACGTGCGCAGTAGGATCACAGCAGAGGCCCTCTTTTTGAGGGCGTGGCAGCGCAACAGAAGCGTCTATTCCCGGCCCATACAGCAGCATGTATAGGCGATGGTGTGGGAATACTGAAACGGTGGAAGACAGCACGCTTCTTTAAGAATTATTTAGACGACGGCGGGATGCCCCTAGCGTCAGAATTGCTTTGCCTCACCGTCTCGAATATCTCTTTGGCAAGAATCGGGAATGCCGACCCCTGAAACTCCTGGTCAGCCATATAGCGGGTCACGATCTTGTCATTCTCACCCATCCGTTCGATCATAAAATCCTCGATCAGCTTCCGGATGCCCAACTCGAATTTGTCCAGCGGGTTGGCCAGCGCAGTCTGGATCACCTGGGTATTCTTGCAGGCTCTCTCCTTGATCTGCTGAAAGAACAGTCGGTCCTCTTCCGCGAATTGTGTTCCGAATCGCTCATTCAACACCTGAATGATTTCCGACAGCGGCGCCTTCTCATCCTTGCCCTTGCCGGTGCCGACTTCAGTCGGACTTTTCACGTACCGGGCATCACCCTCTTTCAATTCGATCGCGCCGGAAAACAGGCGTTCTAACCGGTAGTATTGGAGCGCCACTTCCTCACCAACCTTCACGAGTTGGCCGTCTCTGTCGAACGGAAGATGCGGGAGCAGAATTCTTCCATAGCTGTAAAGCATTTCCATTTCTGGGTCGGCATAGGGAATGATCTGACTGAGGAACGCATACACCTTTACATAGCCGCTTAGTTTGTCGCGAAAACTCCTCCGCTTGTCTTCCTCTGCGATAGCCCTGAAGCGATCCACAGCAGGCTGAAGGTGTCGCTGCATATGGGCATGGTCGGCTGGACTCTGGCGCTCAAGAGGCTTGTAGAATATTTGAGCGAAGGCTTCCACTTCACTCCAGTGGTAGACCTGAGCTTGATCGAGTTCGTGTTTCAACGATTCCAGCTTCGACGGATCGGAGGATTCCTGGAGGCCTGTTCTGTCGTAGTAGGGTTTGAAGGCCTGGTAAATCGTGGCAGTGTCATTGACGAAATCGAGGACGAAGGGCGCATCTTTACCCGGAATCATCCGATTAAGACGGGAGAGGGTTTGCACCGCTTGCACGCCGTCGAGTCGTTTATCCACATACATGGTGTGAAGCAGAGGTTGGTCGAAGCCAGTCTGATATTTGTTGGCCACGAGCAATACCTGGTAATCCGGGGAATCGAATCGCTCAGGAAGCTGGGCCTCGCTGATGGGTTTGCCTGTGATGATGTCCGGGTTCATTCCGGGCTCCGTATATTCTAGCCCCGTGTCGGGGTCTTCCACCGTACCGCTAAATGCGACGAGCGAGCGGATATCTGTGTAGCCGTTTTCTTGAATGTACCGATCTAAGGCGACCTTGAATCGCACCGCATGCAATCGAGAGGATGTGACGACCATCGCTTTGGCCCGGCCGCCAAGCCGGTGCTGCACGCTCCGACGGAAATGCTCCACCATCACTTCGGTCTTCTGCTCGATGTTGTGTGGATGGAGGCTCATGAACTTGGCCAACGCCCGCGCCGCCTTGCGTTTGGGCATCGCCGGGTCATCTTCCGCCGCCTTCAGCAACCGGAAATACGTGGCATAGGTGGTGTAGTTGGTCAGCACGTCGAGGATGAAGCCCTCCTCGATTGCCTGCCGCATACTGTACATATGGAAGGGTTCCGGCTTGCCGCTAGCACCGGTCCGACCGAACAGCTCTATTGTTTTTCCTTTAGGCGTGGCCGTGAACGCGAAGAAGCTCAGATTCGGTCGTTGGCCCCGTGACTGCATCACTTGATTCAGCCGGTCTTCCCAATCCGCCTCTCCTTCTCCCGTGTCTATGGCAGCTGCACCAAGAATAGCTTTCAGCTCGCGAGAAGTTTCACCGGTCTGGCTCGAATGGGCTTCGTCTACGATCACAGCATATGATCTTGCGGCAATGGCTGCTTCCCAGACTTTTGCCCGTTTCTTTTCCTCGTCAGTCGCGATCTCCTGGCTCTCTGCCCCTGCGACGTGGAGGAGGCCGCGTAAGACGAAGGGGAACTTCTGTAATGTGGTGATCACGATCTTCGTGCCATCGATCAGCGCGGCTGCCAGTTGCTTGGCATCTTCGTCAATCGCCTTTACCACCCCTTGGGCATGTTCAATCTGGTAGATCGCATCTTGTAACTGTTGGTCCAGCACCTTCCGGTCAGTGATCACAATGACGCAATCGAAAGTCTTTTCATCATGCTGATTGTGGAGACTCGCCAGACGGTGCGAAAGCCAGGAAATGCTGTTGGTCTTTCCGCTGCCGGCAGAGTGTTGGATCAGGTAGCTGTGGCCGGCGCCTTCCTGTCTGGCTGCTGCCACGACGTTCCGCACGGCGTCAAGCTGGTGATAGCGTGGGAACACCAGCGTCTCTTTGGTGACCCGCTTTATGCCCCCCTTGCCGTCGTCCATCTTTTCATCTTTTTTTTCGACGAACATAAAATGGCCAAGGATGTCGAGGAAGCTATCGAACTGGAGCACGTCTTCCCAGAAATACCCCGTGCGGTAACCAGAAGGATGCTGCGGATTGCCCCCACCGCACTGGATTTCACCAGGATGACTGCCTCGATTGAATGGGAGGAAGCTCGTGGCCTCTTTCCGCAGGGCGGTCGCCATGTGAATCTCGTCCGGGTCGGCGGCAAAATGGACCAACGCACGGCTCTTAAACTGAAAGAGAGGGGCTCGTGGGTCCCGGTCTTGCTGATATTGTTTGATCGCGTGCCGCCAATGCTGGCCGGTGCCAGGATTTTTCAGCTCGCATGTCGCCACTGGTAGACCATTCACAGCAAAGACCATGTCTACTGTGTCCTGTTGGTCGGGGTGACACAGTACTTGGCGCGTGACGGTCAGGCGGTTTTTTCGGAATAGCTCCAGCACATCGTAGTTCAACCCATGGGCCGGCTTGAAATAGGCCAACCGGAAGGTCTTTCCGTAGAACTTAAACCCATGGCGCAGAATGTGGAGTGTGCCCTTCACGTCGAGTTCCTTGAGGAGCGTGGCGATGAGGAGGTTTTCCAGTCCCGCTCCATGAAGTTTCTGCATCTCCTCCCAGAGCTTGGGCTGTGTGTCTTTCAGAAAGGCGAAGATGCGCGCCGGGAACAGGGCTCGTTCCACATCCCATTCAGTCCTGTCGCCGGATTGCCAGCCTGAGCGGATGAGAATGGTCTCCACGTAGCTCTCGAAGGCTTGTTCGTTGGTCTGACTCATGCGGCAGTTCCTCGCACGTCGATCTTGCCGGTCACGGCAGCTGTGATCAAAGCAGTCCGGTATTCCTGCAGCCGCTCAACGGCAGTCTTGACCTTCATGGCCATCTTGTCCAGCCTGGCAGTCTCTCGATCGAGGAAGTCAGAGATCACCCGCTGCTCCGCAACGGGTGGAATGAACACAGGAACATTACCAATCTGAGCTTGTGTGAGCATAGGAACCGCGGTCGTGCTCAGATACGAATCAAAAACGCTCTGAATCAGCTCGCTCATTAGCCAGTAGCAAAGGAATCTGCTTTCGACCCGTGGCCGCTTAAGGAGAACAAGGCTTGGATTGATGGTAGCGGGTCCGATATCTGCGTTAACAATAGCGACCTTGCCGCAAGTGCCAGTTCCACGTTGACCGATGACCACGTCATGAAGGTCTATCTTGATCTCTGGCGACTCTTCGTACTTTGGCCATGACAGATAAGTTCGATTGGATAGATCGAGGTGGCCTACATATGTTAAGTTCGCACCTCCAACCACCAAGGCTCCGTCACCTTCGTCGACTAAGTCGTCAACCGAGTATCCCCTGAATCCTATCCGACCGCAAACCGAGGCGATACGCTTCAGTCGGGTTGATCTCCAACCATCCGGCACGTCGCCGAGCCAGTCGATGCCGGAGGGTTTGAGTTTGGGATGCGGGTCGAGGCCGGTGGCTCTGGCGGCGTCTGGCGGGAGGCCGCGAGTGACCGTGCGCGAGATGAGCGCAGTGCGCTTTTCCTTCAGTCGTTCGATCAACGTCCGCTTCTTTGCCACCAGCCGGTCGATCTTCGCCGTCTCGCGGTCGAGGAAGTCGGAGATGGCACGTTGTTCAACTGAAGGAGGTAGTGGCGTGCGGAAGTCCTTGTTGAACTCTGGAGGAACACGCTTCTGTCCACCCGCGCCATACATCTCCGCCTCACCAGTCTTTCGATAGACAGACGAAATTGTGAGATAGAATAGGAAGTGCCGATCAAGCGCAGGCAGTACGCGCAAGACGTGTAGCTCCGTTGTTCCTAGAGCTGCACCATTCGTTAGGCCTTCCGCCAAGGCTCCTTTTCCGTTTTCAAAACAAGGCGTAATCTTGGCAACAACTACGTCGCCATCCTGAAATTCAGTGTAGCTGCTTCCCACATCCCCAAGTTGTTTTGCTATTTCAAGGTTCAGGCCACCGTATTCTCCGACAGCCTCCATCGGAACGAAGGAGACCTCATCCTCGGGTCCCAACTCGCGAAGACGTTCTGAAGAGGGATTTACGCGCATGCAAAACCGGCCACGTTTCACCTCCCAATGCTCCGGCACGTCGCCGAGCCATTCAATGCCGCTGGGTTTGTACTGTTCGTAGGGTTTGAGCATTGGCTACCGTTTGAACAGGCGCACATAGTCCTCGAAGATGAAGAGGCGATCTCGTTTCTGCCCCGTAAATTCGCGCAGGATGCCGAGCTTGACGAAATCATCGATCAGCGCAGCGGCCGTGTTGGTTTGGGCTTTGATGAGGCCGGTCACCATTTTGATGTTGGTCACTGGCGCTCGGTAGAGAGACCGCATCAGGGCTTGTGCATTGGCCTGGCGTCGGACATGAAAGGTCGGCATCTGTTTGCGCTCAATGCGTTCCTTGAGCGCCAGGATGTCTTTGAACACTTGGATGGAGAGGGCGGTGGTTTCACGCATGCCGAGCAGAAAGAACCGCAACCACGGTTCCAGCTTGTGCGTGGTTCGGACGGCCATTAACTGATCGTAATACTCGCCCTTGTGACGCTCGAAAAAATCGGAGAGATATAGCGCCGGCTTGTGCAGCAGACCGAAGCTGACGAGATAGAGCACGATGAGGAGACGGCCCAAGCGGCCGTTGCCATCCAAGAATGGATGGATGGTCTCGAACTGGTAATGGATGAGGGCGATTTTGAGCAGGTGAGGGACATGGATCTGGTCGTTGTGCATAAATTTTTCAAGATCGCTCATGAGGTCCGGCACCTGTTGGTGGTGGGGAGGGATAAACGCAGCGTGTTTGAGACTGACGCCGATCCAGTTTTGGCTGGTGCGAAATTCTCCGGGCTGTTTGTGCTTGCCGCGCACGCCTTGCAGCAGCACCGCGTGGGTCTCGCGCAACAGCCGGTTGGACAGGGGCATGGCACTTAACCGTTTGATTGCGACATTGATGGCCTGGATGTAGTTGTGCACTTCCTGCCAATCATTGCGTTTATCAGGGTCGAGGTCGCGCTTGTCTATCAGAGCTTCTTCAATGTTGGTCTGGGTGCCTTCGATGCGGCTGGAGGTGGTGGCTTCCTTGGTGATGTGCATCCGGATGAAGAAGTCCACATCGGGGATGAGCTGGGAAAAGGCGTTCAACTCCCCAAGCAGGCGATTGGCCTCTTCCAGTAGCGTGAGAATCTGTGGGTCAGAGAGAGTCCATTCCCGGTTAACGGAGCTGGGCAGAAAGCTTCGGTACTCGTACTGTTGCTCGTACTCCCCGGACTTGAACTCACTGATATTCATGAGCTTCTCGACTCTTCCTTGCCGAATTTGACCTAGGCCACACGTTATGTCAAGTGAGGGGTATCAAATTGATATAAGGCGGAACCTATGTCAAATGATCGGACTCGTCTGCATCAGGTTGTGACGGTCTTCAAGAGACTGAGGATTTCTGTTTCAAGCGTTTTGATGTCGGCTTCGATCGTCTCCAGTGGCCTCGGCGGTTCATAGCGATAGAAATGGCGGTTGAGCGGGATTTCGTAGCCGACTTTGGTTTTCTCGTGATCGATCCAGGCGTCCGGTACATGCGGCAGCACCTCGCGCTTGAAGTACTCCTCGATGCTTTCCTTGAGTGGCACGCTCTCTGTGTCGCGCAGCTCTGAGTCCGGCTCGGGATGACCATCTCGGTCACGACAGATTTCGGCGGATTCATCACGCTCTCCCAGTGCGGAGAGCACGGCCTTCAGTTCGGGAGCATCGAGCCGCACATTGCCCTTGCGGTCTAATTCTCTCAGTTCCGTGAGAAACGTTTTGCGGTCTTTGTATAGTTTTAGACCGCTCGCTTTTCCGAACGTTTGGAGTAAGGCGCGGATTTCTTTCTGCCGTTCTTTTCCGGCTTTGATCTCTTCGAGCCGAGCGTTCACGTTCTTCTTGTTGCTGGTCGCCAGATTTTTAAAGCCGCTTTCCTCTTCCAGCCGCGCGATCCGCTCTGGTGTGGCCTGGAAGTTCAGCCGAAGCGGGCGTTCAACGGTGATCTTGTGGAAGCCGAAATCCGCATTGTCGAAGATTTTGCTGACGACGTGTTGGCGCTGCACCGGCAGTTTAGTGACCGAGTCCTCCTCGGTGAAGCGTCGTGTTTCTCCGTCCTTGAAGTTGCCGTGGATGCGAGTGATGTCTCCGATATGATCGGGGTCGTTCGGTTTATCGGATGGATCACCGATCCTCCGGCGTTTGTTCCCGAGGCTTTTCTCCATCTGCTTCCAGAAGTAGCGAGCGTCAATCAGCTGAATCTTTCCCTTGCGCTCCTTATCCTTCTTGTTGGTGAGCACCCAAATGTAGGTCGAGATGCCGGTGTTGTAGAATAATTGTTCCGGCAGTGCGACCACCGCTTCAAGCCAATCGTTCTCGATGATCCATTGACGGATATTGCTTTCGCCGCTGCCTGCATCGCCGGTAAAGAGGGGTGAACCGTTGAACACGATGCCAATGCGACTGCCACCCTCTTTCGCGGCCCGCATCTTCGAGAGCATGTGTTGGAGGAACAGAAGCGAACCGTCGTTAATGCGTGGCAATCCAGCCCCGAATCGCCCTTCGTAACCGAGAGAGTTGTGCTCCTGTTCGATGAAACGAGCCTGCTGCTTCCACTCCACACCGAAGGGTGGATTTGCCAGCATGTAATCGAACGTGGTCTTTTTGCCCTCTTTGTCGCGGTCAAAGCCATCCTTCGTGAAAGTATCACCCAGGATGATGTTGTCTGCATCTTCACCTTTGATCAGCATATCGGCTTTGCAGACAGCCCAGGCCTCGTCGTTCCAGTCCTGGCCGAACAGGAGCGGGGTGGCGTCGGCATTGAGAGCACGAATGTATTGCTCAGACACGGACAGCATGCCGCCCGTGCCGCAGGCCGGATCATAGATTGTCTTGACGACGTGACTTCGGCGAAGATCTTTCTCCGGCGACAATAGAAGGTTGACCATCAACTTAATGACTTCTCGCGGGGTGAAGTGCTCCCCGGCTTCCTCATTGGATTGTTCCGCGCCGATCCTGATGAGTTCCTCGAAGACGTAGCCCATCTGGACGTTGTCCACTCGATCCAGGCCGAGGTCGATCTTGCTGAATGACTTGATGACCTCATAGAGCAGGTTCTTCTCCGCCATCTTCGCGATCTGCTGGTCGAAGGCAAACCGCTCCATGATGTCGCGCACGTTCTTCGAGAACGCATTGATGTAACTATTGAGATTGGGCGCGAGCTGGTTGGGGTCATCGAGCAGCTTCGTAAAATCCATCTTTGAGAGATTGTAGAAGGGACGCTTGGAGATCTTCTGGAGCAGACTTCGCACGACCGTCTCAGGCTTGGCTTTGATCTTGGCGTGCTCGGCAAGGATCTGTACCTTGGTCGGAGCGAGCAGGCAATCGAAGCGTCGCAATACCGTGAGCGGGAGGATAACCTTGCGATACTCATTCCGCTTGTACGGTCCCCGAAGAAGGTTACAGATGCTCCATATAAAGTTCGCAAGTTGTCTGTGGGTTTCAGCAGTCATTGATTAGTTGCCTGTGAGTCTCTAGCAGTCCTATGGAGCGACGGCCTCGTTTGGATGCACTGCTCCCCTTGCGCCGCAGAATACCTCTTTCCCTGCGGGAAAGCACCAGTACAGGTGATGCCCGTGAGAGTCTAGGAGAGCTGATTGTGAATGGGGAAGGATAGGGCTACGAGGCTGAAGGCTATCGAGCCTGTTCACGAAGGGAGGAAGGGTCAGGGTTTCTTTGCTACAACCTTGCCGTTTTCCCACACGTAGATCGGCGTGCCATACATCCGGGCGGTCTTGCGAGCTGCCCTGGCGGCTCTCCGGAGCGCGCGTCCGACGCTCTGCACGAACCGTGTATTCTCCGTCTTGTGATTTTTCTTCATGTGACGCTCTCTAGCAGCTGCGGGGCAGGTCCTGAATTATCATAGATTGCCCAGGCATGAGCAAGGGGGCGATACAGAGCATGAAAGTTTTCCCAACTACGATCAAAGCGGCGAATGACATCTGCCCGTGGGACATCATGACCACCTTGGCGAACACGAGTCGCAATCCGTTGAAGTGCAAGTTGTACTGACGGCAGCGACAAGAACACGATCTCTATCCGATATCCGGCGGCTTTCCATTGAGTTAAGAATTGAAGATAGGTGCGGCCACTCAACGTGCTCTCGAATGCAAAGTTCTTGTGGGCCTTGGCCAATCGGGAGAGTTCAGTCAGAACAAGCCGACCCGCTTGCCGTGCAGCCAATTCCGGTCGAAGAGGAGATAGACCACTGGCAATCAGGTCGGCATTCACAAAGTGAATCACGCCGACTTCGCGAAGAAGAAGTTCTCTGCGAATGTGGTCTTCCCGGCTCCATGTGGTCCGGCAATGAAAATGCAGCGGGGGGATCGAACGGTTCGGGTGCTCACGGTTGAGCCTGTCAGCCTGCTACTGGCTGCTGGTAATTGACCTCTATCTTGAATCCCAGATCCTCGATCATGCCCCAGACCTCTGGGGCCGGCTGGCCTGGTGTGGTGAGGTAACCGTTCACGAAGATGGAGTCGGCTGGATAGAGCGCCAGCGGCTGGAGACTGCGCAGATTATGTTCGCGGCCACCGGCCACGCGCAGTTCGGTGCGTGGGTGCAGAAACCTGAAGAGGCAGAGTATTTTCAAACATCGTTGAGGAGTCAGGTTGTCACAGTCTTCCAGTGGCGTGCCTGTTGCCGGGTGGAGTGTGTTCAGGGGAATCGAGTCCGGCTTTACCTCAATGAGGGCCATGGCCAGGTCGATGAGGTCTTCGTCTTTTTCTCCCATTCCCACGATCCCGCCAGAACAGATTTCCAACCCGGCGGCACGAGCATTCCGGATGGTGCTGAGCCGGTCTTGGAAGGTATGCGTGGTGCAGATGGAGCCGTGAAAGGCTTCGCTGGTATTCAAGTTGTGGTTCACCCGATCGACCCCTGCCGCCTTCAGCCGCTTGGCCTGTTGTTCATTCATGAGGCCCAGCGAGCAGCAGATCTGAATCGGAATCTCCTGCTTGATTGAGCGGACAGCTCCAGCGATTTCGTCGATTTCACGATCCAACGGACTCCGACCGCTGATGACGATGCAATAGCGTTGGGCTTTCGAGGCCGCCGCTTGTCGGGCGCCGTCGATCATTTGTTGTTGGGGCACAAGGTTATAGCGTTCGATGGGGGCGGTAGAGATCGCGGATTGGGAACAGTAATGACAGTCTTCTTGGCAGGCGCCGCTCTTGGCGTTCTGCAACATCTGGAGGCGAACGGTCTTGCCGAAATAGCGGGATCGGACGGTAAAGGCGGCTTGGAGGAGTTCCAGTAATTGCTCATCAGGAGTATCAAGCACAGCCTGGCATTCATCTCTGCTCAGCGTTTCGTCGCGCAAGGCTTTGGCAGCGTAATCCTGATAGTCGACCATGGGGCACTCCATCATCTGTAGAGGGTGTATTGACTGTGATGCAGATGGCTGCGCGCGTCAGGCAGCCGAGTTCGTCGAAAACCTACACGGTTTCGAAAGGAGAAGCAATGCCTTGGTAGGGAACCGCTGAGACTGGGAGGGGGTTGTTGTCTGCATCGGGAACCGCTTGACCGCCGGCGTTCGGCAAGGGTAATGCGACCAGTGTATTCCAGATCCCACAGCTTCGGCAGCGCCCAGACCATTCGGTCGATTCGTGTCGGCAGGCGGTGCAGACATAGGGGACGACCACGCGTTTTTTGAAATGCAGGGCTTTCTTCAGTTCGGTGACGGCCAGTTCCATCTCTTGCTTGCGCAAATAGAGATTGGCCATGATGTTATGGTAATCGACCAATTGGTCCTGTACCCCTTCGACGGTTGAGAGGATGTCGAAGGCTTCGTCGACCATTTCAAGACGGTAGTAGAGCTTGCCCAAATAGAATTGCAGCGCAGGGTTGTTTGGATCTTGCCGGAGGGCTTCCTGATAGACCCTGATAATTTCACTAGGCTCGCCCTGTTCGAGAAAGAGTTCTTCGAGACGGTGGAGGATGATGTTGCTACGGGTCTTGGCATAGACCTTCTTGAGAATTTCTACGGCCTGTTTCGTTTTGCCTTCCCGGATCAAGATTTCGCCGATGCCGACGTAGGCCGGCAAGAACGTCCGGTCTCTCTTAATGGCGCCGCGGAAGTACCGCCGTGCCTTATCGGGGTGGCCTCGTTCCAGCAGTTGACGTCCGACCTCGTACGTGCAGCCGGTGAGGAGTTGGGCTTCGGCCTGTCGTTCCGGTTCAGCCAGGTTGGCCTTCAGAAGTCGATGTTGGATTTCGAGTGCCTCGCTCCATTTTTCGAGCCTGATTAACAGATCTCGTTTCCGGATGAGCGCGGTGAGGTTATCCGGTTCGATCGTGAGCATCTTGTGCAGGGTCTGCAAGGCGTCCTCATACCGCTTGGCGCCCTCCAAGTCGTTGGCCAACTCCAACAGAATTTCAATGTTGCGCTCGTCGACGCGATTCGCCCGTTGATGGAGGCGGATCGCCTCTGCGAAGTTGTGTTCCCCGCGGTAAATATTTCCCAGCCAGAGCAGCGAATCGACACGATTCGGGTCCATGGCCAGCGCGCGTTCGAGCAGGGCAATGGCTTCGACTGTACGTTTCGACATAATGGCATGAGTGCCTTCACGATGGAGCGCGTCGATTTTTTCTTTGCGGCGCAACAACCGCGTGCTGCGCCAGTTGCCGATGACGTGGGCGGTCTGCCGCAAGCCGACGGCCAAGGCCACGAGCACGGCGCCGATAGCCATGGAAAAGACGACGAGTGTGACAGGACTCAGTTCGAATTGGATGGAGGGACTGGTTCGGACTGCGACCGTTCCAGGATTCAACTCGCGTGCGTAGCTGTAGAGAAAAATCCCGATGCTGACGAGGAAGATAGTGGTGAGCAGTCGGAGCATCGAACTAGGCCTTGGTTTTCGCGGGTGCCTTTTTCCGCTTCACGAGCCGTGGGGTCACGGTCGGTTGTGCGACAGTCGGTTCATCCGGGATGGTGACGCGCTTGGCGTCGGCCCACAACCGTTCGAGTGCGTAATGCGTCCGGACATCCTGTCTGAAAATATGGACGATCACATCGCCAAAGTCCATCAAAACCCACTGTGAGGACCGTAGGCCTTCGACCCGTAACGGCTTAGAACCGGCACGAGAGAGGGTCCCATCGATATAATCGGCGATGGCACTCGCCTGGCGATCCGAATCCGCAGAGCCGATGACCAGATAGTCGGCAACGGAGGTCAACGGCGCTATCTGGAGGACGAGAACGTCGGTGGCCTTCTTGTCGAGCATGGCCCGGGCAATGGTGCGGGCCGTGGACCTAGCTGTTCGTGCGATTAGGGTCCCCTTGGTAGAGATGATGGTGAAGTATATAAGATTCCACTAAGGGCGGCAACAGATTTGCCGCCGGGAGCCCTTGGCGGATTCGAGCGCGAATGTCCGATGCGGAGACCGCGGAGGGTGGTAGTTTGAGGCAGATCAGGCCTTGCGTTCCGAGCGGCGCCTCGATTCGTGAAATTCGTCCCGCATCGAGGTCCGCCAGTGAGGGATAGGGAATCGGCGGAAGCCGTGCGACGGTAGAGAGGGAACGAAACGACAGGCCTGGCCGGGAGAGGATGACGAAGCGGCAAAGCTCTAGCAATGTCTGTGGCTCACGCCAGGATGGAAAATCCAGGAAGGCGTCAAGTCCGATCAAGAAGAATAGCTGGGTCTGCGCCCCATATTTTTGTTGTAGTAGGCGAACAGTGTCGATGGTGTACGACTTGCCTGGTCGACGGATTTCTACGTCCGAAATGGCGAAGGCGGGGTCTGAGGCGATGGCAATGTGGACCATCTCATAACGGTCTTGCGCTGGCGCCAGACTGCCGTTGGGCTTATGGGGCGGCTGACTCGTAGGGATGAAGAGGACTTGGTCGAGCCCGAGGGCTTCGCGTGTCTGGCGCGCAATGGCCAGGTGACCGTTGTGCAGGGGGTTAAAACTGCCGCCGAGGAGGCCAAGGCGAAGGGGGCCAGGGTGCTGGGTGTTGGGTGCCGAGGGCTGAGATTCAGAATCGGGTGGCATCATAACTGAGTACACGGCTCCCAGCAGTCATGCTTAGCGGGTGAAGGAACGTTACCTACGCGAGAAGCTTTGAGTGTCCGCATGTCTGGGCCAAGGTGCGAATACCATGCACGATGCTCAAAAAGTCCAGACTTCTCGCCCACCCAAGCCCTGGCGACGACTTCACCCTCCCGCCCTGAGTCTGCCAAAACAGTCTCTTCGCCAAGGGACGTGCTTATCCCCTGCAACGTTGCTCTCCCCGCCGACCTTCGTTTCACGTCATGCCTTTCGCGGTTCCTGAGAGCGATGCGAGAACGCTGCCGGAGGACTTTTTTAGCCTCTTGCTAGAGGATGACGAGGTTGTCCCGATGTATGACTTCCTCGTATTCCTGCGGGCCGAGTTGCCGTTGAATCTCTGTTGTTTTGAGTCCTTTGATCCGTGCCAAGGTCTCGGAGGAGAAGTTTACGAGTCCTTTGGCGAATTCTTTGCCGTCCTGGTCGAGGCAACTCACCGCATCTCCTGTATCAAAGGGACCGCTGACGTCCAAAATGCCGGAGGCCAACAAGCTTTTCCCCCGTCTCACCAGTGCCTCAACGGCGCCTGGGTCGAGCGTCATGGTCCCTCGGGGCCTGAGGGTAAAGGCAATCCAGTGTTTGCGGCTGGTGAAACGGCGTTCCTTTGCGAGAAAGAGGCTGCCGCCTGATCCGCCGGTTAATACTTTCGGTAGAAGACCGGCTTCTTGGCCATTTAAGATCAAGGTGGCCACGCCGTACTCACTGACGTTCTTGGCCGCTCTGACTTTTGTGGCCATCCCCCCGGTCCCCTCAAATGAGCTGGACATGCCGGCCCGCTGCTCAATGTCTTCGGTGATATCAGGAATCAATGGAATCAGCGTGGCGTCGGGGCTTTTGCGCGGATCCTCGGTAAAGAGGCCATCGATATCAGACAGGATGATCAACAGTTCCGCGTCGACGAGATGAGCGACCTCGGCAGCTAGGGTGTCGTTGTCTCCCACCCGGATTTCATCCACGGCGACCGTATCGTTTTCATTGATGATAGGGATCACCCCAAATCCAATCAGCGCATTCAGCGTGTGGCGGGCATTGAGAAATCGTCGCCGATCGGCGAGGTCGTGATGCGTGAGGAGGATCTGCGCCACCGTAACGTCGAGCCGTTCAAACGATTTTTCGTATGCCCACATAAGCCGGCTTTGGCCGACCGCTGCGGCAGCCTGCTTCACGGGGAGGCTCTTGGGGTATTCTTTCAAGCCTAACTTTTTGATGCCGGAGACAATCGCACCGGAGGAGACGAGTAACACTTCTCGTCCGCTCGACCGGAGTGCTGCGATTTCATCGGCGAACCGATCGATCCGTTCGGGGCGCAGCCCGGTGTCTCGGGACGCGATGAGACTGCTCCCGATTTTGATGACGATACGGGTGGCCTGTCTTAGGAGATCGTCTCGCATAGTGTGGCTCGAAGCTGCGCGACCTGTTG
>Ga0163144_10017487_pt1 | contig 14598 bp, 10 predicted proteins | sample OliLak19BULKMAT1_FD_123175 | JGI IMG/M metagenome (GOLD analysis project Ga0163144, IMG submission 123175) | Freshwater microbial mat bacterial communities from Lake Vanda, McMurdo Dry Valleys, Antarctica - Oligotrophic Lake LV.19.BULKMAT1 | ecosystem: Environmental > Aquatic > Freshwater >... | reverse complement strand
GAGGTTGATGGCTGTGGTCGTCTTGCCGCAGCCGCCCTTTTGGTTGATGATCGCGATGGTCCGCACGCGTTGCACTCCCGCAGGTGGGGGCGCGGGCCTGTGCGTCCCGGCGTCCATGCCGGTGTTCACGCAGGGCTGCACCCACTGACTGGGATGGGGCATCGGGCAAAGCCCGTGCTGGGCTTGAAAAGCGGGCGGTCAGTTCGCTCAACTTCACACCTGCGTCGGCGTACGCTGGGGTCATGCCGCGGACGCTGGTTGGCGATCATGGTGCTCGGACGCTGAGCAACCTTCAGTGGGGTTTGCTGGTGAAGCTGGCGTACGACCGTGGGTGGCGGCCGCTGGGCGTGCGTCCGCCTGAGGACTGGAACGCGACAGGTGACGATGGGCAGAGCCGTCGGTGGTACTTCATGGACTACTTCAGCACGAAGCGGCAGACGGTGCTTGCGGCGGACGCGGCGGCAATGGCGGTGGCGATCGAGTCGGCGTTGCCTGATATTCCTGAGCACGACGCGCTGAGCCACAAGGTGGTGCAGGAGATTCAGTTGCCTGACATGGAGCAGCCGCTGCGGATGCTGCAGCCTGGGGTGCAGGTCAACGCGTTTGAGTTCTTCAGCGGGGGGACGCGGGCGGTGGTGATCGACTTTGTGTCGTTCGCGCGGGCTGGTGGGTTCTCGATCACCGGGCCGCTGGACCCGCCGGGGGGGTGAGGGGATTAGGGTGAAGGATCAAGAGATCGAGGGCAACCATCGCGGGCTGGAAGCTCGCTCATCGCAAGGCCGAGCATGGCAGGATCAAGTCTCGCCGCACGCGAGCGCGTTGATGCTCAGACCAGCCCGGCAAGCTCTGGCAGGCCAAGCATGATGTTGGCGTTCTGCACGGCCTGGCCCGACGCGCCCTTTATCAGGTTGTCAATGGCAGCAACGACCACGACGGTGCCGGCGATGAGGCGGGCGTTGACGTGGACGCGGCAGGTCTTCTGAACATCGCGGAGGTTCGGCGCATCGTCACGGACGACCACCAGCGGCTCGCTCGCGTAGGCATGGCGCAGCGCGGCCATGAGGCGCGGGGTGTCGGCGTCTAATGAGGTGGGGCGGGCGTAGATGGTTTCGAGGATGCCGCGCCCGACCGGGAGCAGGTGCGGGACAAAGAGCAGCGGCGGGACCTGTGAAGCCGCGGTCGCGTTGGCGTGCGATGCGGGCTGGCTGTGATTGAGATCAAGGGTCTGGATGATCTCTGGCTGGTGGCGGTGGGTGCCGATGGCGTAGGTGCTGAAGTTGTCGCCGGCCTCTACGAGCGTGAGGTGCGGCTTGGCGTCGCGCCCCGCGCCGCTGGCGCCGCTGGCGGCGTTCACGATGATGCCGGTGGGCTCGATGAGCCCGGCTTTCAAGAGTGGATGCAGCGCGATGGCGGCGGCGGTTGGGTAGCAGCCCGGGTTGGCGACGAGCGTGGCGCTAGTGATGTGCGAGCGGAAGAGCTCGGGCAGGCCGTAGACGGCGTGGGCGAGACCCGCGAGGTCTGTGTGTGGGTGCCCGTAGTGCTGCTGGTAGGTGTGCGGGTCTTTGAGTCGGTAGGCAGCGGAAAGGTCAATGACCTTCATGCCGCGGGCGAGCAGGGCGGGGGCGTGCTGCATCGCGGCCTCGTGCGGGAGGCAGAGGAAGGCGAGCTTGCAGGCGCTGGCGATGGCGTCGTGGTCTATGGGGCGGCACTGGGCGGTGGCGTGATCAAGCAGGCCGGCGAGGCGCGGGAACTCGGCGTCGATGCGCGGGGCGTTGCCACGCGCGGAGGCGAGGTAGGTGGTGCGGAGGCGCGGGTGGCGGGCGAGGATCTCGATGAGCTCAAGGCCGGTATAGCCGGTGGGGCCGAGGATGGCGACGGGGATGGTGCCGGTGGGCGGGAGCATGGGTCGAGTGTAGAAGCCGGTGGCGGGCGCGCGGAAGCGGCGCGCAGAGCGCGTGGTCGCGCACAGAGTGCGCGACTTGTGCGCGTGCCGTGGGCTAGAGCGCGATGATATCGGCGAGTGCTTCGAGCTCGGCGGTCAAGACACGCGGGCCGCGCTCGGTGATGAGCACGTCGTGCTCGTAGTGGACGCTGGGCGAGCCGTCGAGCGTGCGGATGGGCCAGGCGCTGCGCTCTTGCTTGACCTTGTGGGTACCTGAGGCGAGCATGGGCTCGACGGCGACCAGGAAGCCGGGCTCGCAGACGACGCTTGCCTCGGGCCAATCGCCGGGAAACTCTGGCACGACGTTGGAGACGTAGGGCGGGAGGTGGAGGCCGCGGCCGATGCCGTGGCCGCCGAGCCCGCGGACGAGGTGGAGCCCGCACTCAACCTCTACGTGGCCTTGGACGGCGCGGGCGAACTCAAGGAGTTTTTTGCCAGGTACGAGCTGCGCGCAGCCGCGGCGGAGGGACTCTTTGCCGGCGTCCATAAGTCGCCGGACAATCGGGGTTGGCGGGCCGAAGACGTAGGTCCATGCGGCATCACCGATCAGCCCGCGGTAGGTGACGCCGATATCGATCTTGAGAACGTCACCGGCGGCGAGGGGGCGTGTGAGCGAGGCGGCGGTGCCGTGGACGACGCAGTCATTGACGCTGAGGCATGCGTGGCTTGGGAACTTTGGCCCGCGGCCTTGCTGGTAGCCCAGGAAGCAGCTTCGGCAGTTGAGGTCTTCGAGGGTTTGGGCGACGAACTGGTCAATCTGCGCGAGGGTCATGCCCGGGCGCAGGAACGCGGCGAGGCGCTGGTGGGTGGTGACGACGCGCTCTGCGGCGGCGACGGCCAGTGGAATGTCGGCGGCGGCGATCTTCGGGACTTTGCTGCTGCTGGCGGCGGGGGGCATGTTCGAGTCCAGCTTAGGCGATTGGCGATGAGCGCTGGCGGCGGCGTGCTTGGCGGCGTGGGGTTGAGGGCTCACATACGATTTGCCCCTGTGAAACTGCTGCGATGTGTTGATGATGCTGGCGTGCCGGTGCGGCTTGCGGCCCGGTGGGCGGTGCCAGCTGCGCGGGCGGGGCTGGCGGAGTTGGTGGCGCGTCCGGGCGCGGTGTTGAGAGTGCTGCGATGGGGCCTGAGCGGGGCGGGGCTGCTGACGTTCGGGACGCTCGCGCTGCTGACGGTGATGGTGGTGCTGGCGATCAAAGAGCCGAGTACGGGGATGTACCTGGTGCTGCTGTCGCCGATTTTTACTTCGCTGCTTGGCGCGGTGGCGGTGCTGCTGATCCGGGCGGGTGTGCAGGCCGGGCGGCTGCGCGGGCGGATGGTCCGCGTGGCGCTGCACCGGCGCTGCTGTCCGGGGTGCGGGTACAGCCTGAGCGGGCATGCCGGTGGTGCTGAGCTGGTGGTGTGTCCGGAATGCGCAAGCCGATGGCGTGCGGCACGGCTTGGCGTTGATGCGGATGAGCCGCCGCAGGTGCTGGTGGTGCGTGTTGGTGGGGAGTGACAATGCCTGTGCGGCAGCCGCGCGTAAGGACCACGGCGCGGCCGCCGCAACAGGCCAACGAGCACCCAAGGCGATAGCGGATCAACTCGCCACCGCACCCCCGAGACCCGGCGTGCCGCGGGGCCGTCGGCGCGATGAACGCGCGGCGGCGCAGCGACAAGACGTACTGACACCATCAACGAACACCGAGTAGACCGGCGAGCGCGCAGAACTGACGCGGACCGCCGTAAACATTCACCGACCCAAGTTGTTCCGACCTGCAAACTGCTGGCGCTGAAGGCGCCAGCACCCCGTGAGACGTGCGGACTGAGGGCCCGCGATGACAGCACATCGGGTCCGAGAAGAAACGCAAGCGTGCCCGGGGGCTAGAACTGAGGTTTGACAATTGGGGCTGGGACAATCCAAGAGTGGCCAGCCGACGCGGGGCGTGGGGAGTACACAAGAGTGGCACCCAGAAATGAAAACACCCCCGAGCCGAGGGCGGCGCGGGGGCGGTTGTGAGGTCACGCGATCTTCGAGTCTGCGGACTTGGTGTCAGGCCCGCGATGACTCAGGCCCAGTAGGGCCTGGTATCAGTTACGGGCACCCGCTGGTGGTGAAGGCGGTAAAGCGGTTGATGAAGAGGATGACGTCGTCGGCGGTCAGCTCGCCGTCAGCACCGGCGACAGGGCCGGGGCTAGCGATGTCGGCGACGGCGAGGTCGTTGCCGGTGAAGGCGCCGATGAAGAAGATGATGTCGTCGGCGGTCAGCTCGCCGTCAGCGCCGGCGCTGGGGCCGGGGCCGGCGATGTCTGAGGGGCCACAGGCGGTCGGGCCGGTGAGGACGGTGACAAACTGGTTGCCCGGCGCGGCGGCAAAGTCGATGAGGCGGGGGTCGCCGAGCTGAGCGATGCCGTTGGCAGCGAAGGTGTTGCCGACGACCTGGTTAGAGACAAAGTCATTACCGCCGTTGGTAAGCATGGCGGCGATCCGGATGGGCGAGGTGCCGTCCCAGCCGGCCTCGGCGAGGTTGATCCTAAACTCGACGCCGGTAGCGACGTTGGCGGGTGAGTCGGCGCCGACGCCGACGGCGATGCCCGTGACGCCCTTGACGTTGGAGTTGTCCATGACCATCTGGACCAGGCCGGTCTGCTCGACGCGGTTGGCGGCGATGGGATCGACCATGATGTCAGCGTTGATGCGGGGAGCGAAGCTGGTTTCCTTGGTGCCGTCTAGGAAGAGCAGGACGGGGTTGAGCGGCCCGACGGGCTGCATGGGGTCGAAGCCGGGGTTGTTGATGGCGAGCTCGCCGCTGCGGCGGGGGCCGCCGAAGTCAAGCGGGTTGGCGTTGGCGCCGGTCTTGACACCGCCGTCGAACGCGTCGTAGTCGAGGGGCGCGCCGTTGGAGTTCTCGCGGCGGCCTGAGGTGCGGAGGACGGCGGCGTTGGTGAAGTGCTCGACAGTGAGCGAGCCGCCGTTGGTGAAGTTGATGAAGTAATCGGGGCTGAAGGCGGCGTCAAAGAGCATGCCGTTGACGGGCTGGGCGGGGTCGGTTTCGGTGAGTGTGTCAGCGCCGAACCTGTTGAGCGCGCCGAAGTCACCGGTGGTGTTGCCGCGGTAGTTGCGGGTCAGGTTCGAGGCGCCGCGGATGCGGTTCTGGCCACCCGGAGCGACGTCAAGGAAGAACTGGAACTTGTTAAAGGCGGTCTCGAGGTTGCCGGTGAGCAGGACGAACAGTGAGCCGCCCTCAACCTTGGCGTAGATGCCGGCAAACTCGCTGCCGTAAGCGAAGTCAACGTTGGGGGCGGAGTTGCCGGCGACCACGGGCGAGCCTGGAACGCCAGCGGTGTTGGAGTTGTTGGTGGCGATGCGGATGGCGGGAGCACCGGCATCACCGGTCACCAGCGCGACGGCATCAAAGCCGGGGGCGGCGGTGGGGAACGAGGTGCTGCCGGCGTAAACCTGAGAGCCGGGGAGGGCAAGACGGAGGTCGGCGTAGTCAACAAAGATGGTGCCGGTGGTGGCGTTGCTGGCGTTACCGTTGACCGAGATGAAGGCCTCGGGCTCAAAGCCCGCGTCGAACTTCAGGCCGGGGGCAATGCCGTCGGAGCCGAGGGTCTGGATGAACCCGTTGTTGAACTGGCCGACGTTCTGCGAGCCACCGGCGGCGGCGTCAACGAAGATGTTGAGGCGGTTGCCGTTGGTCTCTAGGTTGCCGGTGAAGAGCACGAAGAGGGTGCTGCTGGCGTCATTCTTGCGGACGTAGAGCCCGTCAAGCTCTGAGCCGAAGGCCTGGACGATGTTGCCCTGGTTGGCGTTGCCGAAGCCGGTGAAGGTGGTCTGGACGACGACGGGGCTGGTGCCATAGGCGGCGTCGCGAGAGCCGTCGATGAGGATGCCGGTGGCTTCGGCGGGGGTGACGGTGGCGAACTGATCACCGAAGAAAGTGGTCAGGTCGATGTTGCGCTCGTTGCCGCCGACGTTGGGCGAGTTGAGCGGGAGCGGGGCGATGAACTGGTTGGAGAGGAAGTTGCCGCCGCCGGAGATGAAGGCGCTGATCTTGAGGGGACCGGTGCCCGAGTACCCGATGGCGCTGTAGGGGATGGCGATCTCGACGCCCGTGGTGACGGCCTCGGGGTTGCCGGCTGAGACGCCAGCGCCGGGGAAGTTATCACCAAAGCTGGTCGGGACGTCGTTCACCCACAGGGCCGCGGGGTACTCGTTGATCGAGGTCTTCTTGCCGTCGACGGTCGAGGCCGAGGCCACGATCGAGCCTGCGAGAGTGACAAGGAGTGCCGCCTGGAGAGCCCGTTGATTCTTCGCCATGTTTCAAATCCTCGTGTGAGAGGGGTGACTAAAAAACACCCGGCTAAGCGGAGGGTTGGTGCACAAAGCACAAATGAACCAGGGTTGGCTACCGCGCTAAGCCGGGAACGACGCAGGAAGGGTAATCTGAAGTTGGCCTTCTCGCAAGGGAAAGAAGGTTTCAGGACCGAAAAACTCTGCACAATTCCGCTGGCGGGGCTTGATTTCCCTAGGGACGAGAACTCGAAGGGGGCTGGAGGACCGGGGCCCACCTAGGTTGGGCGGGCGCGCAACCCTTACGGGTTTGGCGTCACCGTCCAAGTCCAGGCTCGCGCGCCACGTGCCGGAAGCTGCCTGGCCGATGGGCCGGTGCCGGCGGCGGGCGCTAGCTGCTCGCCCGCGCTGGCGACCAAAGTGGCCTGCTCGGGTAGCTGGATTTGGAAGCTTCCAGGCCCGCGGTTGACGGCGACACGCACGATGGTGTCGCCCAAGACTCGGTCAAAGACCAAAATGTGGTTGGTCGGGGCGTGCGGGCTGACCAGCGCGCCGAGTCGAAGCGCGGGGCCGACGCGCGCGTCTTGACGGAGGGTAAACCAGCGGGCAAAGCCCTGGCGAACGCTCTCATCGGCGCGTTCGGCGGGGTCGGCGCGCGGGCCGAGGGTGGCTTCAAGGTCAGGCCAGGGGACGGGCTTGCGGCTGTGCGGGTCGTCAGCGCCGTACATCCCCCACTCTTCGCCGTAATAGATCATCGGCGCGCCCGGGAGGGTGGCCTGGAGCGCGACGGCAAGCTCTACTGAGCGCTGAACATCAGCGGGTGGGCGGGTGGTTTGGTACTGGCTGGTCGGGCCGAGCTGGCCCGAGCTGTCATAGTCGCTCGGGCTGTTCCAGAGCAGGCTTGAGAGGCGGTCGGTGTCGTGGCTGGTCAGCAGGTTCATCTGGACCAGCTCGGTGGCGGGGTGGTTGATGTAGAGCTCATCAAGGCGCTCGACGAGGCGGCGGGCGTCAAAGAGCGGGCGGGCCTGAAGAAAGCCGACGACGGCGCGGGCGAAGGGATAGTTCATCTGGCTGTCGAAGGCGACGCCGTGGAAGTAGTCCCAGGCGGGGAACCAGATCTCGCCGACGAGGAGGGCTTCGGGGTTGAGGGCTTTGACGTGGGCGCGCCAGTCGTGCCAAAAGGGCAGGCCGACATCGGGCGCGACGTCGAGGCGCCAGCCGTCGATACCGGCGGGGTAAGGACTGGGATCAGACGCGGCTGGGCCCGCGAGGCTTTGGTGCGGCTTCATCCAGCGTGTCGTGACGTCAAAGACGTGCTGCTTGGGGCCGGGGGCGAGGTCGGTCTGCTTTGGCGTAGGGGCGGATTCTGGTCGCTGGCGGCCGTGCCGCGACTCTTGCACGGGCAGGTGCCTGGCAGGATCAACGCGGACTTGGCGGAAGGCGGGGAGGTTGCCGTTGGTGCGGTCCCAGCCCTTCCAACTGATGAGCGTGCCGGGGGCGATAGAGGCAAGTGGGTCGGCGTCGGGCGTGCCGCGCTGATCAAGGGGCGGCGCGAAGCGTGCATCAAGCCAGTTGGCAAAGGGCGATTCGAGCCCGCGCTGATAGACGTCACTAAAGGCGAAGTGGTTGCGGCCGACGTGGTTCCAGACGCCGTCAAAGATGATGCGCAGGCCGCGGGCGTGAACGGCGGGGATGAACTGATCGCGGACGTAGAGGTCTGCGGGGGTCCAGTTCCAGGTCTGAGGCTTGAGCGGGTCGCCGGTGGTGTGCGGGGGCACGTTGGCGGCGGCGGCGGGCAGCGGCGTGGTGCCGGCGAAGTGCTCGTCGATGTGGCGGAAGTCGGCGGCGTCGTACTTGTGCAGGCTGCTGGCGCGGAAGACGGGCGTGAGGTAAAGGCCGGTGACCCCGAGGGCCTGGAGGTGATCGAGGCGCTGGGCGACGCCCTGCAGATCTCCGCCGTAGCGACGCCGGAAGACCACTGAGGTAAACGCTTCACGCGCGGTGCGTGGGGCGAGGGCGCGGCCGCCACGGCCTGAGCCGGGCGCGCCGGCAGCGGCGTCAAGCCGGGCGGCTTCAAGCTCGTCGATATCGAGGCGCTCCCAGGGGTCTTGCCAGGCTTTGAGGAAGGTGCCGCCGGAGGTGGCGGAGGGCTGGGGGTCGTTGAGTGGCTCGCCGTTGGCGAAGCGCTCGGGGAAGACCTGGTACCAAACAAGGCCCTTGGCCCAGTCGGGCGTGCGGTCGGTTTCGGCGGGCGCGGTCGAGCCGGTCCAGGTCAGCGCTGCGGCGGCGTCTGGCGAGGCGAGTGTGATGCTGGCCTGCCAGGGCTGGGCGTTGCCAAGGACGCCGGCGGCGGCGGGGCCTTTGGCGAGTTCAGCGGGGACGCCGACGCGCCAGCGATTGAAGGTTGGGGGGATGGTGGCGGCGAGGGTGACGGCGGCGTCTGGGGTGCGGGTAAAGGTGGCGGTGAGGGTGCGGGGCGTGTTGGCGGCGGGGAAGGCGAGGTCAATCAGGCCCATTGGGCCTGAAATCGCAGTGATTTCGAGCCCAACGGGGGGCTGGCCGAGGGGCTGGCCGGGGGTTGCGGCGGCGGCGGTAGAGGTGGTGTTGGAAGCGGTGTTGGCGAGGGCGGTGGTAGAGGTGGTGTTGGAAGCGGTGTTGGCGACGGCGGCGGTAGAAGTGGTGTTGGAAGCGGTGTTGGCGAGGGCGGTGGGTGGCGGTGGCACGAGCATCGCCAGCGTTCCGAGGATGATGGCAACGGCGAGCGCCCGGCGGTAGGTTGAGGTGGGCCGGAGGCCGCGAGTTGAGGAACGTTCAAGACGCTCAGTGGTTGTGATCACGGTGAAACTCGGTTGGCGGGGAGCTTGGGGGGCGGAGTTGCGGGCAGAGTTGCGGGCAGAGTTGCGGGTAGAGTGGAAGGCGGGGGTGCCAGAGTTGCGCGAAGCCCTAAGGGGTGGGCGCGGGGCGGTGACGAAGTGGGGTCCGAAAAATCCGCGGTGGATACTTGCACAATCTCTGAAACCGATGATACTGGTGGAGTCGGAGATATGGTGCATCGGGTGTTTTCCTTGGACGTCGTGGCGGAGTAGGCTTGAGGATCGATCGTTGATCGTTGTGGGGCCGCATTCGCGGAGACCCCTGAGCAGTCGGCTAGAGCGTACAAACTGGAGCACGGAGTATGTTGCAGACGGTATCATGTAGCCTTCTCGGCCAGCACCCTCACCATCAAGCGCCCTCGGGCGGGAGGGGTCTTCAGCGATGGGGCACGGGTTGGCGAGGTGGCATTCGCGGGTTCACGTTGATTGAGCTGCTGGTGGTCATCGCGATCATCGCGCTGTTGGTAGGGATCCTGCTGCCGGCGTTGGCGAAGGCGCGGGGCAGTGCGCGGATCAGCGCTTCGCTCTCAAACGTGCGGCAGATGGGGCTGGCGATGTTCGGCTACGGCAACGACAATAAGGGGTGGTTCCCGCTGGCGCCGATGAATCAGGCGGACCTCGACAGCTTCCGCAGTTCGACGGGCTCGTTGGCGAACCAAGGCAAGTTCGGCGGGTTGGCGGGCTTCTTCAGCACACGTCAGGTCGGCACTTCTGGTAGCCCCTTTGGCTGGGGTGGCAGCAGCCCCGTTGGCGCGACCTACGGGACGACCGTGGGAGGTGCGTCGAAGCCACCTCTGGCGAGCTATCTCGACACTTTCCAGATGCTGACCAACCCCAACGACAAGCTGGACCTGTACTTCCCGTTTTACACAACCGGTTCTGGCGTGCCGTCAGACGGAGCGGTGGCCTCTGCACTTCAGATTGTGCCGACGCCGCCGGGCAGCGCTGAGCAGGTCGCGAGCTACAACATCAGCTACATGTACATCGCCGGGCTTAAGCAGGATGAGCCGGGGATGGTCAAGCCCGCGCCGATCTTTGGTGATGAATATCTGGGCTCAGACATCGGCACCGCGGCATGGTATCGCGCGGAGCTTGGCAACCCGAACTTTCAGTCGCAGGACGCAACCTGGGCCGGCACTGTGCCCGGGCAGTACGGCCCGCGCGACAACAACGGCAAAGATGGTGGCACGTGGGTTTTTAGCGATGGACACGCGGAGCTGCTGCCGAACCTTGACCAGGCGGGGCGGACGATCCACCGGATGTTCTTTGAGAACGTGAGCACTGCGGGCGGGTCGATCAACTTCGGGAACAACAACCGGAGCCGTAAGGTGAATGTGGTGGACTGATTGGCGCGGAGCTTGGAAGTGGGATTGGCGAACGCCCCCGGTGATCGGGGGCGTTTTTTATTGTTGGTGGGGAAGAGGTTTGAACTCGCAGGGCACAAAGAGCAGAAAGGGGCGAGGCGGGGGCTTATGCGGTGGTTAGGCGGGTGATGTGCTGGATGATGGCGTGGGTATCGGAGAGGTCTTCGACGCAGGCGTCTGGGGCGAAGCCAGCGAGGTGGTCGAGCTCGAAGCCGCCGGTGGCGACGGCGATGCTGGCCATGGCGTTGACCTTCGCGCAGCGGATGTCGTGCGGCGTGTCGCCGATGACCACGGCGCGGCGTGGGTGTGCGTGGTCAGGGCCCACGATGCATGCCCACTGCGCGAGGCCGACGGGTGGGAGGTGATCACGGGTGGGATTGACGTGTGGTGCGTGCTCAGCCCAGACGCGGACGGGGAAGCGGTCGGGGTTGATGCCGCAGGCTCGGAGTTTGATGGTGCCGGTGTGCTGGAAGTTGCCTGTGAGCAGGCCGAGGGTGAGGCCCTGGGTGGCGGCGAGGGCGTCGATGAGGGTGTGGACGCCGGGGAGTGCGGTGGCGGTGGTGGCGGGGTCTGCGAGTGTGGCCTGCAGCTCTTGGCGGTAGTGGTCGGCGAAGGTGGTAATGGCGTGCGGCGTGGGGCTTTCGCCGGCGAGGCGGAGGATGTCGGCGATGATGAGGGTGTCGAGCTTGCCGGCGAACTCGACGGCTTCGATGTCGATGCCTTGGCCGAAGAGCCGCGCGGTGACGACGCGCATGGCGCGGATGCCTGAGCGGCTAGTGGAGATGAGCGTGGCGTCGATATCGAAGAGGACCAGGCGTGGTTGATGTGGGGTGGTCATGGTGGTTGGGCCGGGCGAGAGTGTGGGTGCGTGCGGGGGCGGGTGGTTGAGGGTGGTTGGAGTTAGCCGCGGATGGTGAAGGTGTGCTCTTGAGGGCAGTCGGGGACGGCGAGGCGGTCGGTGGCGTGGATGTTGTTGGCCAGGAGGGTGTAGAGGCGATCAAGGTAGACGTCGATGGCGTCGGGTGTGCCTTGGACTTCGAGCAAGACGGAGCCGTCGGGCTGGTTGCGGACCCAGCCGGCGACGGGGCGTGTGGGGTGCTCTTGGTTGTGGGTGTGGGCGAGATACTCAGCGGTGGCGCGGAAGCCGACGCCCTGGACGCGGCCTGTGTATTGGAGCTGGAGTCTCACGCGGTGAGCGTAGAGGGGTGTGCGGCAGGCGCGTGGGGGCAGCGCGGAGCGCCAAGGATACATCGTGGCGGACGCGAACGGCGACATTGCGCGGGTGCTTGAGGCGACGGACATCGTGCGCTTGATCGGCGAGCAGCTTGCGCTGAAGAAGAAGGGTGCCGAGATGGTCGGGCTGTGCCCGTTTCACAGCGACCGGAGCCCGTCGATGACGGTGAGCGCGCGCAAGCAGATCTACAAGTGTTTTTCGTGCGGCGCGGGGGGCGATGCGCTGGCGTTCATGACCGAGTACCACAAGATGACGTTCCCGGAGGCGATGACGTTTCTGGCGGATCGGGCGGGGATCAAGCTGACGCCGTGGAAGGCGCGCGGGGGCTTTGGTGGTGGCAGCGGTGGCGAGTTTGTGGAGCATGACGCTGGGGTTTCGCGTGAGCAGCTGGCGGGGGCGAACCGCGCGGCGGGGGAGTTTTTCAGGACGATTTTGAGGCATCCTGAGCACGGTGCGGCGGCGCGCGAGGTGATTGAGAAGCGCGGCGTGAGCGCGGCGATGGTGGAGCGGTTTGGGCTTGGGGCGGCGCCGGACCGGTGGGACGGGCTGCTGCAGGTGGTGGAGCGCAAGGGGCTTGCGCGGGGCGACTTTGCGGGCGCGGGGCTGCTGAAGAGCCGCGAGAGCGGGGGCTTTTACGACGGGTTCCGGCACCGGCTGATGTTCCCGATCGTGGACACAACGGGGCGTGTGGTGGCGTTTGGCGCGCGGCGGCTGCGTGACAGCGACGAGCCGAAGTACTTGAACAGTTCAGAGTCGGCGCTGTTTATCAAGGGCAAGACGCTGTACGCGCTGCCGCAGGCGGCGGAGGCGATCAAGGCGACGCGGACGGCGGTGGTGGTCGAGGGGTATATGGACGCGATCGCGTGCCACCAGGCGGGCGTGTGCAACGTGGTGGCGACGCTGGGGACGGCCCTGACGGTGGAGGGCGCGCGGCTGCTGGGGCGGTTGCTGGGGCCCTCAGGCGCAGGTGGCGGCGCGGGTGGTGGCCCGGGTGGTGGTGGCGCGAGTGCGGGTGAGGGGCGGATCGTGCTGCTGTTTGACGGCGACGCGGCGGGGCAGCGGGCGGCGGAGCGCGCAATTGAGGTGCTGTTTGACTCGCCGCTGGATGTGCGGATCGCGACGCTGGCGGGGCTCACCGACGCGAAGGACCCTGACGAGCTGCTGAAGCGCGAGGGCGGGGCGGCGGTGCTGGCGCAGGTAATTGAGCGCTCTGTGGAGGCGCTGGAGTATCGGTTTGCGCGGCTGAGCCAGAGCCTGCGCAACCTTGGGGGTCAGGCGCGCGGGCGGGCGATTGAGGAAGAGCTTGAGCGGCTGGCGGGGCTCGGGCTGGCGCGGATGAAGCCGGTGAGCCAGCAGATGGCCGTGCAGCGGATAGCGCAGATCGCGGGTGTGAATGAGGTGGTGGTTCGTCAGGCGATTGCGCGGGCCGCCGCGCAACGGCGCGGCTTTGGTGAGCGCGACAATGACGGGCGGGGTGAAGTTGGGGGTGAAGGCGGCGGGCCGACGGGCGCGGTGGCGCTGGTCCCAACTGGGGCGGCGGAGCACGCGCTGTGCTTGCTGGTGGCAGAGACTCAGCTTGTTGAAGAGCTGAACGACGCGCAGTGGGCTGAGCTTGCGCCGGAGCGGTTTGCGCCGGGTGGTTTTCGGCGGATCGCGGAGGTGCTTGTTGAGGCGCGGCGTGAGGCGCGGCGTGGGGCGGGGGATGGGGCGGGGCATGGGGCTGTAGAAGGCGGACGGGCGCTGTCGAGGGCGTCACTGATGGCGGAGCTTGAGTATGGTGAGATGCCGCTGAGGGTTTCGGCGATGTGCTCGGCGGTGGAGCGTCAGTATGGAGATGACCTGGCGCGGTGCCGCGCGGGATTACAGGACCTGCTGATCAAGGCGGAGGTCGAGTGGCTGCTGCGAGCGGCGCGCGAGACGACGGACCCTGGCGAGCGGCTGGAGCTGCTCAAGCGTGCGAAAGGGCGGCGCGGCGGGTGATTCGGCGCGTTGAGCGGCGGGAAGTAGGCGCGAGGCAGCGGGTGTGGGGAAGTTGGCGGGTCGTGGTGTATCCGACAGGTGGGCACGAATCGGACTTGACGCGGGCGAATGACGTGGCATTGTTATGGGCCGGGGTTTGGCGGCGCGGGCCGCGGCGGTTGTTCGGCGGGTGCGGACGGGTGGGCCGCGGGGCCTGGTGCGATGTGGCGTGGGCGCGTTTGAGCGTGGTTGGGCCTGGGCGTGACGACACTCCGGAGACGAGCTTGACCATTAGCCTTCCCGCGAACGTCCAGTTGCTGCTTGAATCTGCCCTTGTGCGGGGCTATCTCAGTTATGAGGAGCTGAACAACGCGCTGCCGGATGACTGGGTGGACGGCGAGGCGCTGCACGGGCTGCTGATCCACATTGACAGGCTTGGGCTGTCGCTGATCGACGAGATGGACTATCGGGCGCGGCTGTTTCGTGAGCGGCGGGCCAGCGGGCACGAGCGCGACGAGCCGGTGATGCTCAGCGGGCCCAACGACCGGCCGGTCCGCGCGATGACGGTGCCGGGCGGCGAGCGGACCACCGAGGACGGCTGGTGCGCGATGAGCTGGAACTACAAGCTCGCACCGAGCAGGCAGAGCAAGCGGGCGGCGCGGGCCGAGCTGAAGCCTTTGGCGGGGCGCGCGGGCGTGGGTCGTGGTGTGCCCGGCGCTCAAGGCGCGCGGGGCGTGGTTGAGGGCGGGGGCGGTGGGCTGGACGAGGAGGATGACGAGGCGATTGCGCGTGAGCTGGCGGAGGAGCTGGCGGCAACCAGCGCCGGTGCGACGCGGACTGACGACCCGATCAGGACGTATCTCGCGCAGATGGGGACGATCCCGCTGCTGGCGCGTGACGAGGAGATCAGGCTCGCGAAGAAGATCGAGACGATGCGGATGATCTTCAGG
>Ga0163144_10017486_pt1 | contig 14599 bp, 10 predicted proteins | sample OliLak19BULKMAT1_FD_123175 | JGI IMG/M metagenome (GOLD analysis project Ga0163144, IMG submission 123175) | Freshwater microbial mat bacterial communities from Lake Vanda, McMurdo Dry Valleys, Antarctica - Oligotrophic Lake LV.19.BULKMAT1 | ecosystem: Environmental > Aquatic > Freshwater >... | reverse complement strand
GATAAACATAAGCCAAACCTTCTTGTCCGTATTTAAGGTTAAATCGATGAAATATTTTACCAAGAAGATTTCCTAAATCATTAAAAGACAAGTAGTGATACATTATCTCTAAATTCTCAGCATCGGCACAAAAAAAATCAACCTGAAAACCCCGATACATCACAGAGAATATATTTCCTACTGATTTATACTCATCAATCTCTAATTCTTTAACTATTTCTACCTGAAGATCTCGCCAATTTTGGGGGAGAGAATCAGCAGCCAACAAAATATCCAAATCGCCAAAATCAGCTTTCTGAGCATAACATCTTGGAATACGATAGTTTTCTGCACCTACTTTTTGTGTGAGGTATGTTGATATATCTTGCTCAATACTCAGATACTTTTCTCTGTCAATCCTTCCTAAATTGTATAGTTTTCCTCCCATGATTCAGTTTTCAGTATCAAACAACAGTGTAAGTATCATATTTCAGTGTCAATTAAAGATATGCAATTATATTTATAATTGCTGAAATATGTAACTGCTATATGATTTACTCATCAATATAACGCTTCAAAATTGGTGCATAGCTATCTATGCGTCTATCCCTTAGAAATGGCCAAACTCTGCGATATTGCTCTGACTCGACGAGGTCAATCTCTTGTATATGACTTACTTCTTCTTCAAAAGGGGCTTGATAGACGATGCTTCCCATCGCATTGGCTACAAAAGAACCTCCCCAAAAGGTGGTTTCTCCTTCTATTCCTACTCTATTGACTGCGATGACAGGCACACCATTGGCGATGGCATGACTTCGTTGGATGGTTTGCCAAGCTAGGTATTGCTCTTGGTTGATGTTTTCGGCTTCTCCTTTTTCCCATCCAATGGCAGTCGGATAAAAAAGCATTTCTGCACCCATTAAGCTAGTGATGCGAGCGGCCTCAGGATACCATTGATCCCAGCAAATCAGTACTCCAATTTTGGCGTATTTTGTCTCGAAAATTCGGTAGCCTGTATCTCCTGGGGTAAAGTAAAATTTTTCGTAAAAACCAGGGTCATCAGGGATGTGCATTTTACGGTATTTGCCTAGATAACTTCCATCTGCATCTAGTACGGCAGTAGTATTGTGGTAAAGTCCCGCCGCACGTCTCTCAAAAAGGGAGGCGATGATAACGGTGTTGGTTTCACGGGCTACTTCTTGGAGTATATCAGTTGTTTTACCAGGGATGGCTTCGGCTAGATCAAAAAAGGCTAAGTTTTCTTCATAACAAAAATAAGGAGTCAAGAAAAGCTCTTGCAAACAAATGATTTGTGCTCCTTTAATGGCAAGTTGCTTTATCTCAGCAATGGATCTAGCCAGATTTTCTGACTTGTCATTGGTACAAGACATTTGCACCATTCCGATTTTGATATTTTTTGTATTCAATGCTTTCTTTTTTTATGCAAATTTAGCTAGAGAAAACAAAAAAGGAAAAGAAAAAGTGCAGTATGCCACAGATAGAAATCATCTTTGGATATATGAGAGATTTTAGCATCTACTAACTTTTTAAATATTGACAAAAATAATTTACAGACGCTGATATTTTTTCTATATTTGTCTTTCATTGAGCTTATCAAATATTCTTATGACCAAGAAAAACAACCCTGCTGCTATTCGCTTTATTTTCATTACGATTTTGATTGATATTATTGGCTTGGGGATTATTATTCCTGTTATTCCTACTCTTATTAACGAACTGACAGGAGGAAACCTAAGCGAAGCATCTATCTATGGAGGTTGGTTACTTTTTGCGTATGCCTTTATGCAGTTTTTATGTTCTCCTATTCTGGGTGGACTTAGTGACCAATATGGGAGAAGACCTATTCTTTTGATTTCCTTACTAGGTTTAGGCATAGATTATTTGTTTTTGGCAGTAGCACCTACGATTTTCTGGCTTTTTGTAGGTAGAATCATTGCAGGCATTGGTGGCTCAAGTATAACTACTGCTTCTGCATATATTGCTGACATTAGTAAACCTGAGCAGAGAGCTCAAAACTTTGGCTTACTAGGAGCAGCCTTTGGTTTGGGGTTTATCATAGGCCCAGTCATTGGAGGGATTATGGGAGAGTATGGCACTAGAATTCCCTTTTATGCAGCAGCAGGCATCGCACTTTTAAACGTTCTCTATGGCTACTTTATACTTCCTGAATCTCTTCAACCCGAAAATCGTCGTCCTTTTACTTGGAAAAGAGCCAATCCTGTGGGTACTTTAAGTGAACTAAAAAAATATCCTATAATTATGGGTTTGGTTACATGTTTAGTGTTAGTCTATATTGCTGCCCATGCGATTCAGAGTAACTGGGCTTACTTTACCATGGAGCGTTTTGATTGGGGAGAAGCTGAGGTTGGATATTCTTTGGGCTTTGTAGGTTTGATGATAGCCCTTGTGCAAGGGGTATTGATTCGCCCTATCGTCAAGAAAGTAGGAGAAGTAAATGCAGTATATATCGGGTTAAGTTTTAATACACTTGGTTTTCTGTTATTCATCTTTGCCAGTGAAAGTTGGATGGTCTATGCTTTTATTGTGCCTTATTCTTTTGGTGGATTGGCTGGCCCATCTTTGCAAGGGATTATGACATCACAAGTGCCTTTAAATGCACAAGGCGAGTTACAAGGTGGATTGACTAGCCTAATGAGTATAACTTCAATCATAGGGCCACCTTTGATGACAGGTATTTTTGCTTATTACACCAATCCTAGTAATCCTGTTTATTTTGCTGGAGCTGCTTTTGTATTGGCTTTTGTTTTATCGTCTTTGAGTATCGTGTTTGCAGTTCGTTCTTTTCGGAGATATAAGATTGTATAACATCTCTATTTTAGAACCGAGTGAATGGAAGAGTGTGTTAATTTATTTATATTTTGCTTCAAGGTTAAAATATATTTTGAACCTTTTGCTGTGTTTTTATGTAGATAAGTAAGAATTTTATTTTTGTATTTTTTAATAAGCTTAAATATTTAATCATGGCAAACGCAGTTGAAATAACCGATGCAAACTTTGAGGAATTAATCAAAAACTCTGATAAACCTATTTTGATTGATTTCTGGGCTGAATGGTGTGGTCCTTGTAAAATGCTTACTCCTGTGATAGAAGAGTTAGCACTTGAGTATGAAGGAAAAGCTATTATCGGAAAACTTGATGTAGATAGTAATCCTAATACTTCTGCGATGTTCGGAGTACGTAGTATCCCTACTCTATTGGTATTCAAGAATGGCGAAGTAGTAGATAAACAAGTAGGTGTAGTGCCTAAAAATATATTAGCTCAAAAATTAGATGCAATTCTAGTAGATTAATTTATTATTAATTACACTTTTTTTAGAAAAAATAGTAGCACAAAAGCTTTTCAAAGGTTTTTGTGCTTTTTTATGGGAAAATTTTTTAATCTTTGAAGGATAGAGAATGAAGAATTGATTCAGCGAAGGATAGAAGGTTGAAGAATGATTAATAACCAATGACCAAAAAAATGACCAATTGACCCAAAAAATGACCTAATACCCTAATACAATGAACAAACTAATTCAAAAAATAGCATCCTTATTGATTTCATTGTTTTTCAGCTTTTCCGTATTATCTGCTCAAGACTTTCCTGAAAGCTGGGTAGGACATTGGAAAGGAAATATGCAACTTACCTATACAAGTGGCAAGACGATGTCTGTTAATAACGAATTAATTATCAAGTTTTTAGAAGTAGATAAAGATAGCCTAGAACATTATCAATGGACTATTATCTATGGCGAGGGAGCAGAAAAACAAGAGCGAGCGTATGAACTAATCACTGTAGATGCTGAAAAAGGCTTGTATAAAATGGATGAAAAAAACACGATTATTCTGCCTTTTTTCTATGCAGATAATACCTTGATGTGCCTTTTTGAAGTGATGGGAAATTACATTATAAGTACTTACAGACAAGAAGGAGGGTTTATTTATTTTGAAAATGTGAGTGCAAATAATAAAAATACTGAAACTAGTGGGGGAGAGGGTGATGTTCCAACAGTTACCTCATATCCCATTTCTAATTTACAAAGAGCTAAACTAAGTAGGGTAAAATAAAAAGTTTTACCGCTAACTAGCATATCTTTTACGATTCTCTTATAAAGTACAAGATAAGAGTGTGAAATAAAAAACAGTAACTTAAACCTACATTTATAAGTTTATAATAGTGATAAGAAAGCTCAAATCATCAAAAACTAACCATTAACTAAATTAATATATGCAAATTCATTGCTGGAGGCAAGCCTATTTATTAATAACCATTCTCTCTATATTTTCTATTTTTGACCAATTACAAGCTCAAAGTAAAGAAGCAATAGCAAAATACGACCAAGCCATTAAGTATTTTAATGAAGAAAAGTCAGCAGAAGGGATGTCTTTATTAGAAGAAATCATAGAAGCCAACCCTGACTACGAAGATGCTCGCTATGCTTTCAGCTATTATGCCATGCAAGAAGGGAAATATCAAGAGGCTTTGCACGAATATCATTACCTCATCCGCCAAAATCCTAAAAACCATGAAATCTACCTCTACAGAGGGCAAGCATATTTGATGATGGAGATGTTTGCGGAAGCAGAAGAAGATTATCTTTTTGCTTATCAACTAGATAGCACACAGATAGATATTACAAATGCCTTAGGTTCACTTTACTATTGGATGGAACTGCCAGAAGATGCCAATTACTATTTTGGCAAGTCTATCCAAAAGAACCCCAAAGATGCACTCGCTTACTATTACAGGGCATTAAATTATTATGAAAACAATCAGTGGGAGGAGGCTTGGGCTGATGTAACTCAATACAATGCACTCGCCGCAGACGAACCTGATGGGCAGAGGTTAAAGGCGATGATTTTGATAGCACAGAATAAGCACAACAGTGCAATCGCAGTTTTTGAAGCATTAGAAAAAGATGAAAATTCTATTTTTGAAGATGAAGACTTTTTTTATTGGGGACAGGCTTATTATTTTTTAAGAAAATATGAAGAAGCTAAATTTTATTTTGAACTACCCGAAGAACCTCAGTTTCCACTTATTTACTATTATCTAGGTAAGACTTACTACCACCTCAACCAATCCGAAACAGCTTTGCTTAACCTAAACAAAGCTATCGAGCAATGGCAAGATGCCAAACACGGAGAGATTTCACCTGTCTATTATGACCGAGCTGTTGTAAACTCACGCCAAAAAAATGATGCACAAGCCGAGCTTGATTTTTTGAAGGCTATCTACCTTATGCCCGAAATCATCAATCAAAAAGATGAAAAAGGAAACGAAATTCCCCTTTTGTCTAATGCCTTGGTGATGCTGAAGCTAGACAAACAACTACAGAAAATAGACAGTGTATTGATCAAAGGCTATCAAGCGAGGGCAGGAATGATGATTGCCGATGGAGATTCTAACCGAGCCGTAGCAGTCTGCAATGCTGCTTTAAAGATAGATTCTCTAAATTCTAGCACCTATACACTTCGTGCGGGTGCGTATCTGTTGGTCAAAAACTACAAATCAGCTTTGCAAGACTTAAACCAAGCCGAAAAGCTTGAAAAAGAGCAAAGTCTAGCACAAAACTATTACTTTAAAGCATTGCTTTATCAATCTCAAAGTCAGCCAGATTCTGTCATCAAGTTCCTAGAAAAAGCCCAAGAAATAGACCCTCAAAAAGTAGAGATTTATTTTGAAAAAGCACTTTTTTATGCAAGTAAAGATGATTTTAAACAGGCTCTAAGCGAAATCAATCAAGCTTTAAAAATAGCCATAGATGATACTCAATTCTTGAATGAGAGAGCAGGAATATATCTTAAATTAAAACAATATGAAGAAGCTATCAAAGACAGTGATCAAATACTGCTTCTTAATCCACAAGAGGTAAGAGCTTTGTATCAAAGAGGGCTTTCACACCGAGCATTGAAGCATTATCAAGAAGCATTAGATGATTTTAGTGAGATTTTGGATATGTACCCAGAGGAATTAGAGATTATAGACCTTGCCTTAGAAATGGAAGGAAAATTAAATCCTTAGAGGGAGGTTTTAGACTTTAAATTCCAAGTAAGGTATCTCATAAAAATTATATTGATACACAGCCTATTTTCTTGTTGGTGACGAAACGACTGTGAAAGACTTTTTATCTCATTACTAATAACTCAACAGTCATTTCTAAACACAAATGACGGAACAGAGGTTTTAGACTTTAAATCCCTCGTAAGATGTCAGCTGAAATGATAAGGTTAATCACAAAACTATACTTCAAAAAATCCCCTACTTCTCCTCTTCAAAATCTACGTATTCACCACCATCAAATTCTTTGGATTGTTTTTTATCTTTGTCAGGGTAGATAATCGTAAGGTCATTTTTACGGATTACCTTCGTCTTAGGCTGAGAGGAAGCTTGGGGGTTTGTAACTTCTTTGACCATTTTTTTGAAGCGAAGCCATGCTCTATTAACACGGTAAATGATAAAACCGATGATAGCTAAAAATATAAAAAGTTTGAATGTCATGACCTTGGTAATATTTAAAAAATAAAATAGTCATTTAGTTTGAGTAAAATGCTTATTATCAGATGATTACAAACTAATAACCAATAAATTACAACTAATCTCTTACTTATGAGAAGGGTTAATGATGAACTATAATTCTATGTAAACCATCAAGGAATTCACTTATAGTAAACTCCTTGATGGTAACATAACATCAGTTAATTACTTATGTTTTCCTCTGGGTCAGAAGGTTTCTTTTCATCTCTAGATTTAGAAGAGTAATTTTTGGAGTAGGTTTGTTTTCCTCTTTCCTCTTGTGCATCTTCATACTTAATATAAGCATCAATGATGAGCCTTACTAGTTTGTGTCTTACTATATCTTGAGTTTGTAGCTCTACAAAACCAATTCCAGGAACACCTTTTAAGATTTTGAGTGTCTCTACTAATCCAGACTTTTGTTTGTGAGGTAAATCTATCTGAGACTGATCACCCGTAACGATTGCCTTAGAATCGGGTCCCATACGTGTCAAAAACATTTTGATTTGCATAGGAGTCGTGTTTTGGGCTTCATCTAAAAGAATAAAAGCATTTTGGAGGGTTCGTCCACGCATATAGGCGAGGGGAGCAATCTCAATGACTCTATTTTCTTGATAATATTTAAGTTTTTCGGCAGGAATCATATCGTCCAAGGCATCATAAATCGGGCGAAGATAAGGATCTACTTTATCCTTTAAATCACCAGGTAAAAAGCCAAGATTTTCACCTGCTTCTACGGCAGGGCGAGTAATGATGATTTTTTTGACTACCTTATTTTTCAAAGCTCTCACTGCCAATGCCACAGAGATATAGGTTTTACCCGTGCCTGCAGGGCCAATAGCAAATACCAAATCATTCTTTTGGCTTGAACGCACTAATTCAAGCTGATTAGCAGTTTTGGCTTTGATACCTACTCCTTTAGTGCCATAGACCAATATTTCATTGTTGGCTATTTCGGGTTCTTCACTAGGTAATTTGACGGCATCTTCGTGGAGATAAGAAGAAACTTCATCTCTTGTGATTTTTCCAAATTTGTGGTAATGGAGGAGCAAAGAGTTAATGATTTCATTAATCTTGATTATTTCGGGAGTTGTACCCTGTATTCTTAGTTCATTGCCACGAGACACGATTTTACTTTTGGGGAAAGCGGCAGCTACTTCGTTGATATTGTCGTTTCCTACACCAAGAAAATCTACTAAGGATACATCATCTAGTTGGATTACTTTTTCTATCAAATGTTTTTTTAATTAGTGTTTGTTGATTTAGCATGAAAATTAGTAAAATTCAGACTAAAAAGCAATTTTAGTTTCAAATTAAAATGCTTTGACTAATAATCTGATTATAGCATATTTTATAGAAAGGCTAAAATGAGCATAAAAGTTCTTAGAACTTTAAAATATAAAACCAAAAGGAATAGGGAAATGAATAAATAGAATGATTTTTATTTATTACTTTTTGAGCAAACGTCTCAAAAACAATGCAGTAGTAAAACCAGCGATAAATATCTGAAACCATTTTTTACGGTCATCTATGGGTATAAATCGGGTATTTTCTTTGGTGATTTCTAAGATACCTATAGGCGTAACGACAGCACCACCACCACCACCTACTCCTCCTGCCCCTGTTTGATGTGAGGCATTTGTTTCATCTTCACTATTGGCTACATTGCCCACTCCTACACCATAGCCAAAAGTTACTTTAGCTACGGGAATAAGGGTTTTGCCTTGAGTTTCAATAGGTTCTCCATACACTTTACTGATGCTGGTTTGTCCTTGTATTTTTTCACCTATGGATTGGAAGAATCGTGTAATCATTGTTTTTTAAGTTTGAATGTATATAATAAAAAGAGCAAATCTTTAAAATGCTTCTATACAAATATACTAATTAAAGCATTATTGGTTTTAAGCAATTACTTTAGTTAGTATGACAATTTGTTTTTTTTGGTTTGCTATTAACATTTCAATGAAATACAATTATTAGAGCTAAAGGTTTGCCGTGTTTCTATAGAATCTCAGCAAATTATTTAAAAGTTGCATTTATTTGTTGAAAACTGAGTTCTCATAAAATTCGAATGGCTGGTTTATACTTTGATATCGTTATAAAAAACTAATTATCAGTATTTCACTAAGATAATTAATCAATCATCACCTAACTAATCGATTATTTCACTTGATATATCCTCAACATCTAATAATTTTAACCCCTTTTTTTGGATTGTGTAGTCCTTAATCGTTAAAATAAAATAAGCATAAGCAATCCCTCAAGGGATAATAAAAATAGCAGGAAGGGCTAAAAAATTCTCACTAGCACTCCCAAAAAGCCAAGGCAATAGGGTAATCACATAAGTCACAGAACCCACTTGAAGCATTTTTTGTTTTTTATAGACTGGCGACATACGGTAGGTAATCTTGTCGGAAAATATACCACCTCGAAAGGTGTCTCACCTTCGAAAATTTTGGTGTCTCACCAAAATCTATCAAGTTCTTATCCGACTATTTAACCAAAAACAGTATACTAGAAGACCTGTTATTAGAAGAGAAAAAGAAGAAATATTAGATAAAAAACTACTATTAACAAAAAAAGCTTTCATATTTCAACTATTAATTTCTTTTTGCACGTATATCTTTGCGACAATTTATTAAAGCTAAATCTTAACTGTATTTTTATGAAAAAAATTAACTTACTACTTGTCTTCTCTTTATTGGCATTGATTACAGCCTGTGGAGGTGGAGGAATGGACAAAGCAACTATCACAGGTACTAAATGGACTGTAGATGTGGAAGGTGTAGAAAAAGAAATGAACAGAATCGTCTCTAAAGTAGGAGATGCAGAAATGAAAGTTCAAGCAGAGCAAGGGCTAAAGCAGCTACAAACTTTTAAAAGTATGATAGAAGCTGTGAAGATTGAGTTCAAAGAAAATGGCACTATTGGTATATCAGGACTAGAAGCTATGGGTATCACGGAAGAAAAAGCCTCTGATTTAGGTGTGAAATGGTCTTTTAATGATGGTACACTTACCATTGATGGGCAAGGTGAAAAGATGAACTTTAAAACAAGTGGATCTTCTAGCAAAATGACACTCACATTGACACAAGAAGAAATGAAAAAACTAGCCAAAAAGTCTGGCGATAAAATGTCAGAAAAAGAAGAAAAAGAAATGAAAGCTTTAGGTGATATTAACCTGACCTTTAAGGCTGCTAAATAAGCTTTGTAAGATTGTAAGATTTTTATGGGATTAGGCTCAAGTATTTATTACTTGGGTCTTTTTTATGGGTTATTCTCTTCTGATAATTTTTATAGGATTTGATAGTATGCAAGTGAAAATGATAGTTTTATTTTTTTAAACAATGGTTTATATAGTAAGTATTTTGTCATTTCTATAATCCAAGCAAACTATTTATTGTAATTATTTTATTATTTCAAAAAAAAAGTTAATTTTACTTTTCAGAAGTTTGCATTACATACTACCTTTTATTACATTTGTCAAAAATATACAAAAACTATTAATTTTAAGCTTATGCAATTAAAAATTGAAAACCTTAACAAGACCTATTCAAATGGTGTGCAAGCACTCAAAAATGTTTCGCTAGAAATCCCTACGGGTATGTTTGGTCTATTAGGACCCAATGGTGCAGGTAAATCTTCACTGATGCGTACTATCGCTACCCTACAAGAAGCAGATAGTGGAACCATTACATTGGGTGACTTGGATGTGTTTAAGCAAAAAACAGAACTTAGAAAAGTACTAGGCTATTTGCCACAAGAGTTTGGTGTTTACCCCAAAATAAGTGCAGAAACCATGCTCAACCACATTGCTGAACTTAAAGGCATCAATAATTCTAAACAACGCAAAGAAACCGTCAGTAATTTGCTTGAGAAAGTAAACCTTGCTCACGTCAAAAAGAAAAGTCTAGGCACTTACTCAGGAGGTATGAAACAGCGTTTCGGTGTAGCACAAGCGCTAATAGGTAATCCTAAGCTTATCATTGTAGATGAACCTACGGCAGGACTAGACCCAGCAGAACGCAACCGTTTTTATAATTTACTCAGCGAAATCGGCGAAAATACCATTGTAATACTTTCCACACACATCGTAGAAGACGTAACCAACCTCTGTAGTAATATGGCGATTATATGCTTGGGTGAGGTCGTAGCCAAAGGAAATCCCAATGATTTGATAGAAGAAGTAAAAGGAAAAATATGGAGAAAAATCATTGAGAAGAAAGATTTAGCACAGTATCAATCAGATTATAATCTCATCTCTACGCAACTGAAAGCAGGAAAAACACAAGTACATATTTTAAATGATACTCAACCTGATAGCTCTTTTGAACTAGTAGAAGCAGATTTAGAGGATGTTTACTTCTCTAAAATTTCCGAGAAAATGAACACAGTTACGGTTTAATCATTATATTTCTTGGAGTGATAATAAAGTGAAAATGTCAAAAATATTTCTATCTCCTAGCTTCTAAAAAAAATACAAACTAAGCAAGGATACACTGTGAGATTTATAAATTCTATTTTCTCACTTCTATCTCCTAGCTTCTAACACTAAAAACTATGTTTTATAAAATATTCAGATTTGAACTCAGGTATCGGCTTTTTCGCCCAGCTACCTATTTATATTTTGCAGTTTTATTTTTATTTGCTTTTTTGAGTGCCTTGTATGGCAATGTGCCAGGCTCCGAAAAGACATACATCAACTCTGCCTACACACTTTCTGTACTCATTATTATTTTGACCATATTTGAGACATTTGTAAGTTCTGCTATTATGGGTGTTCCCGTTTATCGTGATATAGAATATAACACAAAAGGCTATTTACTCTCTTACCCCATCAATGAAAAAAGCTATCTCTTGGGTAGATTTTTAGGCTCTTTTGTGGTACTCATTTTCGTTAGTTTGGGAGTTCATTTCGGGATGTTATTAGGGAGTTTACTAGGGCCTGTTTTTGGCACAGAAGAAGCCAATAGATATGGACCTTTCAATTATATGTATTATTTATATCCTACCTTATTGTTTGTGATTCCTAATTTATTTTTCACAGGTACTATATTCTTTGCTTTGGTGGCTTCTACCCGTAAAATCTATGTAACCTATGTAGGAAGTGTATTGCTTTTAATTGGATATTTACTAGCTACCTCCCTCACACAAGACATAGAGTACCGTGCTTTGGCGGATATTTTAGATCCTTTTGGATTGAATGCTTATTCCAATGCTACTCGCTACTGGACTCCAGCAGAGCAAAACACCCTTTTAGTACCACTCACAGGCAATTTACTTTGGAATAGACTACTCTGGGTAGGGGTAAGCTTGGTGATATTTATGGTTACACTGTTTAGGTTCAATTTTCAAGATTTCTTGGCAGTCAAACTTGGTAAAGGCAAGAAAGAAGATACACCTGCCATCAAACCTAAGAAAAGCATAATTTCTATTCCAGTAGTAGATAAAGTCTTTTCACAAAGTATTTACTTTAGACAGATGCTGAGCCTTGCTAAGTTAGAGTTTTTGAATATAGTGAGGGATACTTACTTTATTGCTATTCTCTTGGCAGGGGTTCTGTTCTTGTTTTTGGATGGTTGGTTTGGTAATCCTACTTATGGTACACCTGCTTTGCCTATGACCTATTATATGCTAGAGGTTAAGGATTTTAACTACATTATCTTTGTCTTTATCATCATTATTTTTTATACAGGAGAAGTAGTTCATAGAGATAAAAGCGTGAATTATGCTCAGATTTCAGATGCTTTACCCGTTCCTAACTGGCTGAGATATGGTGCTAAATTTTTATCATTAATTTATGTCTGTTTTTTATTAGTCAATCTAGTGCTGGTCTGTGGCGTATTGAATCAGACTATACAAGGCTATTTTAATTATGAACTAGGGATGTATTTTACAGACCTTTACTTGATAGAACTTCCTGAGTACATTGAGCTAGTGATGTTAGCATTTTTTATTCATATCGTGGTCAATCAGAAGTTTACAGGTCATTTTGTAGCCATTGGTTTTTGGGTGGCGATGTTTGGTCTTCGTAGCATTGCTGAGATGGATTATAATTTATTTTTCTATAGTTATGTGCCTAGCTACACTATCTCTGATATGAATGGCTTTGGGCATTTTATGACAGGACAGCTCTGGTTTCATTTATATTGGTTGAGTTTTGGTTCTTTTCTGTTGGTACTAGGGAATCTTTTATGGAATCGTGGTGTAGAAAATAGCTTCAAAACACGCATTAGACTTGCTCGTCAGCGACTCAATAAAACTTCTGGCTTTGCTCTGATACTTACCCTAGGGCTTTTTATAGGTTCGGGTAGCTATATCTATTACAATGTGAGTATTTTGAATAAATACCGTACCCCTACAGCTTCACGAAAGTTACAGGCAGAATATGAGAAAAAATACCGTAAATATGAATTTGTAGCTTTGCCTAAAATCACAGATGTAAAAGTAACCATTGATATTTATCCAGAAGAAAGAGCTACAACAGCTAAGGGAGAATTTATCATCGTCAATAAGACCAATAAAGTGATTGATTCTTTACACCTTAACGATGGTAGTTCTATCCAAAACACTAAAATTAAGTCATTTACAATAAATGGCAAAGAGCCTAAATTGCTTCTTGATGACAAAGATTTAAAGTATAGAATCTACAAAATGCCTCAAAAAATGATGCCCAATGATACGATGAAAATGGTCTTGGAAGTCAATGCCAGTTACAAAGGCTTTCCCAATAGTGGTACTGGGCGTGAGCTTGTCTATAATGGGACTTTCTTTGATTTAGGGATTTTTCCTAGCTTTGGTTACAATGCTCGGGGTGAGCTTCAAAGTGAAAAATACAGAAAAAAATACGGTTTGAAAGAGCAAGACTACCGCTCTCCTAAGCAAAGTGATGCTTTTGGTCTAAGCAATTTACTCTTTAATGATGATGCAGAATATGTTACTTTTGAAGCTACGCTTAGTACTTCGGAAGACCAAATTGCTGTAGCTCCTGGCTATTTGCAAAAAGAATGGAAGAAAGATGGAAGACGCTATTTTAAATACAAAATGAATAGCGAAATGGATTATTTCTTCAATGTGAGTTCTGCTAGGTATGAAGTACTAAGAGAGCAATGGAAAGGCAAAGACGGACAAAAAGTAAACATTGAGATTTTTCATGACCCTAAGCATACTTACAACACAGATAGATATGTAAAGTCAGTCAAAGCTTCTTTAGATTATTTTGGGACAAATTTTAGCCCTTATCAATATACTCAACTTCGTGTATTAGAATTTCCGAGATATGCCAGTTTTGCTCAGTCTTTCCCCAATACAGTCCCTTATTCAGAGGGTTTTGGCTGGGTAGCTGATTTTTCAGATGTAGATGATACAGATTATGCATTCTATGTAACTTCACACGAAGTTGCACACCAATGGTGGGGACATCAAATCACGCCTAGTTATACACGAGGAGCCAATCAAATCTCAGAAACGATGGCAGAGTATTCGGCCTTGATGGTTCTCAAAAAAGAATACGGAAAAGATGTGATGCAAAGATTCTTACGTTACGCACTTGATTCTTATTTGATAGGAAGGGCTTCTGAGAGTAAATTTGAGGATAATCTTCTAGAGAATGAATCAAGAGCCTATGTTTGGTACTACAAAGGGTCAATAATATTATATGCTTTGCAAGATTTGGTAGGAGAAGATAGACTAAACAAAGGCTTTGCAAAATTCCTGAAAAATGCAGCTTTTCGTCAAAAACCTCCTTTTGCTACCTCTCGTGAGTGGTATAGCTATATCAAAGAAGTAACACCTGATTCACTCCAATACTTCTTAGAAGATAGTTTTGAGAAGATTACCTTGTATGAAAATAAAATCACAGAAGCCAAAGCTACCGATTTAAAGAATGGCACTTACAAACTTAAACTTAAAGTAAACATCAAGAAAATCTATTACGATGGTCAAGGTAATGCAACAGGAGAAGGTAAGGGAAAAGACTATATTGACATTGGTATTTTTACAGAAGATGGAAAAAATAAAAGTGGAATGAAAAAGAAAATCCCACTTTATCTCGAGAAACATGCACTCTCTAAAGGAGAACAT
>Ga0163144_10017483_pt1 | contig 14602 bp, 7 predicted proteins | sample OliLak19BULKMAT1_FD_123175 | JGI IMG/M metagenome (GOLD analysis project Ga0163144, IMG submission 123175) | Freshwater microbial mat bacterial communities from Lake Vanda, McMurdo Dry Valleys, Antarctica - Oligotrophic Lake LV.19.BULKMAT1 | ecosystem: Environmental > Aquatic > Freshwater > Lake... | reverse complement strand
TCGACTTTAAATTCTCTTTTTAAACGCTCAACCAAAATCTCCAAGTGCAACTCACCCATACCAGAGATAATTGTTTGACCTGAATCTTCGTTAGTGTGAACTTTGAAAGTAGGATCTTCCTCGGCTAATTTATTTAATGACAGACCCAATTTATCAACATCGGCTTGAGTTTTAGGCTCAATTGCGATACCGATTACCGGTTCTGGGAAATCCATTGATTCCAACACTAATGGATGTTTTTCATCGCATAAAGTATCTCCAGTTCTAATATCTTTAAATCCTACACCAGCAGCAATATCACCTGCTTCAACGTGGTCAATAGGATTTTGTTTATTTGCATGCATTTGGAAGATACGAGAGATTCTTTCTTTATTACCAGTTCTTGTGTTGAAAATATAAGACCCTGCATCTAAATTACCTGAGTACATTCTGAAAAAACATAATCTACCAACAAAAGGATCAGTAGCAATTTTAAATGCTAAAGCGGCCATTGGTTCTTCAGGATTAGGATTTCTTTTTTCCATTTCATCTGTATCAGGATTCATACCTTCAACAGCACCTTTATCATAAGGCGATGGTAAAAATGCCATCACCGCATCCAACATTGTTTGAACACCTTTGTTTTTGAAAGATGAACCACACATTACAGGTTGAACACTCATATTGATTGTAGCCTTTCGGATAGCAATCATGATTTCTTCTTTTGTAATTGATTCTGGATCAGAGAAAAATTTCTCCATCAATACTTCGTCAGATTCTGCAACAGCTTCAATCAATTTATCTCTCCACTCAGTTGCTTCAGCTTTCATGTCTTCCGGGATATCAATAACCTCGTAAGTCATACCTAAATCTTTATCATTCCAGATTATACCTTTCATGATAATTAAATCGATAACACCTTTAAAGTCATCCTCAGCTCCAATTGGTATTTGCAAAGGAACCGGATTACCGAATAATCTAGTTTTTATTTCTTGAATGCAACGGAAAAAATCTGCACCAGCACGATCCATTTTATTAACGAAACAAATTCTAGGAACACCGTATTTATTAGCCTGTCTCCAAACCGTTTCTGATTGAGGTTCAACACCTGACGCAGCGCAAATCAAAGCTACTGCACCATCTAATACGCGCAAAGAACGCTCTACCTCAACGGTAAAATCAACGTGTCCCGGTGTATCAATAATATTAATTCTATATTCTTTTGTGTCTTCTACTTTTTTACCTTGTACTGTTGGATAAAACCAATTACATGTAACGGCAGCAGAAGTGATAGTAATCCCTCTCTCTTGTTCAAGTTCCATCCAGTCAGTTGTAGCAGCACCTTCGTGCACTTCTCCGATTTTATGACTTAGACCTGTATAATAAAGAATCCGTTCCGTTGTTGTAGTTTTACCCGCATCAACGTGAGCCATAATCCCAATGTTTCTCAAATATGTTAAATCTCTCTTCTTCGCCATGACAATTAGAATTTAAAATGAGAGAAAGCTTTGTTTGCTTCTGCCATTTTATGCATATCCTCTTTCTTTTTAAAAGCGGCACCCTCTTCTTTAGCAGCAGCAATTACTTCAGCGGCTAATTTTTGAGCCATTGTTTTTTCATTTCTTTTTCTTGAATATCCAATCAACCATTTAATTGCCAATGATTGTTTGCGGCTATCTCTAACTGGGCTTGGGATTTGGAATGTAGCTCCACCCACTCTTCTAGATCTTACTTCTACACCAGGGGAAACATTATCCAATGCTTTTTTCCAAATTTCTAACGCACTTCCTTCTTCGTTTTTCTTTTGAACAATATCCATTGCTTCATAGAAAATTCTGAATGAAGTACTTTTTTTACCATGCATCATCATGTTATTGACGAATTTAGTTACCAATACATCCTTAAATCTTGGATCAGGTAAAATGGCGTGTTTTTTAGCTTGTCTTCTTCTCATAACTAGTAGAGCTTATGCTTTTTTTGCTTTTGGGCGTTTTGCGCCATACTTTGATCTTCTTTGTAATCGACCTTCAACACCAGCGGTATCAAGCGCTCCTCTTACAATGTGGTAACGCACTCCTGGTAAATCTTTCACTCTTCCACCTCTAACAAGTACAATTGAGTGTTCTTGTAAATTATGCCCTTCACCACCAATATAAGCGTTTACTTCTTTTTTATTTGTCAAACGAACCCTTGCAACTTTTCTCATAGCTGAGTTTGGTTTTTTTGGTGTTGTAGTATACACACGCACACAAACCCCTCTTTTCTGAGGACAAGATTCTAAAGCGGCAGATTTGCTAGTTGTTACAATAGCTGTTCTTCCTTTTCTTACTAACTGTTGAATAGTTGGCATAATTTTAACTATATCTTTATTTCTGTTGTTATCACTGTAAAACGTCCCGCTTTCGTCAAAAATGGGAGCGCAAAGGTAAATAGTTTTTTTTATAAAACAACACATGTGTAAAATTAATTTTCGATTTTTCACAGAACAATGTTGATGTTCTAGAATCACAACAAGTCAAAAAGCTATTTATCAATAATTTATCACAAAATTATCATCAATAAAAAGAATGTAAAAAAACTCCGAAAAAATCATCTGGAATATGATTAATTTTGCGGATATGGATTACCTATCAACATTGAATGCAGAGCAACTTGCTGCTGTAAAAAACACCGAAGGCCCAACAATGGTAATCGCCGGAGCGGGATCAGGAAAGACAAGAGTACTTACCTACCGCATAGCACATTTAATTAGAAACGGCATCGACGCATTTAATATTTTGGCACTTACATTTACGAACAAAGCAGCTCGAGAAATGAAAAACAGAATTGGCCAAATCATTGGTGATTCTGAAGCAAAAAACGTAACAATGGGAACCTTTCACAGCGTTTTTGCTCGAATTCTTAGAAACCATTCGACCAAACTTGGCTACCCTTCTAATTTTACAATTTACGATACACAAGATTCAAAAAGCCTTCTAAAAGCAATCATCAAGGAATTAAATCTGGATGACAAAACATACAAGCCAACTTTAGTTTATGGTCGAATATCTAGCGCAAAAAATAATTTAATTTCTGCCGCTGGATATGAAGCGAATACAGATATCATAGCTGAGGACAGGATGAGTGCAAAACCTCGATTATTTGAAGTTTATAAGGCTTACGAAAAGCGTTGTTTCATGGCTGGCGCAATGGATTTTGACGATTTACTTTTTAAAACAAATATTTTATTGAGAGATCATCCGGAAGTGCTTCATTATTATCAACACAAGTTTAAATATATTTTGGTAGATGAGTATCAAGATACAAATTACTCTCAATATTTAATTGTAAAAAAACTTGCCGCTGTGTTTATGAACCTTTGTGTTGTTGGCGATGACGCTCAAAGTATTTATTCATTCAGAGGTGCAAATATCGAGAACATTTTAAATTTCAAAAATGATTATCCGGATTATAAAGTATTTAAACTCGAACAAAATTATAGAAGCACAAAAAACATTGTAGATGCCGCAAATAGTGTTATTGCAAAAAACAAAGATCAAATACAGAAAACGGTTTGGACAGCAAATGTTGACGGAAATCGAATTAAAGTAGTACGTACATTAACGGACAATGAAGAAGGCAAAGTTGTGACGAATCTTATTTATGAAACCAAACAAAATGAGCAAGCCAACAATTCTGACTTCGCTATTCTTTACCGCACCAATGCTCAATCACGTTCATTTGAAGAGGCCCTAAGAAAAATAAATTTACCGTATAAAATTTACGGAGGACTGTCTTTTTATCAACGAAAAGAAATAAAAGATTTGATTGCGTATTTCCGTCTTGCGGCAAATCCGAATGATGAAGAAGCTTTGAAACGTGTTATTAATTATCCTAAAAGAGGCATTGGAGAAAGTAGTTTTGAAAAAGTAATTATTGCTGCGAATCATTATGCCGTTAGTTTATGGGATGTTATTTCTAAACCACGAGAATACCCAACAGATATACCTAGTGGAGCGATGAATAAAATTTCTGCATTTGTTACCACCATCGAAAGTTATCAAGTACAACTCAATAAAATAGATGCTTTTGATTTGGCACAAACCATTTCAAAAAGTTCTGGAATATTAAAAGAACTTTATGATGACAAATCTCCGGAGGGGGTTTCACGCTATGAAAACATTCAAGCCCTGCTTGCCGGTATTAAAGAGTTTACAGAAAATGTTGGTGAAAATGAAGTTGGTTATTTGAGTGACTTCATGATTGATGTTGCCCTCTTAACAGATGCCGATAATGAAAAAGATGAAAACAAAGACAAAATTTCTTTGATGACAATTCACGCATCAAAAGGTTTGGAGTTTCCTTTTGTGTATGTAGTTGGATTAGAAGAAAATTTATTTCCGTCACAAATGGCTTTGCATTCACGTCCAGAATTAGAAGAAGAAAGAAGACTATTTTATGTTGCACTTACCCGAGCAGAAAAACAAGCTACGTTAACTTATGCAACAAGTCGATACAGATATGGAAACGTTATTACCAGTGAGCCCAGTCGATTTATTGAAGAGATTGATGAAATGCATTTAGAAGTAGCAAATCCATCTCGAGGTTCTGGTGTTTCGTTAAATCAATATGGACTTGAGCGACGAATAAATAAAACGAAAGAACCGCTTTTTACAACGCGAAAAAATCTAAAAAAAATAGTCACTGAGAACGACGAAGTAAATGAAATTACACCGTCCGATTTGTCCGACATCAAAGTAGGATACAATGTAAAACACGAACGTTTTGGAAAAGGAAAAGTTGTAGGACTTGAAGGAACTCCACCCATGAAAGCAACCGTTTTTTTTCCTCAGGTTGGGAATAAACAATTGTTGCTGAAATTTGCAAAGTTGGAGATACTTGATTAACTAAAATTAAATCAATAAACGAATCACAACTTTAGTTCCGCAAGGTTCATTATTTTCACTTTTCAAATCAATAATTTCAAACGGAATAAAGGTTGTTTTTTGATTTAGATTTGCGAGGCGTTCTTGTGTTACTTTTAACGCAGTTGATTTGTGATAATTTTCTTTCTGAGCATTAATCGTTGCGGCATTTTCTCTGCCTCTTCCATTATCTTCAATAGAGCATTCTAAAATATGTTCTTCATGCAATTTAAATGCTACAATTATTTCACCTGTTTTATCAAGTTGTTTTAACCCGTGTATGATTGCATTTTCCACAAACGGTTGAATCATTAATGGCGGCAAAATTTCTTCGGCGGAGTCGATTTGTTCATCCACTTCAAAACAAATTATTACATCGTGATTTGATGTCAATTTTTCCAACTGAACATAATTTTCTAATGTTTCAATTTCGTTATCAATGGAGATTAATTTTTCGCGTGAATTTTCCAATACACGTCGCATCAATTTCGAGAATTTTGAAAGTGCATATCTTGCCTTATCTGGATCATTCAAAATAATTAAATTATGAATTGAATTTAGCACGTTAAAAATGAAGTGTGGATTCATTTGTAAACGCAATGCTTTTTGTTCTAATTCAATTAGATTTTTTTCCATTTCAAATTTCAGACGCAGTCGTTTATTTTTTCGTTTGATGCGAATTATTACAATTAAAAAAATGATTCCTATTACAACAATAATGATGGAATAATACATGAACTTAAACCAAAATTTTTCCCAATAGGGCTGATCAATTTCAAAATCAATTTTTATGATTTCACCGTTCCATTCATCGTTAATAGAAGCTTGTATTTGAAATGAATAATCACCTGGATTCAAATTGGGAAAAGCGGCCTCGTGATTGGTTGATGGTGGCGACCAATCTGCGTTTAATCCTCTTAATCTATAACGATAACGTATGTTTTTAGCATGGGTATAATGGATTGCTTTAAAAGTAAACCCAACATGGTTTTTGTTATAAGGGAGAATCAATTGTTTAACCATTTTTCCATGATCGTAAAAATCAGCAAATTCAGTCAATTCAATTGATTCATAAAACAATCTAAAATCAGTCATTAAAAGAACAGGGTCTTCTTTTTGCGCATAATTTATATCTACACCTTTATATAAATACAACCCATTTACTGTACCAAACCAAAGATTGCCGTTTGAGTCTTTGAATGATGCATTGCTATTGGTTTCTACGCCTTCAAAGCCTTCTTCTGAGCCAAAATGAGTCACCTTTACGATTGAATAAGTAGAATCGAAAGTGACCCTATCTAAACCTTTCTCTGTACCAACCCACAAATCATTTTTATCCCAGAGCAATTGATAAATATTATTCGAACTCAACAAATTTTTTGTATCAATCCAATTTTCACTTATCAATGAATCATTTTTAATTTGTAGCTGCAAGATACCGTTATCAGTAGATCCTATCCAAACTCGATCATCGCGAGTTGTGGCATTTCTGAAATTAACGCCCGACTTGTTATACAAAATTACTTCACCATTTTTTATAAAACCGTATTCATTTTCTCCACTTACAAACCATAAATTTCCTTGAAAAAAAAACATATGCGACAAACGATCAGGCAAAGTTCCTTTCGATATTTTGTATTTATTGAACCGCACATTTAGCGGAAAATCTTTAGTCTTTTTTACGCGTAAAATTCCACCATTAATTGTTGAAATAAAAATTTCTTTTGTCTTCTCATTTTCGGCAAAACACTTTATCCAGTTTGATGTTAAACCATTTTCTTGAGAGTAAGAAAAAATGGTATCCTTGTTCATGGAAGGACTAAAAATTCCCAGGCCCTTTTCTTCCGTTCCTAACCAAATATCACCATCACTGTCATAAAAAATAGTGCGCACTTTTGTTGAATGAAATCCATAATCTTCGTCAAAAAGTGTAGCGGAAGAATCGTTTATACGTAGCGCTCCTCCAGTGCCTTCTGTTCCTAACCAAATATTATTGTTTTTGTCGTTGATAACCGCATAAACATAATTTCCGGTAAGGCCAGACTCTCTGTTGTATTTGATGAATGGGCTATTTTGAAAAATAGAAACTCCACCACCACTTGTTCCAATCCAGATATTATTCCAGCGATCCGATAAAATTGTTTTGATGTGATTATTTGCCAAACCATTTTCTGAGCGATAATTTTTTATCAAATTATTATCAGCCGAATAAACAAAAATCCCGTTATTTATAGTTCCTATCCAAACTTCATTATTTTCAGAAACAAATAAACATGTGATAATCTCACTGCTAAATTCTTTCAACAAATCAGGCGTTTCAATTCCTTTTTCCTTACTATAAAAATTTAGGCCGCCACCATAAGTTCCTAATATCCATAAATCATTAAGTTGTACTGCGCACTCAACATGATTCATGTTTAAACCCCTAGCTTTATTTATTTTTCCAAATGGATCATTTAAACTTAAGAGTCCTGATTTTTCTGTACACAACCAAAGATCATTTTCCTTTGTAAGAAAAAAACGAAAAATATTTTGATCAATCAAATTAACATTTTCTGTATAATCGGCAAGACCATCCGAAGTCAAGATCAAGAGTCCCTTTTCGGTAGCGCAATAGGTTTGGCTGTTGTATAAAATAATATCTGTAATGGTTAACGTTTGATTTTCAATTCTCAAATTTGTTTTGAATTTTCCTTCCAAATCAAAAACGGTAACTCCCCCTTTTTGACCAATCCAAATTTCATTTTCAATTTGTTCTAAACTATAAATACGATTCGAAATCAACGAATCACTTTTTGTAAAATAGACGAAGTCTGTTCCATCGTATCTACACAATCCGCCACCTTGCGTGCCAATCCAAGCGTGCTCGTTCGAATCAAAAATAATTGCAAAAGCCTGTGATTGCGGCAAACCGCTTTGAATTGACAATTGTCTAAAATTGTATGCTTGATTAAAAGCGCCAAATCCCATCATCAACAAAATGCTGAGAAAAGTGAATTGGATAAATGATATGCGTGCGCGATTAAAAAACAAGACGATACGATTAATAGAGTATGATTTTGGTTCTGTTATTATTTACTAGCTTTCCAGCATTAAAGATACAGTTTGAAACGTATAAAAAAAATAGCTCATCGAATTTGGCATTTTATCAAACGATATAAATACACGTTAAGCATTTGCTTCGGTACACTTTTTCTTATTTGGTTTTTTTGTCTTCCTAAAATACTTTTTAACGACCCTACAAGCACAGTTATTTTTGACAGAAATGGAAATTTATTAGGTGCTACAATTGCGGAAGATGGTCAGTGGAGATTCCCCTATAATCCAATCGTACCATACAAATACAAGACTTCACTCCTTCAATTTGAAGACCGAAATTTTGAAAGTCATTGGGGTGTTAGTATCAAGGGACTTTTACGCGCCGTTTATCAGAATATTAAAGGAGGTAAAAAAGTAAGTGGAGGCTCCACAATTACGATGCAAGTGATGCGCATGTCGCGCAAAGGGCAAAACCGAAACATCTGGCAAAAAATAGTAGAAATTTTTTGGGCAACACGCGCTGAATGGAGATATAACAAAGATGAAATTCTTGCGCTATATGCCAGCAATGCGCCTATGGGTGGCAACGTGGTTGGATTAGATGCTGCAAGTTGGCGATATTTTGGAAGACCAGCAACAGAACTTACTTGGGCAGAAAGTGCAACACTTGCCGTATTACCGAATGCGCCATCACTTATGCATCCTGGAAAAAACAGAGATGAATTACTGGCTAAACGTAACCGACTTTTAGATCAACTTTATGAAATTGAAGAAATGGATTCTGCCACTTGGAAACTATCAAAACTAGAACCATTACCAGATGAGCCACATCCAATGCCAACGGTAGCTACACACTTAATGAGTAGAATTATTAATGATGGTAAAAAAGGCCAAGTTATTCATACAACTATTGATATTTCAATTCAAGAAAGAGTCAACAACATTGTTCAATTTCATCACGAACAATTGCGCACCAACGAAATTTTTAATGCTGCCGTTTTAGTAATGGATGTTTCAAGCGGTGATGTTTTAGCTTACACTGGTAATATTCCAAAAGTAGAAGCCGAACACGGAAAAGATGTTGATGTTATAACTGCACCAAGAAGTACAGGAAGTATTTTAAAACCCTTTTTATATGCGGGAATGTTAGGTTCTGGTGATATTACACCTGATATGTTGATACAAGATATTCCAACAATTATGGCTGGTTATTCTCCAAAAAATTACAACTTAAAATACGATGGAATTATTCCTGCCAGCGAAGCTTTATCAAAATCATTAAACGTGCCTCTTGTTAGAATGCTGACAAAATTTGGTGTGGCAAAATTTCATTACATGCTCAACAAATTAAAATTGACAACCATTACAAAGAATCCCGATCACTATGGACTATCACTTATACTTGGCGGGGCTGAGGCAACATTGTGGGATTTAGTTTCGGCTTATGGAATCATGGCAAGAGGATTAAAATATTATCCCAATTATCCCGCCGATGTAAACCGAAAAGCACATTATGAAATAGAAGATAAATTACATTTTTTTGAAGCGCCAATAGTTGATCCGGCAGCATGCTGGTATACTTTTGAAGCGATGAAAGAATTGGCACGACCCGAAGAAGATATTAACTGGGAACTCTTTTCAACATCACAACAAATAGCTTGGAAAACAGGAACAAGTTTTGGTTTTAGAGATGCATGGGCTGTTGGTTTAACACCTGATTACGTTGTGGGCGTTTGGGTTGGTAACGCAGATGGTGAAGGACGTCCAGGATTAATTGGGCGAGAAGTAGCCGCTCCATTATTGTTCGATGTTTTTTCTTCATTGCCAAAATCAGAATGGTTTTCAAAACCTTACGACCGCATGAGCGAAGTTGACATCTGCATTAAATCTGGTTATCGCGCCAATGATGCTTGCGAAAAAGTTCAAAAAAGATGGATTCCAAAATCAGCATTGAACACTGTTGCATGCCCTTATCATGAATATGTTTATCTAGATGAAACAGAATCATACAGAGTCAATGCTTCCTGCTACGATATGACTTTAGCAAATAGAAAGTCTTGGTTTTTATTACCGGCAGAGGCATCATATTACTATAAAAACCGAGATCCCAATTATCTTGAAGTGCCACCATTCATTGAAGGCTGTGCTGACGAAAAAGAAATTTCTGATTTAGCGATTTTATATCCAAAAGATAAAAGCCAAATTTATGTTCCGCTCAATTTTAACCAGGAAAAAGAAAAAGTAATTTTTGAAGCAACACACAAGCAACCAAACATGAAACTCTACTGGCATTTAGATGAAACTTATTTGGGCTTTACTTCAACTATTCATCAATTAGAATTAATTCCATCTATTGGTCAACATATTTTAACGGTGGTGGATGAAACTGGAAAGACTGCGGCTGTAAGATTTGAAGTAACAGGAAAATCAAACTAATATTTCCGTAAAATGATTTTAATTTTTATAAATCAATGTCGTTGCATAGGCCTGAATTCCTTTGCTCTCACCAACATAACCTAGTTTTTCGCCACGCGTTGCTTTAATGGAAACTGCATCGATATCTACTTCTAAAAGTCCTGCAATTATTTTTTGAATTTCGGGAATATGTGGATTTACTTTTGGATATTCGAGCATCACAGTACAATCTATATTTCCAACAAGATATCCCTTTTCTTTGATTTTTAAAAATGAATCACGCAGTAAAATTTTACTATCTGCGCCTTTGTATTTTGGGTCGGTGTCTGGAAAATGAAAACCAATATCACGCAAATTAGCAGCACCTAAAAGCGCATCGCAAATGGCATGTAAAAGAACATCGGCATCTGAATGCCCAACGGCTCCAAATGGTGCTTCAAATTTTACTCCTCCAATAAATAAATCGTAACCTGATTGGAGTTGATGAATGTCGACTCCAAAACCAACTCGAAAATTTGGTGCTTTATTACTCAACGCTTGGTTCGCTTTTTTTGTCGCCTCCGAATTTAAATTTTAACGAAAAGCGAACTGTATTTGCCAATGGATTTGTTCTGCTAAAAGCGGCCAAATAGGAAACATCAATTCCAAATACACTGTAATAAATTCCTGCGCCAAAAGTTAAATATTGACGTGCGCCTTTTGATGGATGCTCATTGAAGTAACCCATACGCACGGCCAAAATATTTGAGTACCAATATTCAAATCCACCTCCAATATTTATCTCACGCATTTCTTCGCTGAACCTTGAACCTTTTTCAACACTGAAAGAACTGTCTGAGTTTTGAATAACGTTACCTGGCGCATCATAGAATGAATGTAAAATTCCGGTTACAACTCCAACTTCTGGATCCAAACCTGAAATAATTTCTCCATCAATTCCAATTTCTGGAGGAGTTGGGACTAACAATTTATTAAAATCAATCGTTGTGGTTAAAGAATTGTATTTGTCAAAACGCAAATTCAACGCTGTCCCTAAACGAAGATTTGTGGGTAAAAAATCTCTGTTAGACGCAACTGTATAAGCAATTTTATTACCCATGTTTGAAATATTTACTCCAAACGACAGAGTTGCATCAGTGTTTCCAACCACAACATCTTCGTTAAAATAAGAATACGATAAATCAACCGCACCCGCTATACCCGCTTTAGAACTTACGGAACCTACATTGATACCGCCAGTTAGATTTGAATAAATGAATTTTCCGTTAAACCCAATGGCATTTCTATCATTTAATTTAAACGCATATCCTCCCAAAAGTTCAAATTCGTTTGGAGAAAATTCGCGAATTAAATTTCCCAACTGATCAGTGAAAGTAATGTTACCGAGCGAGAAATAGCGCATTGATCCACCCACTGCGTGATTGCGACCTATTTTAGTATAACCACTTAAATACGACAAGTGAATGTCGTCAACTAATTGTCGTAACCAAGGAGAATAAGAAACTCCAAACTCTGCTTTTTCTTTGGAGAAGGCTAATTTTGAAGTATTCCAATGAAATGAATTAACATCAGGCGATGTTGCAACACCGGCATCTCCCAATGCACCAGCTCTTGAATCAGGACAAATAATTGTAAAAGGTACCGCAGTGGTAATGGTATTTAATTGAATCATAAATTCCGTTCCATCCTTAGACAAATTTTGTCCTTGAACAGACAATCCAGCCAAAAGGCCAACAACACCAAACGCAAATTTTTTCATTTCTTCAAAACACTTAGTAAACAAATATACGCAAATCGATAAAGTTTATTGTATGAACTTATAAAATTACCAATTTTTCAATTTTTTCCGATTTCATTCCTTCAGGTGTTTTTACCGTTAATCGATATACATAAACGCCTCTAGCAAGCTTATCACCAAAGTCATCTCGGCCATCCCAATTAATTCCGTCGCTGCGATAAGCGATTGAATTAACTGTTTCAAAAATTGTTTTTACTAATTTTCCTGATATGGTAAAAATTTCAATTTTCACATCAAGCGATGAACAACATTGATTGTGCTCAAAGAAAAAATTTGTATTTGTTGTAAACGGATTCGGGTAATTTAATAAGTGAGAAATTCCTAATTCCTCTTCTACAACAACAATAAACTCTAATGTTTGTTCAGATGAATTATTATTTACATCCCAAACTTTAAACGTAACGGTGTGTTCGCCTGGTTCAAGTTCTGTGAATTGATATGATACTCGACCACTTTGATACGTGTCTAAATCAGCCTCATAAAAATTATTCAAAACAATTGGAGATGCAGTATTGCCATCTAATATTAAGGTAATGTCATGACCAATTCCATTGCCTGTTGTATTTATTCCATTTTCATCCGATACCTCAGCAATAAACAATGGACGCGTATTTGTAATACCTCCATTTGCAAAATTCTCATCATTCATAAAAAGATCAATCAGTGCACCTGTTTCATCCACTATTCCATTAGGGTCAACGCCACCAACCACAATCGATGTATCAAAACCATAACTGTGTGAATTTGTATTATTAGAATAGTAGCTTATTTTTCCTTTTCCATAGGCGTAATCAATATCTTTTGGCACAACGAATGAGAACGTGAAATACCCATTTGTCACCGTTGCTTTTCCTTTATAAATAATGTTGTTTTGAACTCCAAAAGGTTTTACTGGCGAATCAGGATCCTGACCGAGTGTATATCTTACTTTTGATTTATCATAAATAGTAGGATAAACGATACCATTATAAGATGAAATCACATTTCCATTAATGTCGCCAACATGACCTTTAACAGTTACTTTTGATAACGCTTTTAATGTATCGGTCGCCATCGAAACACTAATACCATTTATACTATCTGTTACCGTTTTTGGACTTGGTTTTCCGAGTGTTAATGCAGGATCACCGAGGAGTGTAAAGTTTCTCACATTATCACTTCCTGCTGAAAGATTTTTTGTTTGACGAATAATATCACCTAATGCCAGCGGCACACCATTAACCTCATCAAAAATCACTCTGTATAAATTTTTAACCAATGTAGTATTTACAGAAACTTGCACCAGTCTGGTTGTTGTAAGCAAACCCACAGCGCCGCCAAATGGTGTTGTTAACGTAAATTCACCTGCCGAAACACGACGAGGATCATCAAATCGGCTAAACTCACAGGTAGCAGAAATAAACAACGTAAGGTTATTCACGTTGGTCCAGGCTTCAATCATAGGTACTGTTACAACACGTTCTAGCGACAAACCTGTTTCTCCTCCATGACCAACATAATTAAAAATCAACGCCCCTTTATTCATGTTTTGATTAATTGCTTCTTCTACATCAGGGTATCTTTGACCACCGGAGGTAACAGTTTGTGTATATGCATCAAGGTAAATTTTAACCACATTCATTTCCGGGTGATATTTTGAAATTGTATCACTCAAGGATTCGCAATCATTTACAAATTGCCCATTATCTTCGTCGTCAGCCATTAATACTACTCTGTTTCGCCAATCACCGAGGGTTGAGGAATATCCATCATCGTCACATTGAACGCCAGCTGCATTGCTATATAAATAAGATCCAAAATTCATATAATGTTCAATTTTATCTACAACTTGTTCGGCAGCCTCAATAGTGCTTACTGGAATTCGACCAACTCCAATATCCAATAAATTAAATGCCGAAATTCCTTCGTTGTCATCGAGTAATCCAAAAAAATCATCTGCTGTGTATGAGCTAATAAAATCTACATCACCACTTTCAACGCTATTGTAGGTTGGAATTAAGTAGTTATTATCAATGAGTCGATTCAACGGGTCATAAGTTCCATCTCCAAATAAGCAAAGATATTTCGGCATCAAATTAACGTCTCCATTTGCTCGGTCATAAAACATTTTGGCAAACCATCTAACAGCTACAGGATCGGCTGCCCCTCCACCAAATTCATTGTAAATTTTTTGAATCTCAACAACATGCACAACTAATCCATTATTTCTGTGCAAATCAGCTAAACGATTTGCTTGTACTAATAAAGTTGGATGAGCAACTATTAAATAATCTGCTTGTGATAACGCGTGTAAATTCTGGTTTGCAACTGCCCCCATTGAAATAGGAATTAGCGCTTGAGATGTATAAAAAGAAGCGAAAGTTCGTAGCGAATCAGAATTCTGAATAAATGTATAATTTGATCCAGAAAATGACCCATTCAATTTTGTTGCGTTTGATGGATTTGTTACTTCCCAAACCTGTATAGC